>MDTA01198845.1_pt1 | contig 20755 bp, 20 predicted proteins | sample 811151 | NCBI WGS metagenome assembly MDTA01 (sample SAMN05326648, study PRJNA326480) | marine metagenome | isolation source: seawater | place: Indian Ocean: South | collected 2010 | reverse complement strand
TGTATGAGAAATAAATTTTTAACGAGAATAAATATTAATATAGATTATATTGGGATTAAAAAAATATTCAAAAATTTTTTTATTTCAAGAAGTTGTGAAGTTGAATTCTTTGAAAAATTTACAAACTATATAAACAAAAAAAATATAATATTAACTGGTTCTGGAAGAGCAGCTTTATATTTGATTTTATGCCAAATAAAAAAAAAAACAAAAAAAAAAAAAATTTTGATATCTCCTTATACACTAACAGAAGTAATAAATGTAATTGAACATGCCGGTTTTGAAGCTTCATTTGTTGATCTTAATATTGATAGCGGAATTCCAAATTTTAGCTCTCAAAATCTTGATGATGATATTTGCGCAATATTAATAACCCATTTATTTACATCTGTAGGTGACTTGAGAAGTTTTATAAATGAATATAAAGATAAAGTTTTTTTAATTGAAGATGCAGCTTTAAATTTAGGAGCAAAAGATGAAATTGGAAATTATTTTGGAACATTAACCGATTATGGTTTCTTCAGCTTTGGTGCAGCAAAGAATTTATGTTTGATAAGTGGAGGTGCAGCATATATAAAATCAGATGAAAATTTTGAAATTGCAAAAAATATACATAAAGAATATTTAAAATATCCGAAAATAAATTTTATAATACAATTTGTTTTAGTAATTTTAGTTAAAATTTTTAGCTCAAAAATAATTTTAAAAACATTTAGTTTTAGATTTATTAAATCAATGTATAAAAATAAAAGCTTTTTATTTTATAAATTATACCCAGGATTAAATCCAAAGTTTAGAAAATATATTCCAGATCATTATAGATATAAAATCTCTGATTATTGCTATGAAGCTGGCATTTATCAGATAGAAAGGGATAAAAAAAATATATTGATAAGAAAAAATAAAGCTAAATATTATTCTAATAAACTAAAAACAATAAAAAATGAAAATATAAAGATATTTTATTTAGAAAATTTTAATGAAAACTCCTTTATTGAATATCCCATATATTTAAAAAAAAATACAGTAGATGAGATCCATAATGAATTTTTAAAACATAATATAGATTTAAGAATTAAGTGGTATATGAATAATGCTAAATTTAAAAAATTTAACTCTAATCCAAAAATGTTTAAAAACTCTGAATTATGTGAGTATAAAATATTATGTCTTCCCTTGCACGATTTAATAACTTTTGAAGACATAGATTTTATAGTAGAAAAGCTAAAAAAAATATTAGAAAAATAAATAATTATGAATGCTGAAATAAGTATAATTATTCTTAATTATAATAGACAGAAATTCCTAGATAGATCTATAAGATCCTGTGCAGATCAAATTACATTTAATAGAAAAATTGAAATTATATTTTATGATGATGGATCTACCGATTCATCTTTAAAATTGGTAAAAAAAATGAAATCTCCTTTTATTAAAATATTATCTAATAAAAAAAATAAAGGCATTGGTTACTCATCTAAACAGGCTTTAAAACATGTAAAAGGTAAATATTTTATGAGAGTAGATTCTGATGATTTTTTAAATGCTCATGCTATTGAGATAATGGCTAAAATATTAGATCATAATTTAAATTATTCATTTGTTCATTGTGATTTGATTAAAGTAGATGAACTTGGTATTAAACAAAAAATTTTAAGTACCAAAAATAAAAAAATTCTTTTGAACCATGGAGCTGGAATTTTATTTAGAAAAAAAAGTGTAAATTCTGTTGGAGGATATAACAGTAAGTTTAGAGAGGCAGAAGATCATGAATTGATTTCTAAACTAATAAAAAAATATGATTATTTTCATATACCATTGCCATTGTATCGATACTATCAACATGGATCAAATATTTCAAAAACAGGAAATCGCAATAAATATTTAAGAAAAATAGAAAAAAATTAAAATGAAATTTAAAATTAACAATCTAAAAGTGAGTAAGGAAAAAATTGTTGTGATTGCTGAAGCTGGAGTAAATCATAATAATAGAATGGATTATGCAGAGTTATTAATTAAAGAAGCTAAGTCTGCAGGAGCTGATATTATTAAATTTCAAACATATAAAGCTGATAAGTTGGTATCTAAAACTGCTCCAAGATTTTGGAAATGGAAAGGTGAAATAAAAAAAAGTGGTAGTCAACACGACTCATACTCAAGGTTAGATAAATTTGGGTATAAAGAATACAAAAAACTTAAAAGTTTGTGTGACAAATACAAAATTGAATTTATGTCTACACCTTTTGATTTAGAATCTGTGGATATGCTTTACGAAATAGGTATGCGAGCATATAAAATTGCATCATGTGACATTACTAATTTTGCGTTAATAGAACATATAGCAAAAAAAAATACACCCGTATTTCTGTCTACCGGAGCATCAAATATAAATGAAATAGTTGATGCTGTTAAAATTATTAAAAAAACTGGGAATAATAAAATTTGCATTATGCATTGTACTTTATGTTATCCAACAAGATTTGAAGATGCAAATCTTGGTGCTATTTATGAAATAAAAAAAAGGTTTCCAAATGAAATTTTAGGACTAAGTGATCATACACTTGGAACATTAGCTGCTCCTGCCTCTGTTCTTTATGGCGTTACAGTAATAGAAAAACATTTTACGATAAATAAAAAATTAAAGAAAAGTGCAGATCATTGGCTATCTGTAAATCCCAAAGAGCTGAAAGAGTTAATTGAAAACTCTCAAAACATTTTGGTTTCAAAAGGTATTGAAAAAAAAATAAAACTTAAATGTGAGGATAATACCCATAAATTTGCGAGAAGAAGTATTTTTACTGCAAAGAAAATTAACGCTGGCGACATTTTAACAAAGGATAATATCATTTGTAAAAGGCCTGGAATTTATACTTCAGCAAACAAAATTTATAAATTCTTAGGAAAAAAATTAAAAAAGAACATTGATAGTGATAAACCAATCTTTTTAAAAGATCTTAAATAAACATGATAAGTGGTTATGGTCTGGAAAATGAAATTTTGGTTTATGCAAATTTAAATAAATTTTTTCCAATTTTAACTGGTTATGATCATGGGTGGGCAATGAGAGAATTTAATGCGATTTCATCTACTAAAAGAAACTCTTCTAAATTTCATCTGGTATGGAATAAAAGAATGCAGGATGGAATTAAGAAAAACTTAAAAACAAAAATTCCAATTATAACTGCTTGTCCTTACAAATTATATAAAGAAAGAAAAAATTTAAAAAGTTTAAAAGATAAGTCCTCAATATTCTTCTTTTCACATAGCACCCAAAAAATATCATTAGAACAGAGTGTGGAAGAAATAATAAATTCTTTTAAAAATTTACCAAATGAACTAATCCCCAAAGATATTTGTCTTCATTGGCATGATTATTCAAATAAAAAACTAGTAAATTTTTTAGAAAATGAAAATTTTAAAGTATTTTGTGCAGGCAATATCTATAAAAAAAATTTTATTAAAAATTTTTATCAAATATTAATTAATTACAATAATTGTATATCGAATCAGTTAGGAACTTATACATTGTTAAGTATAGATCTTGGCATACCTTTCACTCTAATAAATCCAGAACCAATTTATAATAATTTTGGAGGTGATAAAAATGTTCCTCTAAAATATAAAATAAGTGATTTCCCATTTGGGAAAAAAGTACGAGAACTTTTTTTAAATAAATATTCAATTGATAATTATCAATTAGAGTTAGTCAAAAACGAGCTTGGATATTTTGATAAAGAAAACCCTGAGCAGATAAAAAAAATATTAACTTTAGAACTAAAAAGTTCGTTGAAAAATTTAGAATTAAATAAAGCAATTAAATACTATTTTAAAAAAATATTTGAGTTATATAACTCAATAAAATAATGAAAAAAATCGCAATCTTAGATTTGAATATTGGTAATTTAAATTCAATTTATAACGCAATAAATAAAATTTATGGTAAAGTCATTCTTACTTCAAAGTTACATGAAATTAAAGAAAGTGATCTTATAATAATTCCAGGCAATGGAAGTTTTCAAGAGGCAATAAAGAATTTAAAATCCAATGGTCTTTTCGATTATTTAAAAGAAATATATTTACATAAACAAAAAAAAATATTTGGTATTTGTATAGGAATGCAAATTTTTTTAAATAGTAGTAATGAAAATGGTTATGAAAAAGGTCTGGAAATTATAGACGGTACCGTTGAGCTAATTAAAAATGTAAAAAGTTTAGCTAATTTCACACTTCCCCATATAGGATGGAATAGTGTTAAATATAAGAATAGAATTAAATATTTGGAGGGGATTGAAGATAACTCGGATTTTTATTTTCTGAACTCATATGGTTGCAATGTTAAGGAAACTTCATCAATTATAGGACAAACTAATTACTCACAAGAGTTTGCTTCAATAGTAAATAAAAATAATTATTTTGGAGTTCAATTTCATCCTGAAAAGAGTTTGGGCAATGGAATGAAATTAATTGAAAATTGGATTAAACATTCATGTTAAAAAAAAGGTTAATTCCAATTTTATTAATGAAAGAATTTAATTTAGTAAAAAGTATATCTTTTGAATCTTATCAATCTGTTGGAAATCCATTTGAAGAAGTAATTAGATTTAGTGAATGGGAAGTAGATGAATTAATTTATTTAAACATTGGAAATAATCAGAAAGAAAAATTTTTTCAGAGACAAGATAGTATAATTAGAGAAGTAGGGGATGACATCTCCTTGATAAAAGAAGTTAACAAATATTGCTTTATGCCTTTGACCTGGGGGGGTGCAATAAACAGTTTGAAAGATATAAAGAATATTATTAGACATGGTGCAGATAAAGTTTCATTAAATAGTCACGCATTTAGAAATTATGATTTAGTCACAGAAGCATGCAAAATATTTGGTAAACAAGCAATTATAGTATCTATAGATGTAAAAAAAATTGATAATCAATATATAGTTTTTATAAATGGTGGAAGAGAAAACACTAAAAAATCATTAGAGGACTATTTAAAATTTTTAAATGAAGATCCCCCAGGTGAGATATTGATCCAAAGTATAGATGAGGATGGAAGATCTAAAGGTTTTGATTTAAATATAATTAATAAGAGTTTAAAAATTTCAAAAGTTCCAATAATTTTTGGTAGTGGAGCAGGAGAGTATGATCATTTTGTTGAAGCTTATAAAGAAGGTGCCCAAGCTCTTGCGGCAGCTAATATTTGGCATTATAAGGAACTTGTTGACTTAAATTTAAAAAAAATTCTTCGATCAAATAATATTAATGTTAGAAAATAAAGTTTTTTGTAAAAATTGTTTTTATGGATCCTTCACAGATCAAAAATTATTTTTTGATAGTAGAGGTTTCTGTACAGGATGTCAAAATGCCGAACAAGCAACAAAAATAAATTGGGATGAAAGATTAGAGAAGTTAAAAATCAATTTTAAAGAGTTAAGAAAACAAAATCAAAATAAGGATTATGACCTTATTATTGGGGTTAGTGGAGGCAAGGATAGTTATTATCAAACTCATTTTGCTAAAAATATTTTAGGATTAAGACCTTTGTTGGTTACATATTATGGAAATAATTATACAGAAGAGGGAGAATATAATCTAAGAAGAATGCAGAAAATTTTCGACGTAGATCACATTATTTTTAAACCTAAAACAGAAGTACTTATTAAAATGAATCGTCTAGGCTTTAGATTACAAGGAGACATGAATTGGCATAATCATTGTGGAATTATGACCTACCCTATACAAGTTGCAATAGAAAAAAAAATAAATGTTATTCTTTGGGGTGAACATGGGTACATGGATAGATCGGGCATGTTTTCATACGATGATTACGTAGAATTTACAAAAAAATATCGAAAAGAACACGATTTACGAGGTTTTGATTGGTACGATTTTACAGACGAGGTATTAAAAAAACGTAATTTAGAAAAATTTTCTGAAGGATTAAAAGAGAGTGATTTGCATTGGGCAAAATATCCATCAGATAAAGAGATATTTGAAGTTGGATTAAGAGGAATATATTTATCAAATTATCAACATTGGGATGGAAATAAAAATGCGGAAATTTCTAAAGAATTATATGGATGGAGAGAATATCAGGGAGAGTTTCAGAGAACTTATAGAAAGATTTCAAATCTGGATGATATGCATGAGAATGGTGCACATGATTATCTTAAATTCATTAAGTATGGATATGGAAGAGGTTCTGACCATTCGACAAAAGATTTAAGATTAGGACATATAACTAGGGAGCAGGGTATCGAATATGTAAAAAAATATGATCATGTAATACCAACAATAGATTTAAAGAGATGGTATGAATATACAGACATTACTGAGAAAGAGTTTAATATTTATTCAGATAAATATAGGGATCCACGAGTTTGGTATATTAAAAATGGTAAATGGTGGAAAAAAAACTTTTTAGGTGAAGAACAAGATTTTGGTGATGTTTTTTTAGATAAAAAATATCATGATAAGTATTTAAAATAAAACTTCTACAAATGAAAAGAAAAATAAATTATTCAAAATATATAATTTTTTTATTATTTTTTTTTTCATCTATAGTTTTTTTTCAGCTTTCAAAACACAATTTTTTTCCTGTTGCACATGGACCATATTATTTTAGTTTTGCAGAGAGTATGTATAATAATTTAGGTATTTTTTCTTATTGGACAATACCTCAAGATCCAAAATTAGTTTACACTTTTCAAATTGGGATTTCATTTATAATATATATATGCATCCTAATATTAGGTATTGATTTTTGGTATTTACTTTTCTATTTCTTGTCATCTGTTGTTTGGGTTTTAAGCTTTAATCAGCTAGAAAATTTTTTAGTAAGACTAAAATTTAATAAATATGAAGCTTTATTATTAATATTTGTTTTATTTTTTCAACCTTATAATTTGAATCAAATAGCAACGTTTTCAAATGAGGTTATTTATTACCCCCTTATTATATTATCTTTTTTTTTATTTATAAATACTTTAGACAAAGTTAATCAGAGTAATAAAAAAATACTTTACTTTATATTTTTATTATTTTTTATTTTCGGAATTTTTTTTAGAGTTCATCACGTCACTTTTTTAGCTAGCTTATTTATATTTATTATCTTTTATCAAAGAAAATATTTTTATAGTTACTTAATTTTTTCATTTTTAACATTAACAGTTTTTATTTTGATTTTATATTTCACACCTCTTTCAAATTCATTAGCAATGGCAAAGTCAATTTTATTTACTAGTCTGGATAATTTAAACCTGACATCTTTGTATAATAATTCGTTTTTTAAAAAAAACGAAAATTTGGAACTTGGAATGGGATATATTAATTATGAAACTATATTAGTTTCATTTTTAGATAGAATTTCAAATATTTTTACATATCCAATACTTTTAGAAAAATTTACAAATTCACTTCTTATTAAATGTTTATTTTTGATAATTTTTTTATTTTTTAATTACTTGGGGCTTCGCCATATTAAAAAAATTTCGATAAATTATTTTAGATTTTCTGTAATTTATCTTTTTATATCAATCTTATTTTTATATTTCTTACCTTTTTTCGAATTGAGTTATGTTTTGCCAATCTCTTTTATTTTTTTCATCAACTTATTCATAGTTATAAAATTAATGTTCAAAGAAAATTTTTTTAAAGTAATAATTACTTCTAGCTTAATATTTGTTGGAATTATAACTATAATTTATTCAGGAATAATCAAAACCCAAGGAATTGAAATTTATGGCAATAGGAACTTGACTGAAAACATAAAAAAATTCTACATAAAATATCCTTATAAAAACAACCTATTTTACGCAACACCTGATGTTTATTTTACTTTTGAGCTACATTACTGGCATAGTGGATCAAGAGTTTGTTTATCAGATCTTTCAATAGAAGAATGTAAAGTTAAACGAGGTATAGACAATTATTCAAATATAATATTTTTGTTTAATGAAAACGAGGAAATATTAGATAATTCAACTTACAAAAATTTTTTAATTAATAACGATTTTAATATAAATAAAATATATAAAAATGAATTTATTAATTATTTTTCAAGAAGAAAATAAATATGTGTGGTATTTTTGCTTATTGCTCGGATAAAGCTGATAAAAAAGAACTTAAAAAGTTAATTGAAAAAGCCCAAGAAAGAGGAAAAGACTCTTATGGATTAACTATCATAAAGGAAAATTTCTCTGAAAATTTTTATTCTGATGACATAAAAGAAATAAAAGACAAGGTAAGTAATACTGTAATTAGTGGAGATAAATGTTTAGTCATATTTAATTCACGCTTAGTTACAAATGGAAGAAATCATGAAAACTCTCAGCCAGTAATTTCTAATAATATATCTTTAGTTCACAATGGAATTATTTGTGATTACACAGATCTATCTCGAAATTTGAGTATAGAATTAAATTTTGACCCAAGTGATACTGTTATTTTAAGTGAAAAGATTTCATCATATTTAAAATCACAAAATTTACAAAAATTAAATTTTTATCTAAACTCTTTGAAAGGGGAGATAAGTTTAATAATTTATAATGAATCTAACAAAGAATTAATTTATTATACTAATAATGGAAGTTTATATTTTTCAGAGAGAAAAAATACAAAAATTCTTACATCAGAAATCTTAAAAGAAAATATATTTGACGAATACTTAAAAAAAGAAATCAATTTAAATAAAGTATTTAAGATAAATTTTGAATTTAATAATTTTAAAATAAATGATAAAAAAAACTTTTCAAAAATTAATAGTCATTCAAATAAAATAGAAAAAATTTCTTCAAAACTATTTAACGAAGTTGAAAAAAAAATAGAAGATACAATAACAAAATTACGACGTTGCAGTAAATGTGTTTTACCTGAAACATATCCTTATATTTCATTTGATAAAAACGGTGTGTGCAATTTTTGTAATACCTTCACACCAAAAAAAAAATTAGGACAGGAGAAATTACAAAGTATAATTGAAGATTCTTATAAAAATTTAAATCATAAAAAATGTCTAGTAGGATTATCCGGTGGCTTTGACAGTTGCTATACACTTTTCGCTACTAAAAAGTTATTAAATTTAGATCCTGTGGCTTATACTTACGATTGGGGATTAACCACTGATTATGCCAGAGTAAACCAATCTATCCTATGTCAAAAACTTGGAGTTGAACATATAATAAGAACTGAGGATTTAAGTATTAAAAGAAATCATATTAAAAAGAATCTAATAGCCTGGTTAAAACAACCTAACCCAGGTATGATTCCTATTTTGATGGCAGGGGATAAAAAATTTCTGTATCATGAAAAATTGTTAAGGAAAAAATTAAATATACCTATTACCTTTTTTGGCACAGGTGATCAGACAGAAAATAGACCCTTTTATTATTTTTTTGCTGGCGCCAAATATGACCAAGCCAAAGATAATGTTGTAGTTATGAATAAAACTAATTTAAAAACAAAGATTAACTTAGGTTTGTTTTACTCGTGGAATTATTTTAAAAATTTAGGATATTTTAATAGTTCATTTTTAGAGAGTTTAAAGGCTTATTATTTCAGTTTTTTTGATGATCATAAATATTATGGTTACTTTGATTATTTTGATTTTAACGATTTAGATATTGTTAATTTAATAGATGAGTACGACCTTGAGACAGACAAAAAATATGGAAAGGTTTTATGGAGGATGGGAGATGGTCAATCCTCCTTTAATAATTTACTTTACACAAGTTTATGTGGTTTTTCAGAAATTGATGATTATGAATCAACTAAAATAAGATTAGATCGTATTAATAGAGAAGAAGCCATAAAAAGTGTGGTAAACCACAATTTACCAAAAAAAGATAATTTAGAATATTTTTTCTCTCTTATAAAAATAGATCCGGATGTTGTTTTTAGCAATGTATCTAAATTGAATATGAAAAAATGGATCTAACATTAAAAAAACAAAAACATTTAATTTCATTTTTATTGGCAAATTTTGCACAACTCTTTTGTGGTTTGCTAATTGTCATAGAAATGAACATTATCTCTAGTGATTATCTAGGTATTTTTATATTCCAATATACCTTTTTTTTGGTCTTAGGACATCTATTTACTTTTGGGCAGCATATTTACTTATTAAATAAAATTTCGCTTATTAATAATTTAGATAAAAAAAAAAAATATATTCAAAAAAATCTTTTTTCAGCTGTAATTCCCCTGCTTTTAGGTTTTTCTTTTTTAATTTTAATAACACCTTTTATTGATAATTCATATTTTAATAAACTTGGTTCAAACAAATTTTTTTTAATTTTAAGTTGTCTTTTTTTTAGTCTGAACAAAATTTTACTAAATATCCAAAATGCATTCAATTACTTTTATAATTTATCTTTACTAATATTTTTAAGATCTATTCTATTACTTACAATTATAACTTTAATTTTAATTAACAATATTAATTTAATTGATAATTTATGTTATGCGTTTTTAATTACAGAATGTTCAATTACAGTCTTATATCTATCAATTTTTTTAATCAGAAGGAGTAATATAAAGATTAAATTGAATATTTATAAGAAAAATATAAATGATGGACTAAAACTATTTGGAGATTTTTTTTTCTCAGACCTTCTGTTAAAAATAGATATTCTTATTATAGTTTATTTTTTTGATTTCACTAAAGTTTCTATTTATGCACTAACAATGGTTTTTGTAGAGGGAATTTTAACTATACTAGTAGTTCTTAGAAATTTTTTTACATCAAAGTTTGGTTATCTAATTGGTAGAAATAAATTTAAAGAATATCTAAAAATAAGAAATAGATATGGAAAATTTTTTTTTATTATCACATTTTGTTTGGTGATTTTAGGATATATTGCTTTAAAACTATTAGATAAATTATTGTTTAATATTAATAATGAAACTTATTTATTTTATTTTATAATTTTACCATCTATATTAATTTATTCATTTTATGTTAATGCTGAATATATTTTTTCTTTAAAAAAGAGATTTTTTTCTCAAACAAAATATTTCTTTAAAGCGATTTTGTTTCAAATCGCAGTCCTTTTAATTGCATTTAAAACATTCTCTATATATTCTTTCCCATTGGCTATAAGTCTTATGTTTGTTTTTATGGCAATAAATTTATACATGGAGTTGAATAAAACTTAATGAAGAAAGTGCTAATTGTTGGGTGTGGAATGTCTGGCATAACTGTAGCCGATACATTAATTAACAAAAAGTTGAAAATATATTTAGTAGATACAGCCAATATTAGCGAAAATAAAGAATTTAATTATACTAATATAAACTCAAAAAATTCACCAAAGTTAAGTAGTTCATTATATCTAGAAAAAAATAAACTTTTTTTAGAAAATTATAATTTTAAAAAAAATACTAATTTTTTCACCACTTCAACACTCATTTCAGGTGGAGGCGCAAATTTTTGGGGTGGTTCCCTTGAAATACCATCAAAAAAATATCAAAATAATTTGAATAAAAGATTTAAAATAAATTTAAGTCAATCTTTTAATTATCTAATTAAAATTTTGTGCCCAAATCAAAAAATAACAAAAGGTGAAATTTATAACAAAATTTTATTCTCTGGAAAAAAATTCAAAATTAAAAAATTTTATCAAGCTTTATCAAAAAATAATTTTGTAGATAAATGGTATGAGAAAAATAGATATAAATCTTTTTCACTAGATAGTATTTTTAAAAAATTTTTGAAAAGAAAAAATTTTTTTTTATATTCCAAATACTGTTGTTAAAAAAATAAATTTAAAACATTCTGTAGCTAAGGTAATTACTAATAACAAAAAATTAAACAATATTGCATTCGATAAAATTATTATTTCCTGTGGGTCAATAGCGTCTCCAATACTATTAAAGAAATCTTTTCCAGATAAATTTCCAAACGAATATAGATTAAATCATACTCCAATGGTTAAAATTGCTTATTTTAATTTTACTTTTATATCTAAATTAAAAACAATTTTATTTAATACACTAACGAATTTACCACACGCTTTTTTAGATATTAAAATTAAAAGGAAAAGATACCTAGGTTCTTTTGTTTTAGCTAAACAGTATCCTAATTTTTTGTTTGGTTTTGGAACTTATAATATTTTTTTTTCTTGGATAAAAAAATTTTTAATAGTTGGTAATTTATTTGCTAATCAAAATTACTCTAAGTCATATTTAAAAATTTCCAATTCCTTATTTAAAAACGAAATCAAGGTTAAAAAAAATAAAGTATTTATTGATAAATTTTCAAAAAAAATTATAAACAAAATTTTATTTTCATTTGGTTATCTACCCATACCAATAATAAATTTTTCAAAAACATATTTAGGTACCGACTCTCATTATACATCTACCTTGTATAATTTTAAAAAATATAATTACTCTTTTTCCAAAAATAAAATTTATGTCTTAGATGGATCAATACTTCCACCTGGTTTATATTACACAACATTTACAACTTTAGCTTTAATTAGGGAACTTGCAAAAAAAATTAAGTTTTAAATATATTTTAATCCTTTTTTTAAAAATTTTTTAGAGTCCTCGATTTTAGGTTCTGAAAAATATTTCGATCTCTTATAATCAATAGTTTTTGGATTTAGAATTTTATTATAATCTAACATTAAGTTCGCCAATTCCTCAGATGCAATCGAAAATAGTGTTTTAATTGTTTTAAAAAAAGTTAAATTTTTGTTTATTATTTTCTTTTCTAAGATAATTGGACCTTTATCGTATTCAAAGCTCATTAAATGAATTGTCATTGTTAATTCTTTTTCATCAAATAACATTGTCCAAAATGGTGAATTAATACCCCTATATTTTCTTAAATCACCACAATGAACATTTAGCCATCCATTTTTAGGTTTACTCAACATTGCTTCATCAACTTTAGTGTCTATAGTAGAAATAATTAAATCTAAATTATCCGATGAAAGCACTTCATCTCTAAATTCATTAAAATTATTATACTCTTTATAAATTATTTTTTTTTTTATACATTCTTTTTTAACTTCTTTTTTATAACCGCTTATAAGATTTTTAAATGATAAATATATAAACGCTTTTAACTTATAAAATTTTAAGTAGTATATTAATTTTTCAAAATTTAGTTTAGTTTTTGATGGTACGGAAATTACCTTAGTTATATTTGGTGATTTTTTTATAAAATCTAAAAAAAGTTTTTCGTAAAAAAAATTATTGTTTATATAAACAACATAAATTTTTTTATTGTTTTCTTGCGTCATAAACTCTAATTAAACTATCAAAATTAAATGTATTACAAATTAAATTTAATTTATTAAAAATTCTTCCAAAATAAATTCCATACAATGATACAAATAAATTATTATATTTAATTAATTTCCTATTTTTTTGAGACGTAAAAATTTCATAAGGATGGAAATAAAAATTAAATGGTATATTTTTGGAATTTAATTTTTTATAATAATTAATCAAAAAGTTATTTCCAACATACGCAGTGTAAAAACCACCAGCAAACATAATATTTTTATTAAAGATATTAATTCCAGTTGGAGGAATAATTTTAAGTCCATTCTCTAATTTAAACATTTCATAATTATTTTTTCCAAATTTTAAAAAATTTTTAGGTATTAAGGAATGATCATATTCATAACCTGCTTCAAAAATTGCATCAAAACATTGATTAATATTTTTTTTAATTGACCAAACAGGTGCTTTGTAAATATTAACCTCTTTTGAAATTATATCTTCAAGATCATATTTAGAAGTTTTTAAATCATAAATCATCTGTTCTTTTGTTTTAGAATGTAATAGATCATGTTTAAGACCGTGAGAACAAATAAAATGCTTATTATTGTTAATTTTCTCAACTAGTTTTTTTGATCTTTTATAAAAATGACCTGGTATAAAAAAATTAGCTTTTATGTTTTTTTCATCTAAAAACTTAAGTGTTTTTTCTAATTCTTCTTCTAGCTCATATGACGGATTTTTTATATTTCGTCCAAGTTCAAGCTGACAATATGACAAATCATCAACATCAATTACTAAAGAATTAATCATATATCAATTTTATTTCCTTCATTAAGTTAAATTGTGGTAGTTTTAAAAGTTTTAATAATTTAGAATTATTACCTATTTGTCTACTTTTTTTTATAGTTTTGTTCTTATTTATAATAACATTTTTATTTTTTTTTAATATATTTATTAAATACATGGGATTAAGTTTTTTTCCAGAGCAACAATTTATTATTTCATTTTTTTTTAATTTCTGACGATATTTAATTATTTTTATAATTATTTCGGAGAAGTATTTAAAACTTATTAAATCAAACTCATGGTAAGGATTATTTATTACTATTTTTTTTTTTGAATTTAAAACATCAAATAAACTTCCAACTTTATTTTTTTTGCCAAATATACTGAAGAGTCTTAAAATTATAATTTTTTTATTGTTTATGTTTAAATATTTAATTATTTTTTTTTCCTCATTCAATTTAAAATCACCATATTTAGTATTTGGTAAACATTTTGATTTTTCTGTAAATTTTCTATTTGAAAATCCATAAACCATTGAAGAACTTATATGTATAAGTGTTTTATAATTTAATTCTTGTAAAAATTTAAGATATTTTTCAACCAACACATTTGATTTTTTTATATTGTATTTATAATTTTTATAATTTTTTGTATTGCCTATACAATTTATGACAATATCAAAGTTCATTGAATTAAAATGAAAATTAATTTTATCTAAGTTTATATTTACTATTTTTTTTTTGTTAATTTTTTTAAATATTGGATTTAATTTTTTATTTATATTCTTTGTAACATAAATGTCATAATTTTTTATTAAAAAATAATACAAATTAGAACCAATAAATGAGCTTCCACCAACAATTAATATTTTAAGTTTTTTCATTGTTAATTAATTTTCTTATGTAGTCATATAAATTATCACTATCTTCAATAAGACTTATTTTCACAATTTTCAATAAATCAAAAAATTCTATATTTTTAATATTTCTTTTTTTTAAAATATGATCTGTTTCTTTCGAGGGATATGTGTAGGAAAAAGTTTTTTTTATATTTTTTTGAAATTTATTATTAGTTAACTCTAAGTTTGTAATATGAAAAATTAATTTACTTTGTTCATAGACACCACTCAAAAATATTTGAAATATTGATTTTCCCTCAATTGAAATTAAATTTGATTTTTTAATCACTTTACCTGTATCGATTCCTAAATCTGGCTGTGTAATCATTGTGTAATAATTTTTTTCTTCTTGAAGCGCTAAATAATAAAATATTGCTGAACCTTTGTAGTTTTCAGGACCTTCGTGAAAATTGAGTATCACATTATTTTTAAGATTTTCTTCTTTTAAAATTGTTGTAGTGCTTGCAAAAATAATGACAGGAGTACCCTCTTCCTTTTGTAAACTCTTAAGAAATATTTCATTTGGAAATTTTTTTAATTCATAAACTTTTATGTTATTTTTTTTTAATAATTTGGTTAAAGAAGAATTATTAAAAAAACCTAATAACTGGTAAATAAAAATTTGAAAAAAATGAAAAAATTTCAATCTATTATTAGAATTTAATAATTTTTTTATTAAAAATGTTGAAGTTTTCCCAGTTTTGTTTTTTGTTAAAACTGGAATTCTTATAGCACAAATTATATCTGAATTTCTTTCATTTATGAATTTTGTGTAAATAATTTTAGATCTTATAGTTTCATTATAAACTATTATGTATTTCATTGTTTATATACCAATCGTCATGTCTAGTTTGAGCTGATATCCTAGTGAAGTTGTTATTTTTTAACAATTTAAAAATTTTATCTCTATTTTTAGTAAAATTATGCTCAACTGTAACAATTTTTACTTTATATTTTTTAAAGTTAAAATTTTTTAAAATAAGATATTCACTTCCTTCAGTATCCACAGACAAATAATCAATATTTTTTGGAGATTTATGTTTTTTTAAAAAATTTTTTACTGATATAGTGTTTTTATTATACTTATAACTTTTATATTTAGATCTTAATCCTCTATGATGATCATATATTTTGAATTTTTCAAGAGTTGAGAGCATTGGATAAGCTGTTTCAACAAACTTAATTTTTGTATTTTTGTTATATATACAATTAGTTTCAATTTTAGCTTTACGATTAGTCGAAATAATTTTTTTGTATATAGAGGATGGTTCACAAAGAATTCCATTCCAATTGAATTGTTTTTCTAAAAGATAAGTATTACTGAGATTTATTCCATCAGCAGCTCCAATTTCAATAAAAAATCCATTTTTTTTAAAATTCAAAGATTTGAGAACAAAAATATCTTGATTAAGTTGAGATTTTGAATTTTTAAATAAAGTATTATTATCAATTTTCTTATTGATATCTTTAGTTGCATTTTTAATATATCGAATTTTGGTATAATTATCATATAAACTAATTAATTTATTTTTAATCTTTTTACCATGGTCTCTACTGATATACCGAGAAATATAATGTGCAGCATGTTTATCTTGTAAAAAAAGGATATTCGTTTCAAGATTAACTTTTTTAATATGTTCAAGTTCTCCATTATACTTTAATGAAAAACTTTTATAATTATATTTTTTAAGTTTTTTGAAAACTTTATCAAAAGAAATTTTATCACATTCCAAATAAAGTATTGGTTTAAATTTGCTTATAGTTTTTTCCGCTCCTTCGATTGCAAAAATTTCGGCACCCTGTAAATCCAATTTAATTAGATTAACTTCTTTTAAATTATATTTTGTAACAATATCATCTAATTTTTTAAGTTTGGTTTTTTCAAATAGTTTGCTTTTATTCACTACAGATGCTTGTCCATAATCATCTTTATTAAAATAAATTTTACCACTTGTATTTTTTTTCCAAAGAGCACATTTTTCAATAAAAATATTTTTGAAATTATTCAGCTTAATATTTTCTTTAAACATTTTAACTGGTTCAGATAATGGTTCTATCGCAATTATTTTACCACTACTCCCAATTTGTTTTGCTATACTGCAGCTATATACACCTTGGTTGGCACCCCCATCAATTGCAATATCTGATGGTTCTAAAAAATTATGACCATATTCTAAAAAACCGTCATAAGAATTATTATATATTAATAAAGATCTTCCACCTTGATTTTTTCTAAAATCAGTTGCTCTAACTCTAAAAAAACTTTCTCCACATTTTATATTTAAAAGGGCGGTTTTGTTTGTAAGTAATATTGAAATAAGTCTTATAATTCTTAAAACAATAATTAATGGATTTTTCCAAAATGCTTTGTGCCAAAAAAAACTAAGATAATATCTGTACATTTATTTAAAATTAGTATTTATACCATTTTACAAATGAAAAAAGGTCTAAATTTAATCAATAAAATAACAACAAAAGAATTAGAAAAGTATTTTGATAGACTTTTTAAAATTCCTAGAAGTATCACAGGCAAAGGGTTTAGAGATAGTCTAAATATCCTAGGAGAATTAATCGATTTGAATTTAATTAAAGTAAAATCAAATACAAATGTTTTAAATTGGACAATACCTGATGAATGGAATGTTAAAGATGCATATGTAATTAACCCAGATGGAAAAAAAATAATGGATTTTAAAAAAAATAATCTTCACTTAGTTGGTTACTCCAAACCAGTAAATAAAGTTATTTCTTTAGAAAATTTGAAAAAAAAAATTTTTACATTAAAAAAAATGCCTAACGCTATTCCATATGTAACAAGTTATTACAAACGTGATTGGGGTTTCTGTATTGAGTATAATAAATTTAAAAAATTAAAAAAAGGTGATTATAAAGTTGTAATAAACTCTTCATTCAACAAAAATGGTCATTTAGTTTATAATGATACTATATTGCCAGGTAAGTCAAAAAAACAAATACTGTTAACAAGTTATTTGTGTCATCCCCAAATGGCAAACAATGAATTATCAGGACCTTTGCTTCTATCTTATTTGTATAAAATTTTGAAACTAACTGGCCCACATAAATATTCATATAGATTTTTGATTGGCCCAGAAAATATTGGTGCCGCAACTTTTTTAAGTAAAAATAAAAGAAATATTAAAAAAAATACATTTGCAGGTTACGTTATAAACTGTGTTGCTCATGGCAAAAAATTTACTTTAAAAAAATCCCGACAATCTGAAAGTATTTCTGACAGGGCAGCTTTAAATGTTTTATTAAATAGTGATTTTAAAAATGTTGATATAGTAGATTTTTTTCCAGATGGAAGTGATGAAAGACAATTCTGTTCACCTGGATTTAATCTACCTATGGCACTTATAATGAGAAATATGTACCACAATTTTAATGGTAAAAAGAATACAAATAATGAGGATTATCCCGAATATCATACATCATTAGACAATAAAAATATATTTTCTTTTAAAACATTGTTAGAAACTTTAAAAGTTTATTACGAAGTATTAATGACAATTGAAAATAATTTCATTCCAAAAGCAAAAATACTTTATGGAACGCCTCAGCTTTCAAAAAGCAAAATATCTTTATATCCTCAAATAATGGATTTTAGAAACAATGAAAAAACTAAAACAACTAGATTAATTCTTGAGATTTTAAATTTGGCAGAAGGAAAAATCGACTTAATTGATATATGTAATAAAAAAAATTTCAAACTAATTGATTATTTGGATACTTTTGAAAAACTGAAAAAAACAGGTTATATAAAAGAAAAAATTAAATAGTGAAAATTCTATTTTTATTAAAAGAACACCCTAGAAATTTAAATCTATTTAACGAATTTAAAAAAAAAAATGGAAATTTAAATGTTGATTTAGTATTAATGAAAGGGGAAGATTTATTGCCTAATCCTCCTGACAATATTTCCCTTAATTTAAAGAGATTGTGGAAGACTCATTTCACAAAAAGATACGAATTTGAAAGTCAATATTTTGATATCAATAAAAAAGTTTTAAAAAGTATAGCAAATAACTTTTTAGAAGCTGTAGACTATAATGATAAAAATTTTTTAAACTTTTTAGGAAGAAATAAATATGATATTTGCTTTATTAGTGGAATAAAAATAATACCAGAAAAACTGTTAAAAATTTTACCAAATTACACTATTAATTTTCATCTTGGATTTATACCATATTATAAGGGATCAATTACAACCTTTTGGCCATTTTATTTTTTAGAGCCACATATGTTAGGAACCACATATCATATAATAGATAAAAAGGTTGATAACGGTGAAATTCTCCATACCAGTTTTCCATCTTTATCTAAAGGTGACTCACTTCATGAAAGTTCTTGTAAAGCTATAATTAAAGGGCATTTAGAAATCAATAATATTTATATGCACTGCAAAAAAAGGATATTAAATAATATTAAAGTAGATAAAGATTATAGTTTAGCTAATAAAGGTAAAAACTTTAAAAATGTAGATTGGAAACCCGAAATGCTAACTTTCATATACGATACTCATCAAGATGACATAGTAAAAAATTTTTATGATAAAAAGAAAATGTTGAAAATGAAATATTTTATAATTAATGAAAAACTTGAGAAAGAAAAAAAAACTTTTGACGAATGATACTTTTGTAATAGTACCATTCTATAATGAAGGAAAAGTTTTAATAAATGTTATTAAGAAACTTAAAAATAATTTTAAAAATATTATCTGTGTTGATGACGGAAGTTACAAAAAAAATCAAATTGGAAAATATAAATTAGGTGTTTTTTTAATCAAACATCCAATTAATTTAGGTCAGGGTGCCGCTTTACAAACTGGTATAAATTATGCAATTAAAAAAAAAGCAAAAACAATTGTAACTTTTGATGCAGACGGCCAACATTCAGCAAAAGATGCTATAGAAATGATTAAACTATTGAAAAAAAATAATTTGGATTTAGTTCAAGGATCACGATTTTATAAAAAACAAAATAATAATATTCCATTTATTAGGAAAATTATATTAAGAGTAGCAACAATTATAGCAAATTTTTTTGATAATACTCAATTTACAGATACTCATAATGGACTAAGAGTATTTAACTTAAGTTTTGCAAAAAAAATAAACATAAAAAATAATCGAATGTCCCATCCACATGACATCAATAAACTAGTATCAAAATATAATTTTAAATTTTCAGAGTACCCAACTAATATAAAATATACACACTATTCTCTATCTAAGGGACAAAAAAATTTAAATGCTATAAATATTTTATTTGATATATTAATTTCTCAACTTATCAAAAAATAAAAATGTTAACAAATATTATAATTTTCACATTCTATATTTTGAGTATTTATTATGCTCTAAATGTAAGTGAAAACTCTAAATTAAGAATTTTACTAATTATCATTTCTTCTTTTTTTATTTTAATATTTTTTTCATTATTGATTGCAAATAATTTTATTTTTAATTTGTTAAGTAATTTAGTTTTAGACAAATACATATTTTTAATATCTTTAAGTATGTATTTTATAATTATACTATCAATTTATATTATTAGAGAGTTGAAAAGTATTAGAGAAAAATTAACAAATGTTTCTAGAAAATTAGCACTGAGAAAAACTTCGAAAAAATGATTAAAAAAAAAGCATTGATTTTTGGTTGTACTGGTCAAGATGGTTCGTATCTTGCAGAATTTCTATTGAGCAAAGGTTACACTGTTCATGGTGTTAAAAGAAGGGCATCCACAATTAATACTTACAGACTTGATCACATATATGAAGATGTAAACAAAAAGAATAAAAAATTTACACTTCATT
>MDTA01015024.1_pt1 | contig 20758 bp, 16 predicted proteins | sample 811151 | NCBI WGS metagenome assembly MDTA01 (sample SAMN05326648, study PRJNA326480) | marine metagenome | isolation source: seawater | place: Indian Ocean: South | collected 2010 | reverse complement strand
TCCCCAGGGTGTGGTCACACGGGTGTGGGGATGGTAAGGTCGTTTGCCTGACAGAGATTATAGCACGTTATCTATTAGGAATTGTAACAATTTGACAGTCAGATTTATCTTCAAAAAATTCACATGATCCCAAAATAAACATGTACCCTTCATTAGTCAAAAAATCCTATTTCATCAATTAAGACGCAGGATCAAACCACAAACACATACGTTGCCTTGCAATTACACCATCTTATCCAATTGCAGATTGATGTGGCCGCTTTGCGGAGGAAAGGCGGTGAAAATCGACGTGTCTCGGTCACTCGGATTCGCGCCGTCGAAGGACACGCGAACGTCGAACACTTCCATATTCACTCAAATATGGCTACCATGATGACTATTGCGATGGCCATGCCCGCGGGCGCGCCTCGCGCCACCGCCACCTCCTCGTCCGGCGTGACTGGTGAGAGACGAAATCAACCCAGCCCATCTCTTGGGAGAAAAAGAACCCGTCGACTGGACCGTGCGGCGGCACGGCGCGGAGCCAGCCCGGAAGGACGACGCGAGCGTCGAGGCTGCCGGAACGGTTTCGTGATGTCACAACAACGATTCAACATCGTATCACGGTCGTTCCGCCATCCGTGCTTCGCTGCGCCAATTGACGCCGTGCATCTCCCGGCGGACAGCCGAAACCCTACGCCCTGTGCGCCTGGGGTTCTTTCGACGCTCAACATTTTCCCCAACTCCTCCTGCCGAACCTGTCGCTGATCCTCGATCCCCCCGTGTTTTGTCTCCTCGCATCGCAGGGTTCAAGGTGGCTGCTCGTGGGACCCCGGTTTCCCTCAACGTGTGCGCGCGCCCGGTGGCCTCGCGCGCTCAGAGCCTCCAGGTTGTTGCGGCGAACAAGATGACCCGCCCCAACCTGGACGACGAGTCCATCCAGATGTTCAAGACCGGTCCAAACGACACCGGCTCTTCCTCGCTCCAGATCGCCCTCCTTACCAAGCGTATCGAGAGTCTTACCGAGCACCTGCTCGTCAACAAGAAGGACTACGCGTGCCAGAGGGGGCTGCGCATCCTTCTTGGTCAGCGCTCTAGGCTCATGAAGTACCTTATGAAGAAGGACCGGGCAGAGTACGAGCGCGTGATGAACGGCCTCAACCTTCGCATTAAGTCTGCGTAAGCGCCGCGCGGAGCTTTCAGATGTAGATTTAGACGCCAATTTTTTACAGATTGTAGCCGCTGTCCAACACCTGCCACCCTCCTACCTCGTCCTTTCTGGGTGTGACTGCCTCATGAGGAGAGAGGAAATAACTCGTAAATCCATTTGGTCTGATGGAAGAGTCACCGATCTCCAGTCAGGGGTACGAACTTAGAGGACTTCAGAGCATTGGTAGCTGCAGTTGACCGCGCGCGACAGCGCAATGGAAGGGCCGGAGGGTTCGAGCCAGCCGCTGGCGGGCCCACCCGCTGTGCTCAGAGCGCGCAACACGAAGCCAACGGAGCCCGGTGCGCAACCGAAGGCCGTGTCGCCGGTCAAGGCATGGGACTCCGATGGTTCTTCCGGTTCGTCGGAGAACGATCCGACGGTCGTCCCTTTCGACCCGGTCCCGCCCCCTCGCCTGCTGAGTGTGAGGTCTCGCGCTCCAGCGACGGACGGATACAATTACGATGACACGGCGAACACCAGCGGCAGGAAACCTGCACAGAAGGAGCTACGTGTCTGCGCGGTCACCTGGAACATGTGCGGAAGGAAGTTCCCTAGCAACCTGTAGCCCATGCTGGCGCCTCTGTTTGGCCGTGGCGACGATGGCGACGTCGTCCGTGGATGGTCGGCAGCGGATGATGATGAAGACGGAATAGATACTCCGTGCGATATAGTGGTAATCGGTGTTCAGGAAGCCGCTGCAATGGACGGCTTCGTAGAAGGTATACTTTCAGCGCTCGGTGGAGACGATGAGTTTGTGCATCTTGCGGGGGTGTCGCTGGAGCCTGGTGGATGGATACAGATGGAGGTATTCCTCAGACGAGAGCTGCTCCCCCTGGTGAGCGACGTGAGAAGAGACGCCGTAAGCTGTGGAATAGGGAACGTGCTCGGGAACAAGGGGAGTGTCGGAGTTGCGTTCACGTGCGCAGGGGCGGAACTGTGCTTCCTCAACGCGCATCTTGCGGCACACACTGAAAAAGTGAAGCAGCGCAACGCTGACTACCATCGCATTGTGAGGACGATGTTTGCGCCCAGAGTTGGAAGTCAGAATAGGAGCATCTCATCATCGAAGGCAGTGCGAAAACCTAAGGCGAAGGCCAACGCAGTGGCCCCCGCAGATGCTCCCGATGAAACTGGTGCGTTGAAACCACATACTCCGATCGACCCGCATCGACCGACTCCAGAAACTCCCTCGCGTTTTGGGGGTTTGCTCAAGCGCCGTGCGTGGACCGCCGCGGAAAGATTTGATATGTGTGTGTTCATGGGCGATCTCAACTATCGAGTCGAGGGGAACAGACGGGCGGTGGACGTGCTCCTGGAGAATGACATGATGGACGTGATGCTGTCCAATGACCAGCTCGGGATCGAAAAAGCCGCCGGGCGTGCCTTTTCTGGCTGGTCCGAGGCTGAACTGAAATTTCCGCCGACATACAAGCTGAATCGTGGTACTGCAGATGTCTACGACACCTCAGCTAAGCAGCGAGTTCCTTCGTGGACCGATCGCGTCCTCTGGAGGACCAAGACAGGCGGCAAGGTGCGGTGCAACGACGGAGCTGACGTTTACACCTCAGCCAAGGGAATCAGGACGTCCGACCACCTTCCGGTGGTCGCGCGGATCAAAACCACAATTTTTTATGCACGTCTTGCCGCGATTCGAGGAGGTGGGCATCCGAGCACGGGCTCAAGGTCGCGGTTGTGCTCTGTCATGTGATATGACCTATTAGGAACTAGATCTCTATAGCCACTAGCTAGTGCAGCAGCAGACTTTTGCGGCCTTCATCCTTCGGTTCTACACTCCATCAAGACGTTCTTGCACCACTGCCATGACTCGAGCGGCACTGGGATTGTACTTCCGGTCTCGTGCTGCGCCTACGAGTACATCCTCCAAGGTGACGCGATCGCTTGTGATATGTGCTAGTGAATAGGCACCTTCCAGATTACCGGCCTCCACGCGCCATTGCACCGCCCTTCGGATAGTAAGTTTAGCTCTCTCTCGCTCATCCACCGTCCCACTGTCGCACACAATGTCCCAGACGACTTTCGCCGCGATGCTGAGTAGCTCAGCGTCTTGGGGATCAGACCGCCCCGCACGCATCACTGTCAACATCGCCTCCTCCACTCTCGCCAGGTCGCGGGCAGCGCACGCAGCTTCCAAGATCTGCGTTGGTCCGAGTCGAATCGAGTTACTTGTGACTCTCTGCATGCCGAACTTCTCGATCCTCGGACCAAGTCTGCAGACGCGTGACCGAGCTCAGGCACAGCTCATTCAGTATGGTGGTGAGGCACTGTCTCCTCCCCTTTTTTTTTCATCCTCAACATTTTTTACCGAGGTTTTTTCTTGGCTTGTGCAAACCAAACAACGACTGCACCCGTCCAGTCGATCGCAACAACATCACGAACCGCACACCGGCGTCTCACGCCACCCACGATATGATGAACCCTCTCACCCGCATCGCCCTCATCTGTCTTTGCCTCGACGTCGTCCGGGCCCAAGGCGCTGCTTCTGGTCCCTCACCAGTAGCCACAACAGCCTCGAACGAGGAAGTCAACAAGCTTGCTCTCTGGCCGGATGTAGACATTCGCGGGCTGCTCGCCGGCGAACCGAATGCAACCGGAAATGCACCTAATCCCATTGACCTCTTATTTGTCCTTCAAGCCGGCTCCGTGACGCTTGTCCCCGCGAATGATGGTGGTTTGATTGGGGGTCAGGTTTTGCTTAGAAAGGTACTCGCGCAGATAGTCGTCTTCGCTGATAGACCGTACCGAACGATGGACATGCTCAGTCTTGAGGACTTCTTCGCTTTTGAGTTGGTCCAGGACTTCTTCGCTGGCCCGAACCCACCAAACGCCATAATCACCGGAAAATTGCCGCAAGATATTAGATTGCAGCGCCATAACGAATCTGACTCCATGCCGTATAGACGTCTCTTGGGAACTGTCTTGGGGGCCGCCGAATGGGATTCACAGCAACCATCGGAGCTTCGTTTTGACATTCCCGCCGGTATGGACATATTCAGAGAAAACGGACGCGTAGATATCGTCGACGACGAGCTATTTAATGATCTGCGGAAAGGGTATGCAAATGCATCATATGACGGCTTTCCAACTCTTCATCGTGTCACCGTGTTCATTGATCCATTTCAAACGGCACCCGAGGAGACACAACTTAACATTGGACGAAGACTGCTGCAGCGAGGGCGTGTCGGTCGTCGTGGTGGTAGATATGGTCGCGCCGGGGCATTCGCGGCACCGCGGGGTTTTGGTCGGCGTTGGAATGGCAACATTAATAACTACTGGGGAGGCAGAAATGCATTTCTCGGCGGATTCTCTCGAGGGGGTCTATACGGCTCTCGGCTTGTCGGCATGTCAACTCTGTATCCAGGTTGGGGCGGATTTGGATACTATGATGACGGATTTTACGATCCATCCATGTTCTCCGGCCGTGCCATGGCGTACCAGACCCCAAATACGGTGGTGCAGCAAGTCCCAGTTTATGTTCCGGTCCCAGCAGGCCCAGCTCCTCCGGTCCCGACTCAGACGTCTGTGATGACCAAAGCAATCTTAAAGAGTGAGTTGACTGGAACATGGGCAGGAGACGGCGGCGGAGCTGGAATGGGCTCAATCCGAGTTTCTGCGGTCGAAACAGTCGACGGATTAGAAGTCACAGCTCAACTTCCAGGTTGTGAGACATGCAAGTTGGGTTGTCGATGGGAGCGAGCGATAGGCACAGCCATGATCTCTTCAGATGGAGTTTCACAACTTCAAGTTGACTTTGTTTCTTGTGATGCGCGAAATACAATCACGACATTACGTGGAATCCTTGCTATTGCAGCTAATGGCCGGAACGTGATATATTGGTCACCTGCCACGCATTCGACACAATGGATTCGCAACTCTTGATGAAACTGTTATTTTGTGAACTTTTCGAGAATAAACAACTCACTGAATAACATCATCCCCCCATGTCCTCCGGCTCACTTCTGCAACTAGGCTATCGAAGTCAAAGTCCTTCTGTTTGTGATTGAAAGGTTTGACAAACTTCTCATACAGCTCATCATCGCCATAAAAAATGTGGCACAACCTTACGAGCCTCACAGCCTCTTGCCCGATAAGATGTTCAACTGCGCCTGCTGTTGTGGCATCAACGTGCGCAGCTTGAACCAGCGCCAGCCCCTTCGAGTCGATTAGCTCTGGGTAATGCGCCGCGACCATAACAGGCGTCGCTGCTTCTTGGAGCTTCCGGAAATCGTCGATGGCGGTGAAAGATACGTATGGTAACTTGGTCTGCATCACCAGCGAGAGAAACCTGCCCGGGGACTTGTGAAGGGGCATCACGAAAATGGGGCACTGCCCAGAGCGCTTCTCGAGAGACCTATACGCTTCGGGCTCAACTTTCAAACCGACTCTACCACTCTTTCCCTCGTGATATTGACGCCATATGGTGGCAATGTCATCTGGGTTCTCCTTTTCCAGTAAGTCCACGTGAGTAACTTCGCCAAGCGTCTTGCCAGGAGGCACTACCGTGCTCATCCACCGCAGCTCGCCTTGGTTTCGGGCGAGAAAAGGTGTAGAAACCTTCCTCAACGAGACCGTGGAGGTCGAGGCGTCGCCACAGGTCGCCCATACTTTCAGACACGTGCGAAAATTGAATGCCCGTTGTAATCTTCTCATCGTCGCGGGCTCACTTGTGTCTCACTGCGACCCACCAGGCAACTAAAAATGAGCATCGGAGAAGGCAGGAATCTGAAGGCAGGATCTCCGCCAAACCGCAACAAAAAGATCTTTTTGCTACACCTTAAGTGCCGTGCGCCACTGCTTCTGGGGCCACGAGAGGCTGCCGTGTACTACTCCATCTGGCATAGTGGGTCGTATCATGGACTTCTTTCCGAAGGATCAGTGGTCAAGATATGACTACAATGGTTGCCTGAGCACAGGTCAGCTGACCCGCATGGGAAGGTTCGAGAACGCTGCGGGTCTATCCATCGCGTTTTACAGCTGGGAAGTGCCGAACCCCAAGGGGGTCGTCATCTTCAGCCACGGACATGGTGTGCACGCCACGTTCGAGCTCCTAAATAGCCCGAAATCCCCGGGTATTCGAACTGAGTACTCTGGAACTTGGGCAGACAGCTTGAACAAGGCCGGCTACAGCCTGTTCGCGCTGGACCACCAGGGTCACGGCCGATCGGATTACGCGCGGGGCAAGCGCTGCTACTTCGAGAGGGTGCAGGACCTCGTCAACGATTTCAAGCGTTTCGTGAAGCTCGTGAGACAAGAAGTAGGTCAAGAGCTCCCAACGTTCCTTTTAGGCATGAGCATGGGCGGCTTTGTCGTGGTGAACGCCGCTATGCAGGACGAGAACCTGGCAGACGGAGTGGTGCTCCTCGCACCGATGTTGTCGCTTGACCGATTGGCGGCCAGGGGCATCAATAAGGTGTTGCTACCGCTCTTGACTATGATTTCCGCTTTCCTACCTACCCTTCCGGTCGCGGAAACGGCAAAAAACATCAAGTTTCCCCATTCTCAGCTCGAGGTGGAGATGGATGATTTGACCTACCCGTCTGGCGTGATGCGGACCAGGTGCCGCGTTGCGGCCGAATATTACATCGGAACAAAACGCACCCAGACACTGATGCATAAGATGAAGATTCCGTTCATCACTTTCCACGGAAAAGATGACCAGATGACGGATCCAGCAAGCTCGCAAATGCTATACGATCGTGCCTCGTCGAGTGACAAGACCCTGCAATGGGTCGAGAATGTCTTCCACGACTTGATGCATGAGAAGCCGACGAGTAATGATATCATCGCCGCCATCGTCAATTGGCTGTCTGAACGTACTGGCAGCAGCAAACCGAAAAGGAAAAATCGAGCGCTACGTTAGCATAAAGTAGCTCCTAGTAGTCCTTGTTGATACAGTCCGTCATCTAGCCTGGCTAGCTGCTACCGTCCAAAGCCTGTCTCCATAGCGGTTACTGAGGAGAGTTTCACCTTGATGACAACTTGTGGGTTCTTGTCCTCAACAGCCTTCTCAAGCCTACTCCTCGCCGCGCCCACGATCTCGGGATTATTTTCGAGCAGTAGTGTCAAACCTCGTGGCCAAGAAAACGGTTCCTCCATCATAGGTTTCTCGAACTCTTCAGCAAATGCAATGGCACCCTCTTCTCCTATCTCATTGTTTGACAGGTCTACAACTTCTAAAGTTTTGACCTCAGCAAGAATGTCTGCAATCGCGGCAGCTCCATCGTCACCCAGACTATTGCCTTTCATATCGATATGTGTGATGGAAAGGCAGTCGACTAAGTCTTCAACCAAAACCCATGTACCTTCCCCTGTGATTGAATTCATCGCGAGACTCAAGTGTTTTAGGTTCTTACATCTCGAGATGGCCGGCGCAAGTTCATTCATCGCTTCATCTCCAGCACCGTTGCTTCCAAGGTGAAGAACGCGCAAATCTTCACAGGCTGGGATTGCAGGCGACAGCCATGTGATACCAGAGCTAGTCATCCCACACCCTCTTAAATCAAGTTGTTGAAGTTTGGGCACACCAACACCCAGCACTTCACCGAGCTCGGCACCTCCGCTGGCTCCGATGTCGTTTCCACTTAGGTTGAGGATGGTCAGCTTTGACAGTACAGAATCTCGCATGGCATTCGCAATGTCAGCCACTCCAATCGCGCTAATCTCATTGTTCGAAAGATCCAGCTCTTGTAGAGTGGGTGGAAATGCACGGGCAATGGCTGCTGTTCCTGCATCACCGATTCTGCAGTGAGAGAGGACAAGAGAGTGAAGCATGGAGCAAGATGAAAGACCTCCAGTGATTGCGGTAGCCCCATCGTTTCCTAGAGGATTTCGGAGTAAGCCTAGGAAATTGAGATCGGAGCAGTGCAACAAAAGCTTGTTGATTTCCTTCGCAGCCCTAACGCCAATCTCATCTCCATCGACAATCAATCGAGACAACTTGTTTGCACAGTCAAGCAAGCCCGGAGTCAGAATTGCCCATCCGTCGCTTAGCCAACATTCCTTCAACTTAAGTTCAGTACAGTTTATGAGTGGTGGGACCCTAAAGACATCGGATAAAAGTCTCGCTTTCCCGGTTGTCAATGAAAATGGCCCCGTCGCATCAATCACCAAGCAAATTTGCTGCTTCCCCTCGCAGTCCAAACCTATGCCACTTGATAACCTATGACACAAATCACCGGTGATGTTCCCTGGCCCGATGCAAACATCAAAAACTTCTCTAACATCGTCATTGTACTGCCGTCTGGTGATCTCAGGGGGATCTGTGCACACTTCTGCTGGATCATCAACATCCTGCATACGTCGCAAGAGGAGCAAACAAGTTCCTTTTGGCAAAGCGTGTCCATTGGAAGTTTTCTTAGACATGAAGGAGCACAGAGGCACAACTTCAGCCGAAAGCTTCATCACAGCTATAGAATCGTAAAGTGCCCGATCAACATTTGGCCACCTTGGAATGTATGCGAGCACGATGATGCCATCTGGCTGCGTCATGGCAGCTTCTGCCGTCTCCAGAAATGATTTTGCACTGGAGGCCGAATAGATGACGTCCGAGCCCAAGACGATGTCAACGCTGTGCGCAAGGCTCGATGGGAAAAGGTCAGCTCCCCATACCACATTTTCCACTCGTATAGCGTCACCGGAGCAATTCATCTCACCCATGTTTAGCTCGACGTTTCGCCTAAGGCGTTCCACCACCGCATCGTTGCTGTCAGTGATGATGAGCTCGGTACACACACGACCTGCCAGAAGGCCAGGTATCCCAATGCCAGCTCCTAACTCCAGAACCCTTGCAGAGGTGAGCAACTGCCTACCCCTTAAAGATAAGAGAAATTCACAAAGCACCGGCATAGCTTGCCATGCGACGTGTCCGGTCTCATCATGGTGGACTGTCGACGATGATTCCGGGAACAAAGCAGCACGCTCGGCGCGCACGACCTGCAGAAAGGGCTCGTGAGACGATTTCAGGCTGGAAAACGCACGACTCACCACCTCGCCTTCGCCTGCCGCGCTGCTTTTGAAGACGTATTCAACGGCGACGGCCGACATGACATTTCCCTTAGATCTCGCCGCGAAAGCTACTAGCTAGATATTCTTAATGAGGGTCCATAATCTCGTGCCCGAAGCAGTACCGCCTCTACTGATGGAATCGTTTACATCAGTGCTGACACGACGACGGAGAAACAGAACGAACTTCAAGGGCAGAAAGTTTGGCCAGTGTCAGTTGAGTAGTGGTCTCTTCACTCCTGAAAACAAGCGCGGGTTCAAAAGAATCAGACGGAAAGCGTGAAACCGGCCAACAAGCAACATGGGGCCCAAGAAGAATCCCATAGCCGCGCGGATCAAGAAGCTCATGCAGGCTGACGAGGAAGTGGGAAAGATCGCGCAGGCAACTCCCGTTCTGATGGGTACGTTGAGCATCACCCTCCCCAACCCTGACTCTTCTTTCTGACTTTCACGCTTCATTTCCTTTCATCATACTCAGCGAAAGCGCTCGAGATATTCATGGTGGAACTCATGAAATCGACCACAGATATTTCCAGCGCACATGGAGCTAAGACGGTGAGCGCCGGACACCTGCGAGCCAGCATCATGGGCAACGAAAAGTTCGATTTTCTCAAAGACGTCGTGGAGGGAGTTCCAGATCTTCCTCCGCCAGAGGCAGGCGCTGGGATCGCAGCGGATGCTGCTGCTGGCGGGAAAAATAGTTCGAAGCGGTCAAGGTCGCACGTTGCAGCGAGTGGTTCTCTCGGGGTGGGTAGCTTGGATGATGACGGTTATGATGAAGAACAGGAGCCCAAGGTTGCTCGTGCAGCCGAAGCTTCTGAACCGGCAGCTGATCCAGCCGTGGAGTCTGCTGCGGGCTCTTTGGGTGAAGGCGCTGGACAGGCTCCATCACTTCAAGGAACTTTAGGGTCGTTGGGTGGTTCACTAGCCGAAGACGACGACTACGATGATCTTTAGGGTTATGCATGCAGTAGCAATGTACATCAAACAAGTTCCTATCACGACAAAATTCAAGCGTTTGCGTAAGCATTAGTGTCACAAGTTGTTGGGGGGGGATGCGGCGCGGTTCCCTGCTTGCTCGCGCGCTGATGACTATTTCCACTCCTCGACTGGTTTATCCGAGGAGAAGACGTCCGATGGACATTAGCCGGCATAATGAGTTCCTCCGATGGAAGCTCAATGCGAAAAGCCGAATGCTCGAGAGCTTTGTCAGGCGTGATCCTATCCTCTGGCGCGAATGCCAACAACTTGAGCAAGAGGTCGGTGAAGTGAGCAGCGGGCGTGCCATCGAGTCGAGAGCAGACGATTTCCTGTAAACTCTTCATTTTCTCGACTGCTCGTGTGCTCTCAGCGCTCTGACTTCCTTCGGGCCAGTTGAGCTCCCCGCCATTCCTGAAATACTTCTGTGCGTGCCTGTCGGCACGCTTAATGACATCTCGCTGTATGGGTCCGAGTACCACCTGCATCATAGCGAGATGCTCGAGGTTTTCGTGAGTCTGAAAAAGAGCGTCACCCGTGAGCAGTTCAATCAAAATGCAACCCACACTCCAAACATCACAGGGGTACGACCATCCCATCCCAAGGATGACCTCCGGGGCTCGGTAATGACGGGTCGACACGACAGTGGAATGATACTGGTTCTCGAAAGTTGCGCTCCCAAAGTCAATCAGCCTGATGGTCGAATCCATTGGGACGCGTTTGGTGAATTTACTACCTGAGGACACAGGCACCCGCTGGTACGCACTGGACAGCAACAGAATGTTTTCTGGCTTCAGATCTGTATGCACCAACTTGAGTGTGTGCAGGAAAGCCACCGCATGCAAGAGCTGACGACCGAACGTTTGCACCAGATGCGCAGAGAACGGCTTATAATGATTTTTCCTTAGAAACTCAAACAGGCTCAGGCCACACTTTTCAAAAACCATGCAGATGTGCCCGCGGTAGTCGAACCAGTTCTCTAGCATGATGCAGTTGTACCTACCCTCTGGATCCGACTTTTGCACTGTCTTAAGCACATCAATCTCTATCATAGCGGCATCTCGATACTTTTGTACATTTCGAATGATCTTCACCGCGCAATAGCGGCGAGACTTCCTGTCCCAACACTCCAGTACACGACCAAACGTGCCCTCACCGAGCGGTGCAAGAATCTTGTACACAGGCGTAATGCTTTCACCAAGCTCATACTGCAAGTGACCGTCTTTACTGTCCGGGCGGTGCGGAGGTGACTGATGGACTTTCACAGAGCCACCTGCACCTTTCGATGAAGTAGCCTTCGCAGAAGAATCTAGAGCTTCAGCCGACGCGCCGGAAGCCTTGCGTTCCTACGTCGAACATGGGGAAAACGCGTTTTTAGGGACGAGGGGCGGAAAAAGGATCTACCGAGTTAAAGGCTACCAGGACGTCGTATCGAGACGAATAAACGTCTGGTAAACATCGCATACGAAGCGCATCGCTTCAGGCGTTGTTATTTTCAGCGCGCGCGAACCCTGTTCCAGTCCAAAGGCTGCACCGGGCGCCAGCCGGGCTAAAAGATGGGGCGCCGAATAACGAACTCACCGAGACGAGGGCCTGCTCTTCTTCTCTCTTCCTTTTCTGCGAGCGCGTTACTGCCACGACAAGGCGAGGGTTCACCTCGTCGAGAAGCGACGGCGGAGCGGGCAGCTCCGCCATACTATCTGGAGCGTGTGATGATATTCTCTCGGCAGTTCAACGCCTGAACCCGCCTGCGGGAGGTGCCCTTCCGAGTAAATTTCTCGGCCGGGGGCGAAGGGGCGTTTTGAGACAACCTGCCGGAAACGGACACGCAACTTTTTTCGGGTCTTTGGTTTATAAGGGTTATCATATGAGGATTTTTTGTTCGGGAGAAGCTACTCCTATTTTGCGACCTTCGAAGGTACCTTCTCTTAGCTGAGTGAAGGGATCCAGACGAGGGCGAATGCAGCACCGAGGAACTTTTCTCGCGGGGTTAGCACCAGCTTCGACGTGTTCTTGTGGAATTCGATGTCACGCACCAAAGTTTTTCCTATGTAGTCGCTATGGGTCGACGTATGGACTCTGTGAACAACTGTGGAGCTGTTAGCAAGTTGAGCAAAGGCCGAATAACGCAGTGTGTTCATTGGCGCGGTGGAGTCGTCCATTTGAAGAAACGCGTCAACGGTCATCTTGCCGCTGTCCTCGTCATTGCTGCCATCACTGCAGGTATACTTTGATTGGGGCGCGAGGGATTGGAGCGATAAGTGGCAAGTGGACGAAAAGGAGGAAGAGTTTGGCTGAACTGTCTGCGCGCACCTCGAGAGTCCCAGAGACGGGGATGAAACGGGAGAGGAGCTTCTGGAGAGGAGAAGAATTCTGAACGTTGTAGCTACCGACCAACGGAGCTGTCACCAAAGTCTCAAGAAGTGACCACTCAGGGGTCGAGCACAGTATGGCTTGAAGCTGAAACTTTTTGTCTCCCTCGTTGGCCCGAGAAGGGCGTGGACGGCAAAGCAACACCACCAGAAGCATCAGAAGCATCTTACTCCTCTTTGGCATCTTTAGAGTCAGAGATACGTTTGACCAAGGTCTATCCAGCCGTGAAGCTGTCAGCTCTATGCTCGCGCGTCGTCACCGCCTCACCAAGCTGCGACAAACTTATGCACTCTAACTAAAGTCTTTCGCTCCCATTCTAACGACAGTTCCTAACAGTCCGAGAGGTTTTCCGTGAAAGAAAAAAAGTTTCGTGTTTATCAAGTTTTACGGGCTGCTCTTCAGGCGCGACGTCACTGCTCCGGACACCCAGTCGGTATCGATGAAGAGAGGACCGGATGACCTAGCAGACGTACACACCGCGACCACGGCCGAAACTGAAGTCGAGAAGGTAAGCGAGGCTTTCAGCGATACCCGATACAAGTCGAGATTTTGCACCACCCGGCTGATTGTCCCAAGCTTCCGTTTTCCCAGAAAGAACTCCCACCGCTGCTGAAGAAGCGACTTTTGGCGAGGGGCATCAAAGTCGGCAATGAGGATGCGAATGATAGCGCTAAGGAATCTTCGCTTCCACCCGGATGGAAGGAGACTATAGACGCGAAGTACGGGAAGCCTTATTATTACAATACAGCTTTAGGCATTTCCTCATGGACCTGCCCCACGAAACAGGCCGCAGAACAGAGCGGGAAGGGAGAGGAAGATCCGCTTCCTCCTGGGTGGAAATCAGCTTTAGATCCACAGACATGCCAAACGTATTATTGCAACCCTTTCACATCAGCCACGTCATGGGAGAGACCGGTTGATGCCGCGACAGTCGCCAAGATGAAACGGTGTCGCGGCTGCGGTGGTTTTGGCCGCGGTTTGGTTCACGCGCACGGCTTCTGCTTACACTGCAGCAGGATTTTGAACAAACCGCCTCCTGGACAGCAGGCGCTCGAAGTAAAGCCACCTCCGAAGCAAAAACCGAGCGTGGTAGTCGTGGCAAAGGGACCAGGAATCTATGCCGACAGTCCTGGAATCGGGCCGTCAAGCATATCGACTCGCCCGATCCCAAAGGTTGTGAATCCAATTCCAAACAGCAGAATTCAGGTAGCTCAAAGAGCAGCACGAAAAGCAGCATCTGGAGGCATAGATCCAATGGACCCGGCAAGTTATTCGGATGCACCAGTCGGCGGTTGGGGCAGCGGCATCGATACAAATAAAAAGACGAAAACTGGTGGTGGCTCTCGACCCCTTCCCTCGCCTGGTGATGTGTTGAGACAGAATGCTGAGGCCGTCAAGTCGGCTCAACCAACATCTCGGGAAGATCAAAAATATGGTCTGGGAGAGGCAGATTAATGATCACAAATTTCTGCTTCGAAATACTACTAGTAGTAGCTAGAGCTAGCTAAATGAAGGTGCCTTCACACTAACTAAAGTAGATGAGTCCACTGCTAAACAGTTCGTGCAAGAGTGTTTTTGCTTCGCTATCCATGTCATACTCAGCTGCATCGCCACTTTCTATCCAATCATCGGCGATAATTTCGTCATAGTTTGCAATGTGGCGAGCGAGTTCCATGCCTGCAGCTGATTGCAACGGCCACATGTTTCCAGCTGCAAAGAACAGTCCACCTTCTAGACTACCATCCTTGACTTCCTGCACGAATGCAAACTTTGCATCCGCACGGCGTTGCAACGAACCCTCTTCAGCAAATTGGACGACAAGTTCATCAGCAGATAAGTCCTTTGCTGGTATCGTTTCCGAAGGGTCAATACCAAAACTTTGAGTTGCATGACACCCAAACCAGCACGCAATTTCTGCATCATTCTTGGGCATTGATTGCCGAATGATTTCGGCGGCATGAGCTACTGCCTCTGATGATATTTCGCCGACATGTTCTTGGGGTTTCAGCCATGGGTCACGCCAGCGTTGTGAACCGTCATGAGTGTCTACAGAAGCTTGAGCGTAGGAAAGCACCAACTCATCGTGCGCAGGTGCAAGGAACCCGACGCTGAATGTGGTACAAATCGTCTTACAGCACTCAGCCACACCATGGTGAGCAACTTTCGGAGGAAGGTAAAGGATGTCGCCCTGCTTGAGTAAGCTGCAAGATTGTGGTTGAAAGTTCTTCAATACCCTCACCTCAGCATCTGGGAAGAAAGCTTCGTCGTTGTCAGGCACGTACTCTGCACAATCTGAAATTGACCATCGCTTATGGCCAGTTCCTTGAATAAGAAACACGTCGAACTGATCAGAATGTGCTCCAACACTACCACCGTCACTAGATATACTCGCCTGAACATCCGCCACGCGCCAACGTGGAAAGCGGTCGAACAGGTTAAGTACATCCATGAACTCAGAAACGTGTTTTTCTAAATCGTTGAGCAATAGACACCAAGACCCATCAGACGGAAGGCTCTCAAGTTCATCCTCAGAGAAAGGACCCATCTGTAGGGACCAACTTGATGGACCTTCATCTCCTTTTCTGATTATTCGTGGTCTGAACTCCGTCTCACATGCAAGTCCAGCGAGCTCGTCGTTATTAACTGGCGTGCATAGCTCAGTCGGCAGACCTCCGCGTATGACCACCGGCTCTTTCTGCCAGTACTTCTCGAAGAACGTGGTCCACAGTTCTGGAGCAAAAGGTAGCTCGGCGTGTATTTCAGGTATTTCTTTTATTGACCCCTTCCGTATCTCTCCCTCTTGGACAGCACGCGGAATTACTCTTCGGTGTCCAGGAGTCAGTCTCACGTGATTACCTCGACGGCCGACATTCAGGTTCGGTACAGTCGCAGGAGTTGTGAAACATTGACAGGCTGCACTCATATTACTCAGACTTTCAAGCAGGCGCTGTTTTGTAGAAGATGTGAACTGTGCGAGGAACAACACGCGCTCAACTCCATATCCTTGCGGCAACCGCCCGGCGAGGTGACAAAGTGACAGCTCCAATTAGCTTGGCAGGCTTTTCTTGCAACTTTCACATGAATAGTCTGAGCTGCCTGAGACTCGCTAAGGGGTTTAGCACTGTCTTGCAAAAAAAAACTAGTCTAATTCTGCACTATGTGGTTCGCAGAGAGCGTCGCAGCCCTGTGTGATGCCTGTGAAGAGGACGATTTCATGAGTTCACGGATAGCCATGGTTGCGTATGAAGCTGTTGGCAACGAGAAACTCAATCGAAGTGCCAGCAGCTCTCCTTCCTCAGCTTCGCCTGCCGGTTTCACCGTATCATGTTGCACAGGTTGCAATCGTGCCAAGTCTGTTTCGGCTAAGTCTGCGCTTGGGTCCGAATAGCTTACGAAATCAAATTTTACCTTGTCTGGCTTGGTCACCAACCGCCGATACGCTCCCGTGAGATACCCAAAAGAGTATTCCCTTACTGAGTGCGCAAACCCTACGAGTTGAACCCCATCTGATTGGCAAATTTCTTCGTATATTTTCTGCACGGACTCCGAATAGATCACTCGTGATCCAGGGAGAGGAAGCACGACGTCTGTGATGCTGAATACACCTGCAGATGCTTCCTCAGGCGTGACTTCGCGAACGCTCGAAAATATCCAATCATTATCGCCATCTTCATTATCGATATCCGTCTGGCAACCGGTGTCTATAATGAGATCTCCAGCAACAACGCGCTGGAGCCCGTGTCTACGTACACGCTCGCTGGCAGCTCGATTCCACAGGTAGCTCTGCGAGAAGTAAAACAGCGACTATAAACAAATGTTTCAAGTGAACGACAAGAAATTTCTCACCTGATATGCATGAACATACATCTTACGAGTCGTGCGCGGGATAGAACTAAAAGCGCTCACATAGTCATTTTTTTGTGCCCTTACCAAGCCTTCGAGGAGGCTGCGTTCAGCCACGCACCATGTCGGCATGTGTTTGAGAGCTGCTGCCGCATTTCCTTGCTCCTTAAAAATGGACCTAGCCATCGCGACCTGCGGTTTGTCACCGTCTCGTGGTCTCAAGATGAGGTCAACCGCCTCTTCCCAAGCACCTCGCAATAAGGCAGCACCAACCACATGCGTGCCAATTGAGTGGCTACCGAATCTCTGCAGTCCAAAGTAGTTGATGAAACCACTCGTGCGAAGGGTCCTAACTGCCTCAGATATACTCAGCTGTGATCCTTCCTCTATTCCTCTGAGGGTTAACGTGAACAAGTTGCCCTTCAAGTCACCGAGTCGCAAATCGCGATCCACGTAACGATAATTACCGACTTTCATTCCAAGTAGCCTCAGCTTAGCCATTCGAGCAGCGCGTACTTTAAAAATAGTGACTCGTTGACTTGTCACGCCGCGCCTGTCCTTGGTGCCAGCAAACCCGAAAGACCTTGGTTTCACATGGAGAATACGGGACAGGACCCCGATTGCATCCCCGGTGTCCTTGTTTTCTTTGCAGAGGGTGAACTCAAGGTATTGTGGGAGGTTGGCAGGCCACCGCCTGTGGCCTTTCCAGCCACCGCCTTCATCGCGACTGCGCTTCTGCCCTCCGTTGCCGCCTTTGCTGTTCACGGGCTTCCTGGGATGCACTCGAATAGACAGACAGGGTCGCTTCGAATCCTTTTTCACCGGACCAGAGGCTTCTTCACCAGAGGGTGCCTCGACCGTGTCGGTCATCAGTTGAAAATGCGAGTTAAAAAAGACGTGCATGCTCGTACGGTAAGCCTTATCGTTGCTTGAGGCCAAAATCAATGGGGCAGGAGCAGGTTTCCCTTCCGCCGCAGGTAACAGGACCCCAGGCTGCTCGAGGAACTCCTTCAACCGCTCAGCCTCCGCGGGCCCAGCGAGCTTCACGAAATCAGCAACTGCAGTCTTTATCTCTGCAGAGAAGTCTACCGAAGCCGCAACTTCAGTCTGTTCAACCTTAGCATCTGTGCCTTCGCCCTGCGTTTCGCTTGGCGTTGCCGCCGCCGCCGCAGGTGCCTTCTTACCATCGTCGAGCTGTCGGTCGCTATGATCATCGGGTTCTTCCTGAGTCGCGCTTAGCTGCACAATCGCCTTCTGCCTCTTTTGTTGCTCCCTACTGTCGATCTCTTCGTCGACCGCCGCGTCCAAGGACGTGAGGTGGACCACCTCGCCGTCCAGGCCAATCTCGTTCACGATGAAGTCAGTGTAACGCTCCTTGAGGATAGCCTGGAAACCCGATGCGGAATTCGCGTAGCACTCAATACCTACGGCCGTTTCCTCATCGTCGCCAACTGTATTTGCCTCCTTAGCCGACTCCATCGCGCCCCTAGTCTGGCTATGACCCTCAGGCTCAAAGCAGGCTTGAACGGAGCAAAAGTATTTCCTCGGCCAACCCCACGAGTTTTTTTCCACGAGAACTTTTTCATGACCCGCCTGCCGCCCGGGCGAATCTGTCGTGAAAAAAGGCGATGTGCTCGAAAAAATGTGGAAAATCAAACTGGCAGACTCGGAGAAGACGAAAAGGCCGAGCGTTTTTCTACCCTCAGAAGCCGACGCAAGCTGCAAGCGCTGACCACGAGCATCGCGGAATAACACTGGGGTCATCGCTGATGCAGTGTCGTCATGTCCTCCACCGAGCGATTCTCTGGTGACGATGACTTCAGGTGAGAGACGTCCCACATCGGGAGAGACACGATCGAACGCCTTCTTGGGCGAGTCCCGTCTGTACGGATGATAGCCGACAGACCTTGGCGGACGCCTGGGACATGGAAGTATCGCGATACCACAACTGACGCAGCCTGCCCGCGCGCGCCCCTTCAAAGGTCCATGAAGGCAAATTATGTTAAGAACCAAGCTGACTCGGCCTTGAAGTCGGGGAACGCTCGGGATGCGTACATCAAGTGAGCACATAACCATTCTCTGTAGGAAAACACCTGTGACCACTTGACGGATTTACTTTCCACTGAACCCAGGTACACCGAGTGCCTGAATCTAGTGCCCAAAAAGTATGAGCAGCTACACGTTATCTATAGCAATCGCTCGCTCGCGTATGCCAAGGTGAGCAAACCACATCGTTGTGACCAGGTCACTCAGGGTGTTTTCTGTCCAGGCAAGGAAGTTCGAGCTGGCTAACCGACGCAGAAAAGGCTTGTGAGCTGCAGCCAGGATGGCACAAAGCATGGTGGCGGAAAGCGTGAGTATGATCGTTATACGCAGAGCTTTTGAAGTACACACACACTCGCTAATATCCAAGTTTCGCTCTCCAACACTCGCATGCAGTGCGGCGCTGAAAGCCTTGAGGCAATACAACGAGGTGAGCTGCGATATGTTCCTGAGTTGGAGGCGAACGACTTCAACATCAAAGTTATAGGCTTTAGAAGCATTAAGAACATCATATAGTTATATGTCCGAAAAAGGCAGCAGCAACGAAGAGGAGTACAGACGAGCTGTTAAAGTAAGTGATAGATTCAGCGAAGCGAACTGAGCTGATCATGTTCATCGACTAATCCTTTACTTGGTGCAATGGCTCAGGACACGACTAGGCTTATGACACGAGAGCAAGTGGCAGATTTTATCATCAGTGAGCTTCGGGAGTACGAGTCCAAAGGTCTTATCGCTCCACCAAGCACGCAAACCATCTCCAAACAAGCGAAACGAGAGGCAATGTTCTGTCACATAAAATCCTGGTAGGACAGGCCGATTTTTTTTGTTGTTGTGACGAGTCATTTGACGAGTTATGGAATCAATCATCGCCGATCCCAGGCAATCCATGGCCCCCCCCGTTTGCAAAAGATTTCGTCGGGCTCGTAACCAAATGGACCTTTGAACCGATGAGTGTCACGATCGCTTACTTGATGGTGAGGAACGAATAAATTTGGTCGATTTCAATCGATTGTGCCGATTTGTGGGAAAAAAATTCAACAGAGGGCCTCGATGTTTCATGAAGCGATCTGCTTCAGCCAAGCAATTGCCGACTGCCAGGTAGGGAGCGCGAAAATGTTTACCCAAAATACTTAGAGCTCAAATGCAATTTTGTTAATGTTATTCGCAGGCCGCATTGTCAAGAATGAACCAGTTTACCGCGGAAAGCGACGAGTCGATTGAAAAAACAGTGGCACATGGGCCCACGTCGAAAAAACCGCCAATCGAGTACGAAAAGCATTGTTTTCTTGAGCTAAACGTGTAAGGTGTTGATAAATTTACGATTTGTAACCAGGGTGATGACGTTCCGCGTTAGATCCTTGGCATGGTATATACAAGGACTCGCATATGAAGGCGCAAAACGTGGATGCCCTAAAGAAGCAAAGGATCCCGTTAAAGCGGCTAAATGTTTCAAGATCGCTGCTAATTTGGTGCGTCAGTCCTCCAGCGATGATTCAATTGTGTGACCGATTCGTCTGACTTTCTGCTCATCACAGGATCACGATGGGAATGACGAATACCAAAATAAATTTGATAGCATCCTGTCAGATCTGAGCAACAACGAAACGAGCGAAGTGCTCAACGCTGTAAACGAGCAAGAGCTTGCAGCTAAGTTTGGCACTCCGGTACGCCAAGAACAGAAATACTTTCGAGCCAAAGATTACAATCGAAATATTTCACTTCAGGAAAGCATTGAAAGAGATGTTGGTTCAATTTTGCTGCAAGTAAAGGTGAGCATTTCAAGTTCGTTAAGAGTCGCGAATTCATTGAACCGCGATACATTCGACAGGGAACGGTTTTTTTGAAGCAACAAAAGCTTGCCGCGTTCGATTCTTCGCTTCGTAAAGCTTTCGCGGAAAGGATAGCTTCGAAATCGGTATTGAACATAACATTGATTCCTTTGATTAAAATATCTCATACTTTGTATAACAGGGATGCATCGCTCGCGACGTTTTGATAGAAAATGTGTCGCTTCAGACGACGAATGAAGAAAAGTTTATCAAGGTTTGAATGTGATCTTTAAGTACTAGGCGAAAGCACTCATCTGTTTGAGAGCAGATTATGTATCATTTTCATGTCGGTAATGATGAAGCTCTTGGAGAGGTCCTATTATTTTCATAGACTATTTTGAAGACTTCATTACGCACAGCAAAATATAGGCATATTTGAACGACTTACCATCCGTGAAGCTCGAAGAACTCGGGCCTTTCTGCAGCCATTCCGGTGATTATTGATTGAAGTTTGCAAGATGTGCCGCATTTATGTTTTAATTGT
>MDTA01095902.1_pt1 | contig 20760 bp, 22 predicted proteins | sample 811151 | NCBI WGS metagenome assembly MDTA01 (sample SAMN05326648, study PRJNA326480) | marine metagenome | isolation source: seawater | place: Indian Ocean: South | collected 2010 | reverse complement strand
TTTTTCTTGTCTTAAATTATTAAATTGAATATCCATACATATATACCTTTAGCAAAATATTGATATAATTGAGAAAATGTCAAGATTTACAACATATGCCATTAAAGAAATCTCTTCAAGTTTTTTGTTATTGTTAATATTGTTAACTGGAATTCTATGGATGGCTCAAGGTCTTCGACACCTTGACTTACTAACGACTGAGAATGTATCATTTATTTCCTATCTATCTTATATAATCCTACTTTTACCTAAGATATTTACACTCACTGTGCCAATTTGTATTTTTTTGTCTGTTTTATTAAGTTTTAACAGATTAAGAAATGATAGTGAATTAATAATACTCTGGGCCTCCGGTCAATCGGATCGTTATATTTTAATTAAACCAATTTTATTATTTACGATCTTAATTTATTTATTTTTACTGTTATTAAGCCTTTATATAACTCCAAATTCGCTTAATGAAATTAGATATAAAATAATTGATATAAGATCTTCAGGAATTCACTCGTCTTTATTAAAAGAAAAAAAGTTCATATCACCTGTTGATACTCTCACAATATTCCTGCAAGAAAGAGAGGGTTCGTTGATAACGGGATTACTAATACATGATCTTAAAGAAACGAATAAGCCACAAACCTATATTGCTGAAAAAGGCGAATTTATTGCTGACAATAATAAAAAAATATTAAGATTATTTAATGGAAATATACAAATCTATGAAAAAAGTGAAAACAGAATTTCTGAAATAGAATTCAAAACATATGATCTTAATTTAACACCTTATAGTAAGGAAGAAAGCAAGCATATCTATTCAGACGAACTATATACTTCAACAATAATCAATAATCTTAAGGGAAAAAACATTAATGAATTTAACAAGTACGAAATGGAGCAATTTGCCGAACTACACTCAAGAATCATAGATCCTATCTATATATTTTGTTTTGCACTTTTGCCATTAATTATAGGGAAATTTGCAAAAAAACCTGACGATCGATTAATTTTACCGATAGTTTTAGTATCATCTTTTGCTTTTTTTATACAAATTTTTCAAATTTCTCTTTCAAATTTGTTTATAGAAAATAGTGAGCTTGTTAGTTTTAATTATCTAATGCCAATATTAATTCTACTTATCATAGTTTCAATAATTTTTATCGATAAAATTAGATTTATAAAATATAATGTTTAATAAAATTAATATATACATTTTAAAAAAATTTCTTTATTCATTTTTAATTACGTTCTTAGTATTATCAATAGTCATATTCATAGGTGACTTTGTAGAGCAATTTAGAAAAGCTGCCGGAAAAGATGTTCCAATAAATATAATTTTACAACTTACTGCTTTTAATTTTCCTAATTTGATATTGTTCACTTTGCCAATATCTACTTTTTTTGGCTCACTAATCGGCTTTTTTCTCTTGATAAGAAATTCTGAAAAAATAATAATAGATACTAGTGGAGTCTCAAATTATAGTTCAACCTTACCAGGTATAGTTTTATATTTTTTGATTGGTGTTTTTTTTATCACAGTAGCAAATCCACTTATTTCGATTTTTGACGAAAGGTACAGCGAATTAGAATATAAGTATATTGACAGGGTTGATAAGTTTGCATCCATTACAAAAAATGGTCTTTGGCTGAGGCAAAATAACGATGAAAAAAATGTTTCAAGTGTTCTCTATGCAAAAAATATCAAAGAACAAGGTCTGAAATTAATAGATTTTATGGTATTGGAGTATGATGAAAAGGGCATATTTCAAGGTAGGTTAGACGGCTCAAATGCTAGACTAATAGACGGCTACTGGGAAATGAATGAAATTCAAGTATCCCCAAAATATGGTGAGTCAAAATATTATGACAATAATTTTAAATATAAAACAAACATTAAGCTCGAGGATATAACTGACAGTCTTTCCTCACCAACTAGTATATCAATTTGGAGGTTGGTAACATTTATTACCTTTTTAGAAAGCCTTGGTTACTCCGCAGTAGATTTTAAAATGCATCTCTATAACCTTGTTTTTTTACCTTTCCTTATATCTTCTTTGGTTTTGCTATCCTCTGCACTTATAATCGACCTCAAACAGAATGATAAGTTTACAAAGACAGTATTATTGTCATTTATCTCAATATTTTTTGTCTATTTTGCCTCAAATTTACTAGATGCTTTAGGAAATTCAGGGCAAATTCATCCATTTCTATCTAAAAGTATATTGCCTATTATAATTTGCATTACTTCTTTTATACTTATTCAATACTCGTATCTTCAAAGAAAGTTGTCAAATGATTGAATTACTGAGACTTAAATATTTTTATTTTATATTATATGGGTTTATATTTGTAGCCAGCATATCAATTAATAAGATAAAAGCAGATCAAGAGATCAATTTAAAAGCAGATACAATTACCGTTAAGGATAATGGTCAAATAGTTGAGGCAAAAGGAAATGCGCTTGCAATAGATGAAAAAAATCAAACAATAAGTTCAGATATTATAATATATAATAAAGTAAATGACGAATTAACTGCTAAAGGTAGAGTTGTTATAAATGACTCAAATGATAATACTTATTTCATTGATCGGCTCATATCAAGCAATGGCATAGACGATGTCAAAGGGTTAAATGTCAGAGCAAGATTAGACGACGATTCAAGAGCTGTAGGTAAAAATCTCATAAAAAAAGACAATATATCAATACTAAATGATGCAGAGTACACACCTTGTTCTGAAAAAAGATACTTAATAAATAATTGTCCAGGATGGAAACTTAAAGCAGATAAGATTATACAGGACAGTGCTTCTAAAACAATTCACTATGATCATGCAACTATTGAATTATTTAATATTCCGGTTTTGTATCTACCTTACTTTTCCCATCCTGATCCATCAGTAAAGAAAAGATCTGGTTTATTAATGCCAACAGTTGAAACTGACGAAAGATTAGGAGATACTTTTTCAATACCAATTTTCTATAATATTAAAAGCAATCAGGATCTTACATTTACACCGAATATTCAATCAAATAGCAATAATTTTTATTTTTTAAACTATAGACACTTGAATAAATTAGGAAGTTTCAATCTTGACTCTAGTATTGATGATAATGATGACAAAAATGGATCTAGTAGTCATTTATTTTTGAATGCACTAATAAATAATCCTGAAGGCCAACTCGATGCACAAATTCAAACAACGAATAATGATACTTACATGAGAAAGAATAAGATAAATAAATTGACTGTTTTGAAATCAGGGCTGAGTTTTCAAAAAGACAATTCTAACAGCTATTTATCTATTGAAACTAAAAGTTTTAAGCATCTAACAGTTCAAAACTCAGAACAGTGGGAATATGTTTATCCTAAAATCATATATAACATAAATAATATAGATGGTATTTTGTCAGATAGTGAAATTGAACTTAATAATGAATTGATTGTAAAAAAAGATATTGAGGAAAATTATACCTCACTTATCTCTTCGCAGGCGAATTATAAGAAAAACTTCATAAATAAGAGTGACGGTATTGTATTCAATAACAATGCTAATTTTAGAGTTGTATCAGTATCAATAGACAACAAGAATACAAAGGATATAAGTAATATTAGGTTTTACCCTCAATTGAGTAGTAAAATTACTTACCCTTTGATAAAGAATTCAAACAAATTCAATCAAACTTTAACACCCATATTTATGCCAATTATTTCTCCTTATAATAACTACACAAGCCAGCAAAATATCACAAATAGTAATTTATTTTCATTGAATAGAGCATCGTCTATCACAGAATGGGAAAGTGGTCCAAGAATAAACTATGGTATTGAATGGTTTGGTGATAATAATCATGGTTCAAACATTAGAGTGCTGCTCGGTCAAAATTTTAAGTTTAAAAAAGATAGTGAGGACAATACAAGAGATTTATCAGATTATTACTTAAATTCAAACATTTCACTTAGCAAAAATAATTTTATTAATAATTCCTTTGTTATTGATAGAAATGACTTAGATATAAGAACCATAAATTTAAATGCATTTTCTGAAATTGAAAATTTAAAATTAGCAATTGACTATGACTATACCTCTGGAAAATACAGTCTTGCTAAAGAACAATTAGCAATCGGGGGGGAATATAATTTTGGAAAAGATTTTTTCTTAAAATTTACTGGTTCAAAAAATTTAGATACAAATAAAAATATAGGCTATCAATATGGATTGCTCTATGAAAATGACTGTTTAGGTATAGATTTTAATTATTATAGAGATCTTACTGTAGATAGAGATATTGAAGAGAGTGATGGGTTTAGTTTTACAATCGTACTTAAGCCTTTTGGTTCAACTAAAAATTATGGCAAGATAAAAACTTTTGGACCTCAATTAAATTAAATATGCAAGCAAATTTTTATAAGAGATTAATTCTTACCTTTTTTATTTTTTTTTCACTAAATGTGCATGCTAATGAAATTGCAAACCACAAAATTGCAGTTCTTGTTAATGACGAAATTATTACAACTTATGATGTATCTCAAAGATTAAAAATTAACGCAATCATTAATGGTATCAATATTACACCGGAAAATGTACAATTATTAACAAAGACAGTTGTTGAGGATTTAATTGATGAAAATCTTATGTACCAAAAATCAATGGAGAATAAAATAAAAGTTGACGAGAACGAGTATAATACACATGAGAAAAACTTTTTTAATAATCAATCTTTTTCCCAGAAAGAATTAATTGATACATTTAAGAAAAATAATATAAGATATCTGGAGTTTAAAAATTTCCTTATTAATGAAATAGCTTGGAACAAATTAATAGGAAGTCTTTATTATAGAGTTACAGCAGTAAGTGATATAGAGGTTGAAGAAATAATTTCTAAGAATCCTAATATTTCTGAAGATCAAGCAAAGAATCTTGTAATACAGCGGCAGCTTGATTTACGAGGTTCTAAATTACTTAGAGACATGCGAAATGAGGCAACAATTGAATATAAGTTATAATCCTCCTAAAAAGTCTCTAGGTCAAAACTTTATTGTAGATAAGAATTTCTTAAGCAAAATTTCCAATTTTATAGTAACCGATCCTAGCACATTTATAATTGAAGTGGGGCCAGGTAGAGGTGCGTTAACTGATCTTATAATAAAGAAAGAATTTAGAGAATTGGCCTTAATTGAAAAGGATACCGTATTATCAAAAAACTTAGAGTTAAAGTATCAAAATATTGATGGTATTAAAATAATCAATGATGATGCATTACTATTTAATTATAAATATTTCCATCAAAAAGATAATGTAATAATAGTTGGTAACTTACCGTATAACATTTCGACTCAACTTCTTTTTTGTTGGCTTGAAGGTAAGGAATGGCCCTCGTTTTACAAAAAAATGATACTTATGTTCCAAAAAGAGGTTGCTGAAAGAATAATAGCTAAGCCGAATAATAAGAAATATGGTAGAATTTCTGTTGCATCGCAAATCCGTTGTTCGGTAAAAAAACTTAGCGATGCTCCTTCTTATATTTTCGAGCCTAAACCAAGAGTAGATGGTACTATTCTTGAGTTTTCTCCGATAACTGACTATCAGAAAATAAACTTTTTGATATTAAAGAAAATACTTAATGCGTCATTCAGTCAAAGACGAAAAAAAATAAAAACGACTCTCAATAAGTACATAGAGGTGATAAGAGAACTTGATATCGATGAAGACCTTAGACCTGAGAATCTTACAATAGAAGACTATTATAATATTACTATGTCGATTTAATCAATTTTTTTCTTTCATCATCTATGATTTTTAAAATTTCATATAAACATATTTCAAAAACATCATTGGTTACTATATATTTATATTCATTTTGATGACTTATTTCTGTTTCATATAACGCCATCCTTTGTTTAATGGACTCTTTATTATCTCCAGAGTCTATTGCTCTAGTATTAAGTCTTTTTTGAATTTCATTTTTATTTGGAGGCATAATAAATATCGATAATATATTTTTTAGTGAAGAGTCTTTTAATTGTTTTACTCCTTGCCAATCAATATCAAATAAAACATCATTGCCTGACTCTAATATATTAACTACATTCTCTTTTGGAGATCCATAGAAATTTCCAAAAACTTCGGCGTACTCTACATACTTATTTTGCATTATTTTAGTTTGAAATTCTTCCTTTGTTAAGAAGTTATAGTCCTTTCCATTTACCTCATTTTGACGCGCTATTCGTGTCGTATCTGATATTGAAATTTTTAGCTTACTATCTATTTCTAATAATTTTTTACAGATAGAGGTTTTTCCTGCACCTGAAGGTGACGAAATTGCAATAATTAAATTAGTATTAGTTTCAGAGTCCATTTAACTTACTAAGCAAAAGTGAAACATTAGTCCCACCAAAACCAAAAGAATTTGAGAGAACATTTTCTAATTCTAACTCTAATGGTTTATTTTTAATAAATTCAATGCCTCTGTTTGGAATTTCGTTTGTCAAATTTAAATTGAATGGAACAATATTATTTTTAATACATAAAATTGAATAGATTGCCTCTACTGCACCCGCGGCACCCAATAAGTGACCTATTTGTGATTTCGTAGAAGAAACTTTTATTTTTTTATCTTGATCTGCAAATAATTTTTCAATTGCATCAACCTCTGCTTTATCACCAGATGGTGTTGATGTCCCGTGAGCATTAATATAGTCTACATCTGAAGCATTAATATTTGCATCTTTTAGAGCGTTTGCCATTGCTCTAAAAGCTCCGTCACCTGTGGGTTCAGGTAAGGTATAGTGATAAGCATCTGAGGACATTCCGTATCCCTTAATTTCACATAATATATTAGCATTTCTTTTTATAGCGCGTTCCATTTCCTCTAGAATAATTATTGCTGATCCCTCACCCATTACAAATCCATCTCTATCGTCATCAAAAGGCCTTGAAGCTTTCTCGGGAACATCATTAAAGTTTGTGCTTAGAGCTTTACATGCAGTAAAACCCTCTATCCCGACAGGACTGATTGTTGCCTCTGTCCCTCCTGTAAACATTATGTCAGCTTGTCCATGCTGTATGAGTCTATATGACTCACCTATTGCATGTGCAGAAGATGCACATGCTGAAACAGTTGAATAATTTGGTCCTTTTAGGTTATACTTAATTGATAGATATCCTGAGGACATATTTATAATTCTCCCAGTAATAAAAAAGGGGCTAATTTTATTGCCTTTATTAAATGATACAGAAGTATTTTCAATACCGGGCAGTCCTCCCATTCCAGATCCTATTATGCATCCAGCCTTGTACGATTCTGGATCACAAATATTCTCTAAACCACTATTTTTAAATGCTTGCTCTGCAGCGGAGAGTGAAAATTTTATAAAATCATCTAACTTTCTAATGTCTCTTTTATCTACCCAATCTTCGACCTTAAATGCCCCCACAGTATTTTCACTTTGAGGAACTTCACAAGCAATTTTACATTTATGATTGGAGATATCAAATTTAGAAATTTGTTTAGCTCCAGATACGCCGTTAATAAGATTTTTCCAATTAATTTCTTCTCCACAACCCAGGGGAGTTACTAAACCTATGCCAGTAACTACAACTCTCCTCATGAATTACGCTTATTTTGTATCTAAATGAGAAATTGCATCTCCAACAGTAAGTATAGTTTCTGCTTTTTCATCTGGTATTTCTACGTCAAAAGCTTCTTCAAAAGCCATAACTAATTCTACTGTATCTAAACTATCTGCTCCTAAATCATCAATAAACTTTGCATCTTCTGTTATTTTGTCCATATCATCTATGCCAAGGTGTTCAGCAATAATCTTCTTTACTTTTTCAGCAACTTCACTCATAAATTCTCCTATATAATTATCTCAGTTTTATTACGATATCTGTCACATTGTCAACCCACCATTAACGTGCAATACCTGACCTGTAATATACGATGATTCTTTCGATGTTAGAAAATAAACAGCTCTAGAAATTTCTTCAGGATTTCCTATCCTACCCACAGGTATTTTATCAATCATCAGATTTAATTTATCTTCGTTAATTGTGTCGAGAATCTCTGTTTTGATAAATCCTGGTGAAATACAATTAACAGTAACCCCTCTAGATGCAACTTCATTTGCTAATGTTCTTGTAAAACCTTCAATTGCTGATTTTGATGCTACATAGTTTGCTTGACCGGCGTTTCCAATTTTCGCTGCATCCGATGAAATGTTCACTATTCTGCCCCATTTATCTTTGAGCATTCCTTTTAATATTTTTTTTGTTAACTTAAAATTCGCATTGATATTAATATTCATAACCTCATCCCATTCTTGCTCGCTCATTCTTAAAACAAGATTATCTCTCGTCACACCCGCATTATTTATTAAAATATTTGTGCTTCCATAATAATCATTTGAGTTTTTCACTAACTTTTCAATTTCATCACCATTTGATAAGTTACAATTAAAACATTTAAGCCTCTCAGTATAGTTTTGTTCTAAGTTTGTTAATTTTTCAGTATTTGTACCAGTTGCACATATATTGTAACCTTTATTGTGGAATAAATTTACCAGTGATCTACCAATTCCACCAGTAGCGCCAGTTATCAATACATTTTTCATTTTTTTATTTTATCTAATTTATTTATATCTTCCAACCTACTTATTGATAAAGCCATCACATTTTTAGATATCCTTTTCACCAGGTTTGTTAAAACATTTCCTGGTCCGATCTCGATAAACCTCTCAATGCCATCATTAATCATGTTTTCAACAATCTCTCTCCATCGCACTCTTGCTACAATTTGTTTGACTAGTAATTCAGGTATTTCATGATGATTACAAATATACGATGTCACATTTGAGTAAAGAGGAACATCAAAAGGTTTAAAGGTATATTTTAATACTTCATCTCTCATAATATCTGATGCGTTTTTCATTAATTCGCAATGAAATGGTGCGCTTACAGGAATTCTAATTGCTTTTTTTATATTATAGTCTTTATAATTATCTAATACATATTGAACAGCATCTACCTCACCACTTAAAACAATTTGGCCATTAGCATTGTCATTAGCAATAAATATTTTACTTTTAGTATTTAATTCAGGTAATATATTTTTTATAAGATCATAGGAACAACCAATAACTGCAACCATTCCACCTGTTCCCAATGGCATACTTTTTTGCATTGCACTTGATCTGACTTTTAAAAGTTTAACAGAATCCCTGAATGATAGAGACTCATTTGCTACTAATGCGCTATATTCACCAAGAGAATGTCCTGCAACACAGGTGTATGTATTTTTTGTTATTATTTTTTCATAAATCAGAGCTGAAAAAATTGCAATACTTGTTGCCATGATTGATGGTTGTGCATTTTCAGTCATCGATATTTCTTCTGCGTTTCCAGCAAATATTTTTTGAGTTAAATTGCGATCTAAAATGACATCTAATTCATTAAAAATTTCTTTGGATACTGAATACTTCTGATAAAAATCAGCGCCCATTCCTATAAATTGTGAGCCTTGACCTGGAAAAATAATTGCTGTTTTCATGTAAAAGAATGCTTGCTTAATCAATGATTATAGAATATTTATTCGTTTTTTAATATTAAATACATCTTTTTAATGGCCTTATTTGAACATATAATCATGCTTCGACAAGATCTTGGCTCTTCAGAAATTGAAAATGAATTGAAGCAGCATACAGAAACAATCAATATGTTAGATGGAAACTTAGTATATAAAGAAAGCTGGGGATTGAGGAATTTGGCCTACCCTATCAAAGAAAATAAAAAAGCATTTTATGAGTTTATGAATATTGAACTACCTCAAAACAAAATTAGTGAGTTGAATGCAAAACTTAATTTGAACGAAAATATAATTAGATATCTTTCTGTGAAGGTTAAAAACTTTTGTGAAACCCCTACACAAATGATCAAAGATAAGGAATAAGACTATGGAAAAAGTATCTAAAAAAAATAACATCTCTTTTGACTACAAAGACATTGGATTGCTTAAGAAGCATATGTCAGAAAAGGGTAAAATAGTTCCACGAAGAATAAGCTATATTTCAATAAAGAAACAAAAAGATTTGTCCAATGCAATCAAACGGGCAAGATATTTAGCATTAATTCCCTATACAGGACGCTAAAATGGAAATTATCCTTTTAGAAACACTTAATAAGCTTGGTAAAGCAGGTGAAATAGTAAATGTAAAAGATGGATACGCTAAAAACTATTTAATTCCATCAAAAAAAGCGCTCATTGCAAATAAAGAAAACAAAGCTGAGTTGAATACTAAAATGTCAGCTATTAATAAAAATAACGAAGACAAAATTAATGAAGCAAAAAAAATTAAGTCTAACTTAGAAGGCAAAGAAATAAATATAGAATTAGAAGCAAATGAAGACGGCAATCTCTATGGAACGATCAATCAAAAAGCTGTTTTGAATGAAATCTCAAGGAAGTTTTCTATTGAATTGCATACGGACAACCTAATCATCAGTCAAATTAAGACGCTAGGAAATCATGAAATTAAAATAAGACTTTACGATGAAATCTCATGCTCTATGCAGCTCAGCGTTAGTAAGAAAAACTAGACAATTCACCATAATTTCGAATATTTAGCTAAGACCCCTATCAGTCATCTTAATACTAACAGTATTAAATAACTGTTAATATCTTTTTGATAAATTTTGCTGACAATAAAACTGATTTAAGATTAATTATTACATGTCGCAAACATTTCTTTTAAAAAATAATGTCAAAGATATGAAGGAACTGCCCCATAATATAGAAGCCGAGCAAGGTATTCTTGGAGCTATATTACTAAATAACAATATTTATTTTGATATTTCAGACATACTAAATATTGATCACTTTTATGAGCCGATACATAGATTGATCTTTGATGCAATTGAAAAAATGGTTTCAAAGGGACATATCGCATCGCCAGTTACTCTGAAAAGTATCTTTGAATTAGAAAAAAATCTTGAAGAAATTGGTGGCTCAAATTACCTCGTACGGCTAGCTAATTCAGCGGTATCGCTTGATTACGCTAAAAACTACGCTCATATTATTTATGACTTATCAGTAAGGAGGGGCCTTTTCGAACTTGGGGGAAAAGTACAACATGATGCAATTGAAAGTGATTTAGAGGTAAAGCCAGAACATCTTATTGAGGAAGCAGAGAAAAACTTGTACCAGATTTCCGAAAAAGGAACTGCACAAAATAATGTACGCACATTTAGAAGTTCAGTGGAGGAAGCGATAGAACTTGCAAAAAAAGCAGTTGAAAAAGACAGCAGTGTTGTTGGGATCTCATCTGACTTTGTAGACATAGATAATAAATTAGGAGGATTTCACCCATCAGACTTAATAATCATAGCTGGAAGGCCATCTATGGGAAAGACTTCACTGGCAACTAATATTGGTTTCAATATTGCTAAGAACGCACATAATATTAATGATGTTGAGTCAAGTGTATTATTTTTCTCACTAGAAATGTCATCTGAACAACTTGCTAGAAGAATATTATCGGAACAAGCAAGAATTAGCTCTAATGACATAAGACGAGGGAATTTGTCGAGTAATGATCTCGATAATTTAGTAACAGTTTCAAAAGATGTTTTAGAAATTCCGTTATATATCGACGATACCCCAGCAATAAATATGGGAACCCTCTCATCGAGAGCTAGAAGACTAAAAAGAAAACATGGTCTAGGGATTATAATTATAGATTATCTGCAGTTATTAAGACCAAGTAATTCATCAAGAAATGAGACGCGGGTATTAGAAATTTCTGAAATTACACAAGGTTTAAAAGCATTAGCTAAAGAATTAAATATACCTATAATAGCACTTTCTCAACTTTCAAGACAAGTTGAGCAAAGGGAGGATAAAAAACCTCAGTTGTCTGACTTAAGAGAATCAGGGTCAATTGAACAAGACTCTGATGTTGTGATGTTTATATATAGAGATGAATACTATCTTGAAAAAAATGCTCCCTCACCAGGAACAGCAGAATTTATAGAGTGGCAACAAAAAATGGATGAAGTTCACGGACAAGCAGATTTATTAATTATGAAACAAAGGCACGGACCTACAGGTAATGTGAAACTTAACTTTGATGCAAACTTCACTCGATTTGGAAATTTTGTCAGTAAGAATCAAACTGATAATTACGAATAATATTCAATATGAAAAATGTGGACAGAAATACATTTTTAAATATTAATCTAAAAGCAGTAAAAAATAACTATAATACAATTAGGAAAAAAGTTGGGAATAAATGTATTGTAGCCGCTACTGTTAAAGCCAATGCATATGGATTAGGCGCAAAAGAAATTGTTCCAACACTTATTGATGAAAAGTGCAGAAATTTCTTTGTTGCAACTACGGATGAAGGTATTGAATTAAGAAAATTAAATAAAGATATATCAATCTATGTATTAAATGGTCTAATAGTTAACGATCTTAAGATTTTAGAGTCAAATAATTTAATTCCAGTAGTAAATAATCTTGATCAATTAAATAGAATAAATAAATCTAAATATTTTAGAAATAGAAAATTAAATATAGTACTTCAGTTTGATACCGGTATGTCGAGGTTAGGACTTGATAAGAAGGAAACAGAGTTATTTTTAAGAGACAAATCAAAATTTATTAAAAAATGTAATGTAGTATTGGTTATGAGTCATTTGGCTTGCGCAGACGATAAAAAATCAAAAAAAAATAAAGATCAATTAAATAAATTTTTAGAAATAAAGAAATATTTTCCTAACACACCATGCAGTCTCTCAAATTCTGCGGGTATATTGTTGGGAAAACAATTTCACTTTAACATGGTGCGACCAGGCATTTCTCTATATGGCGGAAACTGTTCATTAAAAGAAAATAATATTTACGAAAATGTTGTAACATTGAGCTCAAAAATTATACAAATAAGAGAAATATCAAAGAATGATACTGTGGGTTATGGAGCTACTTTTAAAGCTAAGTCAAAAATGACGATCGCAACTCTCCCCATTGGTTATGCTGACGGGTTTAGTCGATTGTTCTCTAATAATTATTATTTATTAGCTAAAAATAAAAAAATAAAAATAGTTGGTAGAGTGTCAATGGATTTAATAACAGTAGATATAACAAAACTTAAAAACTTTAAAAACATACATGATGAGGAAATACAAGTTATCGGTAGCAAGTACTCAATAAATGAAATATCAAAGATTATAGGTACTATACCCTATGAAATATTAACTAATCTAGGCAAAAGGTACCAAAGAAGATATATTTCATAAAATATGGAACAACTTTATATTTCAATGCTTGATAAATATTCAAAGTTGTTAATACTATTATTCTTCATAATATTAGGTTTTTTTTTATACAGCTCACAAAACTTTAAACTAGACGCATCCTCTGACACTCTAATATTGGAAAAAGATGAAGATTTAAAAAAATACAGAAAAGTAATTAAAGACTACGGATCAAACGATTTTTTAATTGTAACATTTAGTGATCAAACTAGGATTATTACTCAAAAGAACCTTGAAAATATAAAGCTATTCATCAATAACGTAGAGCAATTAGATTGGGTCGAAAATATTCAGTCAATATTTGATGTACCTCTTCTTGAAGTTAATGATCAAAACTTAACTGATTTAGTTAATCAAATACTTACCATAGAGTCTCCTGGTGTAAATATTTTGGACGCTGAAAATGAGCTGATAAAAAGTCCTATATTTAAAAATTTGATAATTAGTGAAGACGCAACTAGTACGGGCGTTCTTATAAATTTTAAAAGAGATAGAGAATTTGATCGGATTGTGAATGAAAGGGCAAGACTTTTAGATTTAGAAAATAATACTTCTATAAATAGATCTTATAAAAACGCAATTGAAACTGAATACGAAGAAATTAAAAAAAATTTTGACAATTCAAGACATGAAAATATTAGAGAAATTAGGAGTATTATCAAAACATTTGATAAAAGTGGATTAACGATACATCTTGGCGGCGTTTCAATGATTGCAGACGACACAATATCCTTTGTTAAAAATGATATAATAGTTTTTGGTATTGGAGCATTTATTTTTATTTTGATTGTTTTATTTATCGTATTTAAAAAATTTACATGGATGCTTGTATGTATTTTTAATTGTATTGCAACTCTAATTATTATGTTAGGCACTGTTTCATTACTTAATTGGAAAGCAACAGTTATATCGTCTAATTTTATAATGTTAATTTTGATACTTTCATTATCCATGACAGTACATATAGTTGTCAGGTATAGACAAGTTTTATATGAGGAAAAATCTCTTTCAAATAGTCATAAAATTTACATTACATTAAAGAAAATGTATCGACCATGTCTATTTGCAGCCTTAACATCGATATTTGCCTTTGCAACTTTATACACTAGTGGAATTAAGCCTGTAATGGATTTTGGTCTAATGATGTGTACTGGTTTAGTGATAACGTATATATCAAGTTTTATATTTTTGCCTGTGATTATATATTCTTTTAATTTAAAAAACCCAACAATCGCAACTATTGATCAGAAACAAAGTGCTTTTGTCTTGTTTTCTAAAAATTACTCAAACCTTCTTTTAATATTCTTTGCGTTAATTTTTAGTATAGGGATTTACGGTTCAACAATGCTCAAAGTTGAGAATAGTTTTGTTGACTATTTTAAAAAAAATACAGAGATATATAAAGGAATGAAACTAATCGATGATAAACTTGGAGGTACAACACCATTAGATATAATAATAAACTTTAGAAACAATTATGATGATGATATTTTAGAGGAGGAATTTTTAGATTTTGGTATAGAGTACAATGAAGCCGACTATTGGTTTACGAGAGAAAAAGTAGATACAATAAAAAATATTCATGATCACTTAGAGAGTTACTCTTTCGCAGGAAAAGTACTTTCACTTGCATCAATCGTAAGAACTGCTGAGAATCTAAATTCAAATAAAGAATTTGACTCTCTTGAATTATCAGTGCTTTACAAGAAACTACCTGAGGACCTAAAAGAACAGATTATTAAACCATACGTACTAATTGACGAAAACCAAGCACGCATCACAATGCGAATCATAGATACTCACCCTGATTTAAACAGGGCAGATTTTATTAATGAATTAAGTAATTTTATCGAAAAAAATTTTTCAAATAAAGGAGTGCAAGTATCTATTACAGGTATTTTAATATTGTATAACAACATGTTAGCAAGTTTATTTGACTCTCAAATTAAGTCTCTTTCAATCGTTTTTATTGGGATATTTATGATGCTAATTATATTATTTAGGTCATTAAAAATAGCATTTGCCGCAATTATCCCTAACTTAATCGCTTGTTTTGTGATCCTTGGGATTATGGGATTAATTCAAATACCTCTAGATTTAATGACAATTACTATAGCCGCTATAACAATTGGTATAGCTGTAGATAATTGTATTCATTATGTGTATCGATACCGTGAAATTTATCAAGATACTAATAATCACAACGATACAATGTCAAAGTGTAACGAAACTGTTGCTGTTGCAATTAAGAATACCTCATACACTATTATTGCAGGTTTCTCGATATTAATATTTTCAAATTTTTACCCTACAATTTATTTTGGAATATTTACAGCAATTGCAATGTTTTTTGCATTAATAGGAAGTCTTACTTTGCTTCCTGTCTTACTTAAAAAACTTAATTGTGTATAAGATATGAACATAGATTTCAGTCAATTTCTAAATATGTATGATATAATGTTTATCATTGTTTGCCTGATTTCAATTTTTTTTGGTATTAAAAATGGATTAGTAAAAAGTATCTTCAACCTATTTAAATGGGTTTTAATATTTTTATTGATAAAAAATTGTTTTATTGTACTTCGCCCCTTAGTAGATCCATATGTAACCAATCAAACAATCGCAGATATTTTAATCTTTTTATTTACAATAATTACCTCATACATCTTTATTTCATTTGTTAATAGACTAATTATTGGCATCATTCAGCCAAAAAAATCAGGGTTAATCGATATAGGTTTTGGAGCTGCCTTAGGCATTGTTAGAGGATATATTGTTTTTGTAATAATAATTTTTTTTATAAACACTAATTTTTCCCTAAATTCACTTCCAAGTTTTATTAATGAAGGAACATTCAAGACTATTGTTGATTACGGGGCTAAACGTTTGAATAATATGCCTAGAGATATTGAAGATTTAAATAAGCTAGGTAATTAATTTATGAATTTTTCAAACTGCTTAATTACTGGTGCTTCATCCGGAATTGGTAGAAGTATTGCAATTGAACTTTCAAAGATAAGTAAGCACATATATATATTAGGTAGAAACATCGATAGATTAGAGGAAGTAAATGATAAAATAATTAGTAACAACTCTAAATGTACAATAGTTCCCTTAGACCTTTGCGAAGAGAATGGAATCGAAAATTTAGCACAAGAAATTCTAAAAAAAGATGGATACTTAGATTTATTAATACTATCAGCTGGTCAGATCAGGCAACTATCTCCCATTTCCTCACTTAATTTAAATGACTCAAAAAATATTATGAATCTCAATTATTATGCTAATCTTCGCATGATTAGGAGCTTTCATAATTTATTGATTAGCTCAAAAAATCCAAGATTAGCAGTCATATCATCAGAAAAGAATATAATCAAAAACGAATATTGGGGTATTTATCAGCCCATCATGTGCGCTTTAAATGAGCTCATACTTACTTATGCAAGTGAAAATAAAAATACAAACTTAAAAGCAAATATATATTGTCCTGACTCAGTAAATACAAGATTTAGAAATGAAATCATGCCCGGAGAAGATAAGTTAAAATTAAAATCTCCTGATAGTGTTGCGCAAAGTGTCATAAATCATTTAATAGATGAAAGACAGACGGGCAAACTTATTCAAATTTAGTGGATATAAGGATTTTTTGAGCTTTCATATTTTAGTATAATAGGAATACCCTCAAGTTTAAAAAATTTTCTGAAAGCATTTTCAAAAAATTTCTGGAATATTTGTGGAGCTTTTTTATTAGAATTGATAAATACTTTAAATGTAGGCACTTTATTGGTTAATTGAACTATGTATTTCGGCTTGATTTCGATATTTTTAACTCGTGGATATTTTGCCTGTTTAGCTAAATAAAGTATAAATTTTTTAAGTTTAACTTTTTTAATAATAGTAGACATTAATTCGCTTTTTTTTGTAATTTCTAATAATACATTAGTGACACGTATATTTTTCTTGGCAGATATGAAATCAATATTAATCATTTTTGATTTACTGTAATTATTTTTTAAATACTTTTTAATTTTATTCTTAAATTCAATCTTTTCGTTAATTACATCAATTTTATTAAATAAAAAAAAAATTATTTTATTTTTATTAATACAATGATCTGCCAGTCTAAAATCTTGCTTTGTAATATTTTCGACTGCATCGATAAGGAGAATTAATACATCAACACTACTGATTAATTTAATAACTTCCAAATTTCTTTTTTGCTCATCTTTTTGATATATTTTACTTTTGCGTCTAAGACCTGGTGTATCAATGATATTAAACTCGTAATTTTTAAATTTGAATTTGTTCTGATAAAGTATTTTTGTAAGTCCATACTCATCGCCTACTGGAGAAATATTACTATCAATCAGAGTATTAAAGAGCGTTGATTTGCCAGAATTTGGTTTGCCTATTAAGCAAAGTTTAATGCTATTTGAGCTTGTATACATTTGAATTTTCATCACTAATATACGTAGCATCATTCACTATGATAGGGGGTGCTAAGATCTTATCAATGTTAATATTTCGACTTTCAAGTACTTCGCCTGAAATAGGTGATACAATTTTCAATTCCCCAAAATACGATAAGCTATATAGCAAGTCATTAATTAAGTAAGGTCCCAGCCAAAGATTTAAATTCTCAACTTTTCTTCCTTTTTTATATTTTCCTAAATCATTGATCCAATAAATTTCACCACTATTCATATCAAGGCATATTAGTTTACCCTCATCATTAATTACATAAATTTGTTTTCCAGAAACAATTGGAGTTCTGTAACCTGAAAAATCTATTGACCAATCTCTCTCACCATTGACTACATTTAACTTTACAAGCTTTCCACTTGAACTTAGTGCAATAAGATTATTATTATATATTACAGGACTAGCTGAAATATCTTTAATATCAAAGTTGCTAACTACTGTTACTTTTGACAAACTTTCAGACCATATTGGGCGACCTGTATCATATATGAAAGCAACAATGTCGCCATTACTAAATGGTACAATAATTATATTTTCAAACACAACAGGTGAAGCCGTATAAAGATTCTTTCTTGTTTCTGATATTGTTTGAAAAGACCACTCAACACTGCCATCTTCAAGAGTAATGCAGAAAATTCTATTATCAGATGAAATAAAATAAATATAGTTTCTATAAATCAAAGGAGGCGATAATATTGGATAACCAATATTATTTACCCAGACCTTTTCACCATTTTCTGAGTTTACAAGAACAACTTGTCCGTATGCATCAACAGAAATAATCCTTTTATCAAAATATGCTATTCCGCCTCTTATAATTTCATAATTATCAACTCCATCGGGCTTGATATCAGTTTTGAATAGTAAGTCATTGGTAGTTGTATCGTAGCACTCTAAGAATCCATCATTTGCAACAATACAAAGATTGTTCATGAAGTAAATTGGTTGAATAATATTTATCATTCCTTTTTTGCCTGAAATAATCTTTTTCTTTTCTTTAAATTTTGAAGTACTAGATATATTGCCAAGATTATTTTTTGGATTTTGCAAATGTTGAGACCAATATAAATATTCTGAAGGAGGATCTAATTTAATATTCTTTTTATCTAATGTTAGTGTTTCTAATAACTCTGAATTATATACAAGAATAGGAATACTATTGCTCGTATCTTCAACTGTATTCTTCTGAGAGCTGCAACTATTTAGGCAAAAAACCAATATCGAAAAAAAAAATATTCCTTTGAACATGTTATTTTGTCAATGTTAAAAATTTTTCCGATCTTATTCTTATATCGTTCGGAACATTCGGATCATTTATTAACTCTGAAAATAAGTTTTTAGACTCATCTACTTCCCCCATTAAAAGAGCATTTATAGCAATTAGCTCCTTATATAAATACTTAAAATTGCTATCGTCTACGTCTGAATCTATTATATTTAGTTTAAGTTCATCGTTGTTAACTGTATTTAGTTCAAGCATCATGAATAGATAAATTGCTTGATCTCTTATTATTCTAGAAAATTTATCGCTTGTTATAATTTCATTTAATTTTAATTTACTTGATTCTTTTTTACCTTCTCTTGCATAATAATTAGCTATCCTTAATTTTACCATACCAGATAAAAATTGGTTTTCATTTTCCTCTAAGTCTTCAAGCAATACTAATGTATTTTCAGTAATTTCCTCACTAGTAGCGAGTAAATAATTTTCGACTATTTCTTCATTCTTTTTTATTTTTAATGATTGATTAATTTGTAGCCCTGCAAAAATTCCGATTACTAATATGATTACAGTTACAATGTAAATTCCATATTTTTTCCATATGTTTAGAATTCGTTCTTTTCTTAGATCTTCATCTACTTGTCTAAATATATTACTCATTATTTTTTCGTATTGTCTTTAACTATTTGTGGAAGCATGTGGTATACATGGTCATTTGATGGAAATTGTCTATTTCTTACTTCATTGGAATATTGATCAACTGTGCTTCTGATAACCTTATCCAAGTCTAAATATTTTTTAACAAATTTTGGCGCAACATTGGTCAATCCTAACATATCCTCAGTAACAAGTATTTGCCCATCACATTTAGGTGAGGCCCCAATGCCTATTGTAGGTATACTCAATATTGAAGTTATTTCAGCTGCTAAAGGTTCCGCCATACCTTCTAATACAATTGAAAAAGCTCCAGCATCTTCTACAGCTAAAGCATCATCAATGTATTTTTGCCATTCAGACTTAACTTTTCCCCTAACTTTATAACCTCCATCTATAAGTACGCTTTGAGGCTGCAAACCTATATGCCCCATGACGGGGATTGAACTATTAGTTAAGTATTTTATTGTGTCTGAAATCTGCCGACCCCCTTCGAGCTTAATGCCATTGCAATTAGTTTCTTTCAAAGTACGAGCAGCATTTATAAATGCCTTGTCAGCAGACTCTTCATAAGTACCGAATGGCATATCCACTATTATACAAGTTTTGTTTGTTGCTCTTACCACTGATTTTGCATGCTCGATCATTTGGTCAAGAGTAACTTGCAAAGTATTTTCGTAGTCATATAAAACCATACCAAGAGAGTCCCCTACTAGCATAAGATCAACGCATCCATCAATAGACCTTGCAATAGGTGCAGTATAGGCTGTCAAGCAGACTATCGGTGTTTTGCCTTTTAGTAATTTGATATCATTGGCTGATTTTCTCTGCATGAAGACGGTTTATACTTGATAAATGAATAAAATTCCAGAAAAAGCTATGCCTGTTTATTATTCTATTTTACTATCAATGAGAACAGCAATCAGTAGTGCTGGCTCAGTTCCATTATTTACCCATGCATGATTTGTGCCTCTTTGAACTACAACATCAAATGGCTTAATTTTAACTTCATCTTCATCCAAAATCAACGTCACATCTCCTTTTAAAAGAATAATATAATCTATTGTTTTGGTTTTATGCATTGCAGGATGTTT
>MDTA01107678.1_pt1 | contig 20764 bp, 29 predicted proteins | sample 811151 | NCBI WGS metagenome assembly MDTA01 (sample SAMN05326648, study PRJNA326480) | marine metagenome | isolation source: seawater | place: Indian Ocean: South | collected 2010 | reverse complement strand
TTATGCATTGCACCTAGTATCCAAGATTGAGATAGACTCTTAGGTCCATTCTCTAACAACTCAAGTTGTTTCTTGTTACTTGTGTATGCTTTGTATTCTTCTCTCCAGTTAGAGTCATCAAAGTCTACCATTCAAATTTCCTCCTTTTCTTCCAGTCGGCATACATCTCACCAAACTTCATACCTTCATGTGATTTGATTTCACCTGTTAGTATTCTTTTTTGGTCTTCAGTGAGTCTCACCATTGTAGCATATTCCTTGGGGAATTGCTTAATTTCTTTTGAAATCTCTTCAGAGGTCATTTTTTGAGTTCCTCCACTGCTTTCTCAAGAGCATCTAACCTATCGTCATTTCGCTGTTGAGTTTTACCAGTTGGTTTTGGATGTGCCATTGCTTCCAAGGCTTCCAATCTCTCTTCTATGGTCATTTGTAATGATATGAGGGTTTGTTGGTCTTACCAAGTTTACCACTGCGTACCTTAGTACCAGAGGTTTCACCATCCCCTTTAGGATGTTTACCTGGTGCAGACTTACCAATGTTTACTGACTTTCCTGGTTTTTTAGACTCAGTGTCATGTAATCTTGCTGGTTTGTCCTTATCTTTGGTAATAACGGATTCTTGCCCGTGTTTGCGTCCTAAACGACGCATGGTTTTCCCAAATCTACGTTTAGACATTTTATCAGGTTTTGATGTCTGATAGGAAACCTCTCGGCCAGTTTGTCCACTGCCATACTTGTATTCCCCTACACCTTTTTTGTACCCGATACCCTTCTTTTTGAGATCTTTTTCAAGACCCTTTCTCTTCTTACGATTTCCAGACTCACTATCTCCACGGTCAGCAGAAATATTCCCAGTTACCTGAGTTTTTGATTTCTTAAGCATCCTAGCAGTAGGATTGCCTTCCATGAATTGCTTATAAGTCTTCATCTTCGTAATACTTTTATCATTGGTATTTATATTATCCACCTGCTAATGCGTCATAATCTTCGTCTGTATAACTATCTAACTCAAGTAGGACTTCCTTATGATACTCTGCAGATCTTCTGATTGCATCGTAACATTTTTCTAATTCTTCCTTCTTTTCTTCTGGTGTCATTACCATTTACCGATAGGACAGTGCATTGAAGGTATTCTGACTTTAATTGGCATGATACAACCACATTGACTGCAAATGCTTAATCTTTGCAAATGCTCACACTTCTGACATATACCCATCCTAGTATTTGCTTGTCTAGGAGCAGGTCTATTACTCAGAAAGTCCTTAATCTCATCCATTTAATCTTTTAACCATCATTTTAGTCATCTTCTTGATTTGGCGCAAACGTGCAGACGCAGCCTTGGACTTGGTATTGCGTCCCATCTTTCTAGGTGACTCATGCTTCTTCAGCAGCATCGGTCTTAGCCTCATCGAGTGTACTATTTATGAATTCCTTACGAAACTCTTGTACCTGACTAAGAACTTCATCATCGACAGGTGGTCCTGATTGCATTACAGGACATAAAAGTGCTGTTGCACCATCAGGACGTTTGATCCTCCATACAGTGCGGTTTCTTTCACACATTGTGAGAAGGAAGGACAAATTACTACATGCTTCCTGCTCTGATACATCTTGAATCTCGTTCATAATACTGCAAATTGATAGGTACGAATTTCTGCCTCTGTGACTTCTTCTATGGCAGCAATAGTTTCAGCAAATCCTTCAGCACCTTCTTCGTCCCATTTCCATTCCACCTTTTTGAGTTCTCCCTCATCTGATGCAATGGTAATGCTACGCTCTGATAGATTGATTACTATCGAGGTGACTTCGGAATCCACAATCATGGGTATATATCGGATATCTGGATTATAACACAGGTGTCAAGTCAATTCAAGTATATAGTCTTTGCAACGAGTTTCATGGTTTTCTTTGCTGTAAGGGTCATTGGACCATCTGTAGCATTCATAGTAGCAGAAACCTTAGCATCCATTGCATATGCTCCATCTTCTACATCGATTGTATATCCACCCTTCTCAACAGTATGAGTAGCACCACCAGCAGCACAAGTCATCATATATGGACCTGGTGTAGTAATAGAGAATGGAGGAATCTTAGAAGTTTGTGATTCAATCTGTTTCCAGTTGATTGGACCACCTACATTAGAGAAACGTCCACCAGCAGGTGCTTTAGGATCTAAGTAATTTAAGTTTTCTGTTAATGAGCAAGCATTGAATGTAATAGCATTACCAGCATTAACAACAAATTCTCCTGGACTGTATGTCTGTGTCTTATATGTGCTCTTGAAACTAGATCCACTAATAACCATATCACGAGCACCTAACTCGAAATTGGTCAAATTGAGTTTTAATCCACTACCAGCAAACTGTAAATCAACGTCACTACCAAAGGAAACTTGGTGTTTCTGGATTTTACCAGCAGATCCTGCTTTTTTACCATTCTTATCAACCTGTTTTGCAGCTCCCTGAGCATTAAATGCCATCATTCCACCAACAGTAACATGCATGTCACCAGTAACGTGTAAACGATAGTCACCTTCAATAGTACGACAATAATCTCCATCAACTGTCTTACATTCGTCACCATGCACTTCAAGAGTATGGTTACCTGCATAAGTTGAGTGGTCTGCAACTAAATTACCCTCATCAGTCTCAGAATTACCACCAGTTGCTTTTTTAGTCTGAGATTTAACAAATTCTGCTAATTCTTTATCACTTATATCTGGATTTTTCTTTCTTGCTTCCTGTTTTGCCTTATATTGTGCTAATTGAGCATTATTTTGCTTAATTGAGTGGAATGTTGACCCAGATGCCTTTTTAGTAATAGTTGCTTGTCTACCAGGTGTGCCCATTTGAGTTTCATAAGCACCACTAACATAATTAGTCGCATCAGTCAAATATGGGTCTGCTTCTGCCATAAAGGAATCGAGGAAACCTCCTCCACCACCCTGATCTGCTTTTCCATTCTCACAACTACCTTTATCTGAACCTAACAAATTCCTTAAATTGGCTAATTCAGCAGGAGTACAAGCAGTAGTCCCGAAGAATGGTTGCCAACCTACATTATCACCACCATTATTTGCTGACCTATCACAACTTGGTTTTAGCTTTGTAAAGAATAATGCCAAAATACCTGCGAATAAACCACCAGCACCAGATCCAGTAGGAGTAGCAATTTCGTTAATATCGAATTTTTCATCCATGATACCTGTGCCTGATGCCCACTGTGACATAATAGTACCAATTCCTGCTTGACCATCAACTAGACCCTTAACTGTTTTAAGAATACCACTAAGACCTGAAAGCATTCCTTGTACACTACAAACGATAGAATCTAAAGTCTTTTCAAGACCTTGTGTTGCCATTTCTGCTTTTGAAAGGACTCCATTTAACTGATTCTTAATTAAATTCTCTATTGTAGATATTGGAGATGAAATAAGAGAAGAAAGTTGTGCATCTAGTCCACAAATCGACCCTAATAATGCTTGTAATGCTTGCTCAACAACTTTGAAACTTTCGTTAGGAACACCTGTAAATGAATTCTTAAATGATGCTTTTTCAATTTTTTGGACTAAATCGTCTAATTGCATCCTCATAGCAGAAATCACCTGAGAGAATAATGCTCCAAGGTAATTTTTCATCTTTCCTGTCAATTTTTCCATCGTAACCAACTTACCTTCGACAACATCGATAAAATCGCCATTATCGGTTTGTACAAGTTGACTAGCAGATGTAGAAATATCCTCTATAAGGTATCCTAGCTGATATTCCATAGTTTTGTATGGACCGCCTACACCGTTAGCAGCAGGAATTGGGTCTTTTGGACTTCTTGGTTTTTGGGGGTTACTGCTACTTCCTGCCTGTCCTGGCTTATTTGCATTATTAAAAGGTGCACCAAAACTACCTGGTTTAACAGTTTCATTCTGTGGACCAATAGAGACAGAATTGGACTCTGGAGGTTCTCCAGTATTATTCTCCATTACGTTAGATTCACCAGGAGGCAATGTTGCTGGATTTGGTGAAACACCGTCTGGATACTCTTGTGATGAAAATATAAACTTCTTCGTTTTCTTCTTATAACCAATATGTGACCTCATGACACCCATAACAAGAGGCATTTGAGCATCTTGACCGTCCATGAAGAATCCCATGACAATAGCGCCAGGTTGCAACCATCCGCTAGATTTACCTAATCCCCAAGATCCTGCTTGGTCTGTAGGCTGCAAAACAGTTGCCCAAGGCAAATCTTCGGTTTTTAGCTCTGTAGCAGTACCACCTTTTGGAGTCGTATAGTAGTTTAAGACTCTACACTTAACACGACCAATTTGAAGTGGATCTTCATTATCTTCAACTTCGCCAATCCACCAATAAAATCCATCCTTCCCTACAAAGTTAGTAGTAGATTCATTCAGTATATTGTCAACGTTGTTCGTACTAACTGTCATGAAACCAATGTTTTTAGATATTTATGGAAAAACCCTACAGGTGAAAAAATGTGCCGAGTTTTTTTCCCGCCTTTTTGGGAACTAAAAGTCGAATTATATATGCGACTTTGTTTTATTCAACCTGTACATTTCATCACCCCCGAAAACTTTTAGTCCTCCAGGGGTGACTGCTTTGTCTTTGCTCTCGTAAACGTCTCTAGTTATTCTAACTTCAGACGTAACAATACCACCAGCAATGATACATTCATCACCGATGACTCTGCCATTCCATGCTTGGCCATCCCAAGTGAATATCATATCACATTTGGGATTGCGTGTCCAGTCTAAATTATAATTTTCTACAACAATCCTATTGGGTGGGTGCTCCACCATCCTGTGATACTTCTCTCGATATGGTTTGTCTGGTCCTTCACTCCTCTTCCATTGCTTAGAGTGGTATCCTCCTTCGATTTTCTCCCAAAGGAGGAACACCTGACTAAACTCAGTAGGAAATGATTGGGCTTGCCTTTTGTTATTATAAAATCCTAAAAGGTAAGTCTCAAATTCATTCGTCAAAGACTTTACATTCGGGCTCACTTGGATGCATTTCACAGAATAATTCTATACAGTTGGGATCGTGATGATCTCCTGCTACAATCTCGTCGTGATGATTATGCTCATACACTTCTAAATCATGTAGCTCCTCTTTAATATGCCTTCTTGTTTGAGGTGAAATTTGAGGATCAGCTAGCACAGCTCTATCATGTTCTATGTGTGCTTCAATTGTTTTCATAGGAAGTTACCCCTAGTTATACATTACTATTTAGGTAACGGAACCGAGTCTCTCACTAACATCAGCTCAGTGTAAAGAGTTTCGTCAGTATATTTGTGACGTATTCCTGAAATAACATACCTTCCACTGTACTTGTAGTCTGTCTCCATCCTACTACCCACTGGCTTTGTCTTAGGAATACGAATCTCGACTCCGTATCCTGAGTATAGGTCAAGATTACCTGGAACGACAACTAATAACTGCACATTTTTCAGGGATTGCACACGTAAGTGCTGATAAGACTGCAAATATGGTATCTCATCATAGTTTTTTGATTCTTCTCTTACAGTACCACCAAAGGTAAAACCTCCTACCTTCCAACGAGGTCTATCATACATTCTGTTAGGTAGAAAATCATATCTAATTCTCTTAGGGTTCTGTATTAATTTCTTGATGTCTTCATCATATGTCTCAACAGGATTTTTAGAGGTTGACTTACCTACATGAGACATCTTACCCCAGAACTCACTGATGTCATACTCATGAGCATGAGTAGCAGTCAACATATCTTTTGATATCTTTCCGTTAGCAAACATGTTAGGGTCAAACCCTACACTAAACCCAGACCATGCACCTTGTCTTAGTCCTGTTAGGTAATCTCTATCAGCAGGGAATACTATCCCTTCAATCTTCATGTCATCGTTTGCTTCATCACCTGACTTCTTAGGTGCGTAAGTATATTCATATAGTTTTGCCTTACCTGCATTAATATCAGTCTCTTGTTCAAATGACTGTTGATTAACATCGTCAATCATCTTATCAATAGACTTAAAGTGATACCCCATTATGTTTTCCCAAAATAGGAAACCATTTTGTTTTGAATCCTTTGCACCACCACCTGTTGCTCTAACAGTCCTCTTTGCAATCCAATATATCATATCAAAGATTCTCCAGTTGGAGGCAACAAAGACATGTTTATTCAATGTTTTCTCAGTATGTAATTTCTTTGGTGTATTAAGATACTTTGAGTCCTCAAGAAGTGTCTCAACTATATTCTCTGCTTCTACCTTATTGTCAAATAAAGTCTTAGTGTTACCAAAGATACTAAGCACTTCATTCTTTAGAAACTCATCAGACACACACTTAACAGTGTATGCTTCTACATTACCTGCTCTTACTCTATCACTAATAGTATATGCTCTTAACTTATAGGTTGCTTTCTTATGTACAGTCTCAAGTTTTAACTCCCATATCTCACTACCATTAAGGGTACTAATTAATCCACTAGCATCTTCAAGAACAAACTCACCTTCTAAAGTTGCTTGTCCAATACTCTCTGTAATAAATGCAGCTTTAACTAATAGAGCAAGGTCATTACTACCTTCTTTATTTTCAACATATGTTCCATCACGTTTGATCTTAAGACCAATCTTGACATCAGATGCATCTACCCTTCTCATTGCCATAATTTATTTCCAGATACTGTTGTAGGATTGTAATTGATCGACCAAAGATTCTTTCTTGGCACCACCACCAAGCACCAATGGTTTCTTACTGTTTGCTGCACCAGTAGCACCCGCAACAGTCTTCTGACTAGCAGCACTTAATGCTGCAACTTTTGCTTCAGCAGCTGCTGCTTGCTCTTGAGCAGCTTGAAGAGCTTGCATTGCTGCTTCTTGTTTTTCTTTTTTAGATTGTCCTTTAAGACCTCTTACTGCATCAGTTGCCTTAGACATCACACTTGATGCAGTTGAACTAATCTTACTCCATGCTGCTTGCCCTCCTCTCTTAGCAAGACTAGCACCCTTCCTAATCATACCACCCAAGAACATTGGTTGTGGTACGTGCAACTGAGGTTTCTGTTGATAGATACCACCCTCAGACATCATGTTAATGACAGGTGACAATGTAGGTTGGAAAAGACCACCCTTATCAAACATCTCACCTTCAAATATTGAATACCCTTCGCCTGGTTTAATACCTCTAATCTCTAAGTCTTTTTTATGTGCATCTCTCTTCTTCTTAGAAGTTGCTTTCTGTGCATCAGATGCTTTAAGAATAGGGAATAAAACGTCATTATCTAGTCCAGTCATCCGATAATATACCTGCATAATATTATATGCTTGTCCAGTAGCTTGCTTCAACGATTCCACAAGTTGCTGCTGATGTTCCATCAGGTCAGGGACACCAATTGATCCCATAATTGATTTAAACTTCTTGAAAGATTTTTCCGTATCTATCACACCGTTGACCGTTACAGTCTTCTCTATAAATTCTTTCTGACCATAGACTAACTGCTCTGGATTTATTTGTCCTATCTGATATCCTTCCTTACCATAGTGAGACTTATCAAAGTTTTTAATCCTACCAGTGTTTTGATTCTTCATCTTACCACCAGCATCAAACTCAGGTAAGTAAGTATTGATATTAATTGGACCGCCTTCTGCCCTACCAGGTACTTTGAATCCTGCACTAGAAGCTTGCCTCATCCTCCGACCTGTTAGACCAGAGTCTTTCCTTGTAGCAGGAGTATCAAATGGTACTACAAATCCACCACCATGAGATCTCTGTGCAACATACTCTGTGCCATGACCTATAAATGCTGTGCTCCTACCACCATCAAGTGATACAGGATAACCTGACTGTGGTCCATGTATCCATCCACCTTTAGCTTTCTTAGGTAGTTTGGCATACTTGTTTTCAAGTTCTTCTAGCCTTGTATTGTCCTTGTCGTATTCGGGATCTCCGTGTGTTTTTCCCTCATTTTCAAGACTCTCCAGCCTAGCTTCAAGATTAGAAATTTCAAGAGCATCATCTTTTGATACTGGATTTCCATTGATGGTGGTACCACCCCCACCATCATCCTCATCCTCACCCTTAAGCTTATCATTGAGCATCATACCAGCACCAATGATCAACCCAATGACACCTAACCTCTTGATCATTTTCTTCGAGGTCATCTTCAACCCTTTAGCAAACACCTTAAAGAGTTTCCTTAAGTCTTTCACTAGCTTCATAGGATTCTTCAGCCATCGTATGGCTATGAAGAGTCCAGCAAAGTTAGTAATCATCTGGAAGAGACCTACTATCTTCTCCCACCAATTACCTTCAATTAATTTTCGTAATCCTTCTAGTCCTCCTATTACTCTATCAGTAAGGAACTTTGCTACAAACCCAAAGAATTTTACCATCCCCTCTACGATATTCTTTAACGCTTCTGTATTCTTGGGGTTGGCCAACCATTTCATCACTGGACCAGCGATGGCAATTGCTATAATATCTTTGAATACACCTAGGAGACTCTCCAACCAACCAGCTTGAGGTCTCTCTGGTGCTTCGTCACCTCCTTCTTCTTCAGGGACAGGAGTAGGACCCTCTGACTGATTGAACGTTGGTTTGAACTCTACCTTTGCACCAGAAGATAACTTCTTGAATGCTTCGACCTGAATATTCTTAGTATCCATCAAGATCTTGGCAATCGAATTCCATGTCTTGTTTAGATCATTCGTTGCCTTAATATTAATATTGATTGACTTTATTACTGCTGCCTGATCACCAGATTCCTTAGCAGGTGCAACTACCTTCGCAAAGTTTATTTTTCCACCTTTCTTAACTGCTGATGCCATTAGACCTTATCAAGTAGGGGTGAGCGTTGACCTTGTATTACTTCCTGACTACTATTTATTGGCATGGGCAAGAAGATTGGAATTGTATTAGTAATAGGGAAAGCAAATGGAGTTGCATCCTCATCCTCTTCTAATGCATTTGATTCTGACATAGAAGTTAACGCACCACCTGATGCCATCTCAGGTATCCTAGTGAATGGTCCACCTTGTGAAAACTCATCACCACCACCTTCAATAAATTTATCACCAGAGATAACATTATCTTCATTGACCTCCCAACCTGAAGTATCAGTACCTCCACCAGGAGTTGTAGTATCTTCCTCTCCACCTTCAACTTTATCCTTCTTATTACCTCCTCCAAACCAACCCATGATCTGACTTAAGTCAGGTAGTTTCTTAAAGAGAGCATCCATCTTACCTTTAAGACCACCCAGACCTAGTTTCTCAATCATAGCATCTTCACCTGCCTTGAGGTCTGCTTCTGGGAAGAAGTCAGGCAGCAAGTCTCTTGCAAACATGTAGGCATCCATACCAAGAGATAGTTTAGGACCAAGGACAAAACCTGGACCTATAGGAGGTGGTAAACCAGACAAGTCTAAGATACCAGACGCACCTTCAATAAGACCACCAACAGTATCCCCCTGAGCAAATCTATCATAGGCAAACACCATGTTAACAATACCACCAATGATATCAATTGCTTTCGGTCCTATCTCTTTCAACACTGGACCTAAACTAAAGATACCTTTAGCACCTTTCTTCTTCAGGAGTTTCATTATCCATTCAAAGCCAGGTATCTTTCTCAATAATTTGGTGATTGTATCACCGACACCAGTCATCCTCTTCATCAAAGGATCTAAATGCTTCTTAGCAGGCTTTAGAACCTTCTCAATCATTATCTCTTTGGCTCTGCTACCAGCCTTCTTAATCCAGTTACCCAGATCACCCCACTTAGAATTCAATCTCTTCTGTAAGTTTTTACCATACTTCTGTGCATCAGCCCACTTACTTGTTACTTGCTTTCCAGCCCAATCAATACCAGACTGAATATTCTTACCAATACCACTAAAGAAGTTACCTATTCCCTTCTTTGCATCCCCAACATCTACCTTGGGCAGGAGGTTTTTTAATTTCTTTGGATCTAAAAACTTACCTACATTATCAATTGCACCAGTAACTTGCTTACCAATCTTACTGTCTGCTATCTTTCTACCTACCTTACCTGCACCCTCCATTATATCATCTATCTTGGATGCTTTCTTAGCATCCTTTGCCTTATCTACTCCCTTAATTGCATCCTTGGTCGCATCTGCTGCTTTAACACCCTTTTGTCCTACCTTTCCAGCCTTCTTCTTCCACCAGTTTTGGAATTTTTTTGCCAGATCAATAACTTTCTCAACCAAACCAGCTAGGTTTTGACACAGGGTGAGGATACCCATCATCATACCGAAAGGATTCATTAGAGCTGCTAGCCCTAGGAATCCCATCAGCATCTGGCCAAATCCTTTTAACCTCTCCCAAAATGGTGCGTTAGAATCAAATACCTTACCCATACCGCCGAGAAGATTCTCGACAGATCCCTTAACCCAACCAGCAAAGAACTTAAAGACCTTACCTGTAGTTTCAATTGCCCACTGTACTGTCTTAGCATTCTTAGGGTCTTTCATGAAGTCAAAGACCGCCTTAGTAATCACTAAGGTAATCAAATCCTTCATAAAGTTTGCTAATGGGCCAAAGACTTTCTCCATCCAAGTCATTGCTCCCTTGGATGTCTTCGTATCTTTTAAGTCAGAATCCTTACCTTCGTTAATGTTACCTTGCGGTGGACCATCAGGTAATATCTTACCCTCTTGTTCATTCTCAGCAGCTCTATCCTTCTCTAACCGAACTTGCTTCTTCTTTTTCTTCTCTTGATACTTTTGAAATGATACCGTTGCACCAGCAATGGATTTCATTTCCAGTATAATCTTACCAATACTATTACTAATTACTCCTGACTGATTAATAGCAAGAGTTTTCTGGCTATGAGCAGCTAGAACCCCTTTTCCTTTAAGAGGTTTGGCAGGTTTATATAGTACTAACTTAGCCATTAGATGCTTGTTTGTCCTTGTAGCGTCTTTCCTCTTCCTTGAGGAATTTTATGAGTAGATGAACATAGATTTCCTTTTCAAATGGTATAAGGTTGTCTATGTATTCCATGTTCCACTTATGATGATGCATCAAAGCAAAGTTTGATTCATAATATGTCTTTAGGTCCCCGTGTAGGAGGACTACTCGAAAAAAGAGCTTAGTCCCTCCAGTGTGACCTCATTCTCTACGTTGGTGTTGGGATTCATCACCTTAATAGTATGAGATAACTTAGGCATAGTCTCAAAGAATGTTTGTATCTTTTTAAACTGTCCTGAGTTCATATCATCAAAGAATGCTAGGAGTTCTTTCTTAGAAGAGTCTTTGCAATCATATACTTGTTCGCTATCAGCAATAGTTTCAACACATGCTGCTGCCATTTCAAAAACTTGATCCACACCAGGATCATCACCAACAAGATTAAGTTTAACAAACATATCAAAGGATGGATAACCCATAGTGATAATGATATCATCACTGAGTTTTATCTCTCTTTTATGGTCGGGACTCTTTGTTATTTCAATATCATCTAGTGGTATTGATACAGCAACCTGTGTTTCATTATCATCTGGACAAGTAATGTTTACATCAACATTCTCACCCACAGATCTCGTCCTGATTTTAAGGAAGAGATATTCAATATCAAAGGTTGCAAGATCTTTTAGTGACCTGAGATTAGTACATGAGGTAAGGATATTCTTGACTGCATCAATCATATCTTTCTGCTCACCACTTTCCATTGCTAGGTAGAGAAGTTTCTCTTCCTTGACCAAGAAAGGTCTATACTTTACATTCTTTCCACTGCTAGGCAGCTTGAGATTATACTCAGGGACGTTTAACTTAGGTAATGCCATAGAATTCACTTCAGTACAGTTATTTAGTCAAAAACCCTAGGGGTCAAAAAATATGCCGAGATTTTTTTGCGACTTCTGGGGAACTAAAAGTCGATTTAGGCTATGCCAAATTGATTAATAGGATCCATGCTAGATGCTGAGTCAAACTTATCATCAACATAAAATCTATACCTCTCGTAATAAAATCCAACTGAGAGTGTGATAGTAGATGCTGTCTCGTTAGTTAATGATATCGCTCCAATGTTGAATGGGAATACATTTCTCATGTCATATATTCCTACCAACTGGTCTGCCTTATAAGAAGGTACTTGCTCTAACTTTATACCTAATGATTTAATATGCTCAAGGAATTTCTGGGTGTAAGGTACCTTCAATCCTCCACCTCTTTCCCACTTAAAAACTTTTAGACTAGGGCAAACATAACTGTCATAGTAATCTGTCATCTGATTAGCATCACTAGACATCAACTGGATCCATCTCTCAAAGATGTTACGAGTTGCATGTGACCTAGGTAGTAAGAAATCTATTTGAATTTGACTGAATGTAGATGATGTAGCATAGTTATATGCTGATCCAATATTAGTAATGGCAGAGGTTGTTACCTGTCTACTAGGTAAGTTAACAGTTGATGCATAGAAATTTAAGAGGTTAGCATTGTCACCAATCTCTAAAGTAAAATTCTTTCCACCATAATATGATACTCGATCTTTTGTTGACCCACCACCGCCACCAAAGATAACTGGTGTTGAAAATTGTACAGAGTATCTATTGCTATACGAAGGAGCATTCTTATTATTCTTTGACCATCCTATCAGTTGGTTCAAAGATGCTCTCGGTGTATATCGAGACCTCTCTTTAAAGTTTTGTACTACCATTATACTTTGAGTTCTTTTTCAGTAATCAATTCAAATCCCCACCCGTTTGCTTTACAAAATTTCTGAGCCGCTTTCCACTTAGCATGGTTGACACTATATGTAACAACCTCTCTAATATATTTTTTATTAATTTTCTTTTGCGTCTTAGGTTCTTTTGTTTGATACAAAGGTTTAACTTCAACTAAAGATTTTTTCCCCTTCACTTTGACATAAAAATCTGGGAAATATCTGTGACGTTTACCATCAACAGGAGATATATAAGGTATTGCAATCTCTTCACTAGCCCACTCTTGTACAGATGTAGATGTGTCTGCCCACACCATGAATTTGTACTCCCAAGAAGACCTGTAAATAATATTCGTAGGGTCACCCTTATACTTCCTTGGAAATCTAGGAGTGAATTTACCCTGATACCTCATAAATAGACATAGCAAAGTAAAAGTATTTAGGTACAAGACCGAGCATGGCATTAACATATCCCATAAGAGTACCAGTTGAAGGTAAAAATGAACATGGTGTTGAAGGAAGCACTGGGTCTGTTGACTACTTAAAACTACAACGATTCGCAATCGATTACGAGAAGTCACCAGCAGGATACGGTGGTCAAAACCTACCTGGATCAAAAGCAGCAACCAAAATTAAAGGTCAGCCAGTTTACATGGCAATGCCAGCAGCATTATCAGCAGCATACGCAGCACAATATCAAACTGTTGATGTAGGACAAGGTGGTGTGATGGCACTGCAAATGGCTGGGACAGCAATGGGTGAAGGAGATGCTAAAACTAAATCAGATTCAATGACTAGCAGCATTCAAGCTGCTGCTTCAAGTATGTTTCCAGAGATAGCATTCAATAAAGGTACCTCTCTAGCAGCAGGTCTTATGAATAGTGCTGGATTAAATACACAGTTGGATGGTAAGTCTGCAATGGCATTAACGAAAGGAAAGATAGTTAACCCTTTCACTGAGCAAGTCTTTAATGGTGTGCCATTTAGAAACCATTCTTTCTCTTGGAAGATGTTTGCTCGTAACTATAAAGAAGCACAAAGAATACTAGCAATCATTCAGACTATAAAGATGGGTGTGCTACCTCAGTTTGGTAATGCTCCACCACCTACAGTTGCAGAGGGTGAAAATAAAAACTGGACTTATAAAGATGGTATGTTAACTATCACTAAACCAGTTGAGGGTGATGGTAATGAAACAAAATCAGAAGTACAAGCAACAACCACAGTAAATCTACAAGGTAGATACCTTAAGACACCTGATAGATTTAACTTAGAATTTGTAAGACTTGATCAAAATGGTACGGGACTCAGAAAGATTCCACACTACAGATTCCACCCATGTATTTGTAATTCATTCAATGTAAACTACACACCTGATGGTCAGTATGTTTCATTCAAAGATGCAATAGCAAAATTTAATAACAATAATACTACACCACTACCACAAATGATGGTACCCGCAGTGCAGATTGACATCTCATTCGCAGAGACTAAGATACTCACAACAGCAGACGCAGCAGCAGGATTCTAATGGCATTCTTTTCTAACCTACCTAATGTATTTGTCGGAGTTGAAGGTGCCGATGAAATTATATCTTATAAAAAGGTAAAAAATATCTTCCGAAGAGTGATAGTTCAAGAGGAACTTCAGAAGTTTAGTAATGAATTTGAATCATATTATATTCGTGAAGGTGAAAGACCTGACATGATTGCTAACACCTACTATGGTACACCAGACTTAGATTGGGTTATACTTCTCACAAATAATATCATTGACCCTTATGAAGGATGGCCAAAAGATATTCATACTCTAAGAGAGGTAGCACTAAAGAAATATATAAACATCGATGGAGTCCATCACTGGGAAACCAAAGAGGTTAAAGATGGTGACATCCTTGTAACACCTAAAGGTGTTGAGGTTAATGAAACATACAGAGCAACGGTAGGTGGCAACACTCTATCTAAAGCACTGTCAATATATCCTGTGACTAACATGGAGCATGAGACATATCTTAATGAAGTAAAAAGATTGATTGCTCTACCTAGTGTAACTCTAATAGAATTCTTTGAAGATAACTTCTCCGACTTAGTAGACTACGAACCAAACAAAGAAGTAGATAGGAATGGTGATAAGAAAACTATTAACTCATTCGCATCTCGCTTCTTAGATAGAGCAGACTACAGGAGATCAGCACCAACAACAGTCTCAAGGACTGGTGAAGCTACTGGTGCTAATGTCACGTTTGATAACGGTCCTAGTTCTACTACTGCAACTGCTGGTGTAGTATCTAAAACCTAAACTGATATTACTTTATTAATTTCTGGAAACTTTTCCTTAAGCATACGTTCAATACCCATCGTTAATGTTTGGGCACTCATTGAGCAGCCTGCACAAGCACCAAGCATTCTTACCATGACTACTGGACCTTCCTTAAGGTAATCGATAGCAACATACTCAAGGTACCCTCCATCTGCTTCGATGTAAGGACGTATCTCATTGAGTACGTTGTTGACATTCAAGTCGTTGAGTTCTAACCCTGCCATATCATATCAGGCATTGCCTGTGGTTGTTGTCTTCCGACAGTAAACATTAGGATAAAGTATCCAAAGAACCAGATGAGATTAAAAATCCATGCTTGTCTGTAGAGATACTTTCGTATTCCCATAGACATTATAACACGTTTTACATCCTCTGGGTTATCTTCGTTACCTCTTGCTCGAAAGATTTGTTCAATAATTACTGCAACAATTGTACCTATCACTAGAGGATAGAATACAAAGTTTGCAAAAGACATGATGCCAATTAGGAATGCCATAATTCTTCTAGTGAAAAGAGACTGTAAAGTGCAAGGTTATTATACTCCATGAGTTCGTCTGCTTCTGTGTCCTCTTGACGATTAACAATAGCAACTACTCGGTCAACTATATATCCAGCGTCCCTTAATTTTTGTGCTGCCTTGATTGCCGAACCTCCTGTCGTAACTACATCCTCAAGCACAACAACCTTGCTACCCACTGGAGGTAGTGGTCCTTCTATCCATGCTTGAGTGCCATGACCTTTTGCTTCTTTCCTGACAATCAATCCATCGACTGTGCGTTCATCCATTGCTGCTGCCATAGCAACACCACTTACTAATGGGTCAGCACCAAGAGTCAGTCCTCCTACTGCTGCTACATCATCTTCAAGAAACTCTAGCATCATACAACTGACATAAAATAACCCTCTACAGTGGAGGGTGACAGGTTTGCAGTTAACATAATGCTCACTGGTTTTGCCAGAGGAAAGTTTAAATTCACCCTTGCGGTATGCTCTTTCCTTCAGCAACTTTAATAATTCTTCTCTCATTGTTGATCGGTTATACCGTATTTTGATAGGTCATACTTTGCCATCCTTAATGGCTCATGTTTAACTACAGGTGGTTTACCTATTATATCCTCAAGGTCACCTACTATCTTCTTCTTAGAGATATGGTATGGTGTTGGTGCATTTTGTAAGCACACTTGTAAACACAGTAGTTGTTCGTCATCGAATGTGAATGTATGTTTCATACTAAAGCAGGAACATCTCCATCATCGTCATCATCATCCTCCAACTCTGATATCCTATCCTTTAATGAGGAAGAGAGGTAAGCATCAGACTCCTTAACTCTCTTTTGAAACTCCTCATCAGGTGTAAAATTTACTACGAGTAACTCATCCCCTTGCTTAACATCTTCCATCTCAGGATGAGGTCTTCGTGTTATATATCTTTTCTTTTCTTCTACTCTATAACTTCCGTTCATTTCGGATGCTGCTTGCCATCCTTGAGCCATAAGTCTGAAGGCAAAGACAAGCAATATCACAGATGTTAGTAGGAAGATACTAGCCACCATCGATTGCACACCCTACCATGGAACCACCGACTGCACCTAGTGGGATTGCCCACCATCTATCTTTACCTCTTGATCCAAATCCAGCAAGTCCACCACCTAGTAGAGCACCAGCAACTGTTCCATCAGAGCAGTCATTAGTATCTACATCTTCATAGACAGTAACGTGCCTACGATAGGTGCGTGATCCTACATCAGGATGTGGGTCACTTGGTAGTGGCTGTGGGATAGGTGTGGTCTCACATGGTACTTCAACAGTATCCTTGTAAGACTTAACATATCCTGGATTGTTTTCTGTGCCTGGTATATACTCCTCACGATACTCACTCTTGAAACAAGTCCTCTGATGAGAGTAACCTGCTTGAGAGTCAGTATGTTGTGCCATTTTCCAATCCATATAACTGGTGGCACGACGATTCAAATTACCGTAGTCCCTATAGGCACGATAGTTACTCAGGTCTCCTGCAATAGCAGGAGCCCCGATGAATGGTAATAGTAATAAAGGTAGTACTTTCATTAGTCTTCCTCTGCTAAGGATTGAAAGTAAGATAGTGAATTTTCTTCTGCAACTGGAGCAGCAGCGACTGCTTTCTCCCTAAACTCGGAGACCTCTTGTCCCCATCCTTCTGGTTTAGCAACAACTTCTTCCTGACTTTCATCAACTGCTACAGGAGCAGGACGAGTGCCAAGCACAAGGTTTAACCTTGCTTGTAGTTGCTCATAAGTCTTGAAGTTTTTAGCAGCTTCAAACTCACTGAGTGAGTAAGACTTCTTCCAGATATCCTCTAACGTCTGGTCATCAAATCCACCTAGAGTTGCAGGTGATGCAAACTCTGACTTATCATAGTTCCAATATCCATCGACCTTTCTAATCTTTAACTTAAAGTCTGCACCTTCCCATAGATTGAATGGGTCTAGTGGAGTCTCGTCTGCGAATGCAGGTTGCATTGCTTCAACAAGTTTGTCAAAAATCTTCTTGCCATACTTGTAAAGGAATACCTTTCCTTCATTCTCTGGATGCACAGGGTCACTCACAACATAGATGTTTGAGTAGTAAGATAACTTACGTTTCTGTGTCCTTGCTGTTGCTTTGTCAGCATCACGACCACTGTTCCACAACTCACGATTGAGTTCACTTACAGGGTCATCTTTTCCTAGTGTTGTCAGTGAATTCTCGATGTACCACTGACCGCCTGGTCCCTTAAAAGAATGAGACCAAATCTTTGCCCAAGGCATGTCCTCACCGTCTGGTGATGGAAGGAATCTGATTACTGCGTAACCATTACCTGCCTTGTCCAACTCAGGTTTCCATAGACGCTCGTCGGCACCTACTTGCTGAGGTTGATTGATTTTCTCAATCTCTCGTGTTAACTTCTCGAAAGTATTCCCTGCTTGGGATGCTTTCTTCAAAGATGCGAAAGACATAATTGGATTCTCCGTATTGAGTGTATTGTTGCTACTGTTTAATCGTAGCATACTATTTATATGGTGTCAACCATCAAGACCCTCACGATGTGCAGCATTATCTAGTGTCACAATCATGGCATCCATACAGTCTGGTAGACTCTTGTAACCAAAGGCATTCACCATCATATTAATTCTGTTTTTCATGTCAGCAGCCTCTGGATCTTCTGTTGATGCCAGTGCTAACCGATGATAAAATATTTTCTGTCTGTCTATAAGAGCCTTACACTCTTCTATATGCTCTTGCTTTTCTTCAGCATCCATAGTAGGAAGTGCTGAAGATTTACTAGCAATATCTTGGTACGTTTGAAAAATCGTATGCAGATCCTCTTGAACCTGCTGCGATTTAAAGAATGTGCTCTTCATTTTAGATAGGTAATACCCCTTTCGTTGTTTTCTTTATGAAATTCTTTTGGGAAGCTTCATGTCTTAGTCTTTCCTTTAAGGGTTTGGATAAGAGTTTAGGCACGGATTCCATTTCAATTTCATTCTCTTGACAGAAAGTAATTACCGCTTCAATGTAACCAATTAAACCATTGGAAGTTTTAACCAACCTCTCTATCTCTACCGAGAATTTAGAGGGGGTCATGAATTTATCTTCTGGATTTGGTTCTTGTTTAGGCATTACTTCTCCCAACAAATTCTTTGATATAGGATTTAAGTAATTGTAGATAGTCATCAAGATTGTACTTCTCAAACACTTGAACAGACCCATCTTCAACCGTGATAAGTGTGACAATTTTCTTTACCTCAATGCCAGTAAGTTCTAAAAACATAGCAGCGTAGGCTGTCTCTTGCACATAGTAGTGCTCGATGTAATCCTCCTGCTTTATCTTTGTTGAGGTTTTAAAATCGATAACTGCTAACTCACCATCAAACTCAGCAATACAGTCTACTCGACCAGCGAGACCAAGATAATGTGAATATAAAAAGGTCTCCAGACAATTGATGTTGTTTATACGATTAAGAGTAGGTTTAGCGGACTGAAACATTCTAACAGATAATGGATTGTTTGCCAAGTAACTGTCGAGATCTAGTTTACCTGTTAGATAGTCCTCTGTGATACTGTGGAATGCAGTACCTCGTTGTGTTGCTCTAGCAGTGATTCGATTAGCCTCTTCCTCACCTATTTGCTTTCTCCAACCTGCGAAGAATGCTGCGTTCTTAAACGATGTGATTGAGGTAACACTCGGATAGTATTTATCAGCACCTGGTATAGGATAAAACCTTATCCCATTCTCATTAACTGGTTCAACATCCACAGGTTTAAGTGGAACATCAATGAAATTAAAACTCATTTAAAACCCTGCATTATATTTTGCAATTAGGTAAGACTTCACGAGACCTGATCTCACGATGTCATCAATACCGAATTCAATACAAGAAAAGTCTTGCATTGACTGGAGAATGGTAATGAAATCTGAGATACCAGACTTCTCATTCTCTCTAGTAAGGTCTGTCTGGGTGACATCACCACAAAACATTATCTTACTGTCTTCACCTATCCTAGTTACAATAGAATCTAACTCATGAAAATTCAAGTTGCTAAACTCATCCACTATAACAACAGCATTGTCTAGTGTTGTGCCTCTGATAAATGATGTAGACCAAAAGTCAATTGTTTCTTGTGCCCTAAGATTATCGTAGAGCATTTCAAAAGAATTGTCATCTGGCATACTAAACATATATCTTACCATATTTTTGTATGGAATTTGATATAAGTATGACTTATCTTCATGATCTCCTGGAAGGAAACCAATCTCTCTAGTAGGTACTAGAGACCTTACAATGTATATTTTATCATAAGGTGAGGAATCGTCAAGGACTTCTTTTAAAGCAAGGTATAACATGATGAATGTTTTACCTGTCCCTGCTGCACCATGCAATAAAAGATTCTTGCCTTCTTCATATGCTTTGAAGGCTTCCTTCTGATTATCCGTAAGAGGTTTGATCTCAGTCATGTATGACTTATCAATTGGTTTCTTACGCTTCATCATCTTCTTAGACATTGGTTGAAGTGGTGCTCCATTACCATTACCGTTGGATTTCTTTCTCGCTCTTGGCATAGTTAAGTAAACCTTGATAGGTTGGCACGTGGATGTGCTGATTGTACTTTGCTCATGACTTCTTTAAATCCATCATCAGCTTTAGGTTTTCCATATGTTACACCTCCTACACCAGCAGCCCAGTCCTTATCCCATTCAGGGTTGTCCTTTTTCCACTGGTCGTAGTCAGTCATGGACATGGAGAGTTCTTTTTTCTCCCCTGTGCTCTTATTTATTACAGGATATGTAGGCATACTAAAACTCCAATGCGGTTGCGGTAGCAGGGAATTGCTGCTTGAATACATCTCTACATGCTTCAGCAATCTCCATGTGCTCAGACTGTGTGCCATGAGCAGACCTAAGATTTATATAATGAATCCAACTACGGACACTACCAGTCATGTATATCTTAGTGGGAGTAGAGAGTGGTAAGACAAATCTAGCACACTCCTTAGCAATACCTGCATGAAGCATACTCTTATAGAGATCAATACTCTGATTGAAATGCTGTCTTATCTCCTTACGAAATCTTTCTTGCACAGCAGGGTCTACATCATCAATACTATTCTGTCTGTTCTTATCATCTTGACTACGCAACTCAGGTATAGGTATGTCCTCTCTAATGTACGAGACATCCTGATACCGTTGCGAAAATTCTTGGAAAGTAAATGACCTGTGTCTAAGTATCTGTGCAGCAATTGCTCTAGTT
>MDTA01022549.1_pt1 | contig 20771 bp, 13 predicted proteins | sample 811151 | NCBI WGS metagenome assembly MDTA01 (sample SAMN05326648, study PRJNA326480) | marine metagenome | isolation source: seawater | place: Indian Ocean: South | collected 2010 | reverse complement strand
AGTTGAAGCGTTTGCTGCCGTGGCATTGCTTGAAGCACTGGCGGGCGCTGCGTCAGTTGAAGCGTTTGCTGTCGTGGCACTGGCAGGCGCTGCATTAGTTGAAGCGTTTGCTGCCGTGGCATTGCTTAAAGCATTGACGGTCGCTGCATTAGTTGAAGCGTTTGCGGGCGAGGCATCGCCTGAAACGTTGGATAACTTCGCGATGGCATCCACTGTACCGTTCAAACTTGTCGATGTGTTCAGAAAAATTGTAAACGAGGCCCCGGTTTCCGCCAACACTATTTTACCGCTAGTGAAGTTTGTGTTTGTCGACATGTTTTGTGTCGCGCATGTTTGCAGGACAAAACATAGAACAAAGGTATGCCAACAGGTTCCTACGTACTGCATGCCTGCTACACAATTCTTATTTGATAATATATACCATTGCTGATGTATATAAACATTAAACCATACAGGATCAGGCATGGCGGGGGCTGCAGGATCCAATTTCACTGTTGTTCTCGTTGAAGATGGAAATGCCTTTTCTTTTGGCAGGAACACGCGTGGTGATTGATTTTGGGATTTACTCAACACTGACAGTAAATTGTAAATTGGAATCACTTCAGAAAGAGGCCAAGCAGATGCGCAGCTGAAACATCATCTTCCAGAAACAGTTGGAAGAAGTCAGAACACGTGACTGTGTCTACTACGGTCACAGCGTAGTAAAACTTGCAGCTTGTTGTGTCGTGACAGATACCACAGGAATATGTCCAGGATTTGAGTCGATTCGCGAGAAAAAACTCGATATGCTGCCCACTTGCTGTTTCAAAATGCAAGTACAGGTTGGAAAGAATTCTTGAAACGGAAAGGTTGCATTGTTCGTATGTCAATGCTTTCGCGTTGAGGATTGCGCAGCGAATGGTAGTTACGTCTAACATACTCGAGAACCATGGGTACTGGTCACACACGCAGTGCAATTCAACAGTACGTATTACCTCTTTTCTGAGTGTAAGACTCGCAAACTGCCAGGCGTCCGATAGATTTTCAAAGAACATGGTCAAAACATTTGGGTTGGCTCTTGTTTTCAATCCAATGCAGTGTGTGCAGTTGAAAAGACGTCCATCGTTGACCTCAAACAAGGTTTCCTTGTCCATTTTCAGTGGCTGCATGTCCCATTCTCCTGCTCTGGCAGAAATAAAAACAGAAAAAAAACACAAGCCATTTCGCAGAAACAGAATACAATGCCCCGATAAGACCCTGCGGACGTTGACATTGCATAGGATTGGCGCACTGTCGGCAATCAGGATGATTGGTATGTCGACAGGAAACTGAAAAGCGAAACTGAGCGCATCATCCCTTGCTACATGGTGGTTGTTTTCTGACTGTGTGCTCAAAAAGCCATCCGCTGACGCGCACTTCTGCAGAAGTTGGTCTCGGGCCATCTGGGAACCTTGCTCATCCTCATGGGCACCAGATTCCGGTGCCATAAAATTCAGGCACGACGCCATTGTGTTTCTCGAGTCTGAGATTTCAAAATCTGAGTCTGTTTCAAAACATTGAAAAGAAAAAGAAAATAATTTTGCGCGTTTGTATTTTAAAAGTTTATTACCGACCTGAGTTTACAGTCAAACTGTTTTAAAACAGAAAACAAAACAGGTTTAGTTCTAAGTCTTTACAAACCGGAGCAAAAATCTCTTTGCAGCTCTTCGTTGTCTGTCAGGGGCAAGTCAGGGCGCGTGCATGAACGACGACGCGTTTCTGCTGCCCCTTGCGGGAACGCCCGCGTTCAATCCAGACTCTTTATTCTCTGATTCGGCACATGGTGCAGCGTCGTTGCACGCGGGTCCAGTGACCTTTGATCAAGGCTTGCGGTCGGTGGGCGGCGACGCAGCTCTGATGAACCCATTCGATTCGTATCCCGTCGACGGGAAATCGCCATCCAACGATGCGGGGCCAGTGTTCTTTGATCAAGGCTTGCGGTCGGTAGGCGGCGACGCGTCTTTGATGAACCCATTCGATTCGCATCCTGTCGACGGGCAATCGCCATCCAGCGACGCGGGCGCTTTGATGAACGAGGACTATTACCCCGATTTCCTCCACGCAGACGAGCCAGAAAGTCAGTTCATGGAAACTTGTATCTACGACGATCAAAGCGAACTCAATTACCTTCGAACTTTCACGGAAATGAGCGACGAAGCAGCTCGCGTCCTGCTCACGATGTTTCCATCTTGTGTGCAAGTGGTGAATCAACAAGGTCTGGACGACATTGCTTTGCAGATTGCGTTGAAGAGCAATTACAAGGTAAAGCAGATCTTTCGGATCACCAACACGGCTCGCGAAGAAATGCACGGCTGTTTCAAGGCATGCTACAACATCTCCAACGAACGCATGGTCATGCACGGCACATCAGAAGATGCAGCCAAGTGCATTGTCAAGACTGGCTTTCGCGCCGCTGCGGGTCAGAGAAGCAAGTATGGAAGAGGGGTGTATTCGACTTCAGACGAATGGCAAGCTCTGGCCTACGCGAAGCCCAATGACCGTGACTGGACGCAAACAGTTCTTGTGGCCAGTTTGTTGGTGGGGCCTTCCAAACTTGGAAAAGAAGGCATGATTGATTACGGAGACGATGATCAAGGCCGGCAAATTCTCACAGCAACCAACGAGGACAGGACTATTTTTTGTGCCTCTCACGAGGAGCAGATGCTTGCTCAGTACCGAGTCACAGTGCGATTTCAGGTCCAGGTCAAACCGACCGACGAGCACAAGCGCGTGGTCAAACTACACCACCCATCAATTTTTGAGGCGTTCATCAAACGCAGGATGTCGCATGTTTCCGCAGCGATGGTTGCGCCTGTACCCTCTGTTCAGTGGACGGCAGTTGATTCGTGGCTGGGCATCGCCAAGGGTACAAAGGTGGTGGTCAAAACTCCGCCCGAGTCGTCTGGCAATCTACTGAAATTCACGGTCGGACGTAGTGGCACAGTGGTCGGCATTCTCTCTGAGCAGCCGGCAAAGCTTCTCAACGCATCATATTTCGTTGAGCTTCACGATTCGAGTTTTGCACTGACAGGGCCAATTGAACGTTTCTACTGCACTTCGTCTGGTAAGCGACTTCCTGGGCAGCAGGGCAACTGGCTGTGCCTTCACTACAATCAGTTGACTCCCGTCGAAGACATTCAACAGTATCGGGACCTCAAGGTTGGAGACAATGTGACCATCACCAGCACCTTCAAGATGCACGCCTTCTGTACGGGCAAAACGGCCGTGATCAAAAAGATGGTGAAATACCGCGGCGTGCATCCCCATATATTGGTTGAAGCGCATGACACCTCCATCACGAGACAGGTCATGAAGCTCAACAAAACTGTCATACTGAAATGTGGCCAGGAATCAGAGTGGCTAAGCTTGTCACCTTTCAATGTCGAGTTGGTCACGACAGCCCTGGTTGAGAGTCAACCGCAGGAGAAGCCACCCGCTGTCAAAAGGAAGAAGGGGCAGGACAAAGCCCCATCCAGCCACGACAATTCGAAGCGATGCCGTGGAGAAGGGTTTTCGTCAAGCGATTCGACGCCGCCTTCTGATGCTCTGCAGGCATCGGAACTTATGTATGGGTCGGCGGGATCCTCAGGCAGCTCGTGACTCGCGTTTCAATGCTTTCAGTGAGTCCAGGCGGTTTTGTGTTGGTGTTCGTAGACGCCTTTACGGTCCAACGTCATGGCTTGTTATATCTCACCAAATCAAATTCATTTGACGATTTGATTTGCCGTTTTTGTTTTTCTATGCGCTTCGATTACCGAATCGCGACTCAACCTCATGCCTGTGTGTTCGCGTTTTTTGAGTAAACACATGTTTTTGTCTTCAAGCAGCGCAAGGGCTGATCTGAGTTTAACACTTTCTGATTGACCAGTATGAGAAAACCGATACCCCCCCGTCACATTCGTCTGGTGGGGCTTGGCACTGGGCCTCAGCCGTCGCGCCGTGGGCGGGCTCGGTGTATGGCTTTTCAGAAGGACAGCTGGCACACACGTCGCCCTGGTGGTCTGCCCGCGTAGCGAGCACGGCTGCCTCCGACGCAGACAATGCGCGACTGTAAAAGCGCAGGTCCATCAGGTAAAACATGGCATTGTTTGTCTCTGTGGTACACGTAGCGGCTGTACTGGACGCGGAGGAGCTGTAGCAATAGGAGCCGATGCCAATGTCGTTGATCGGGTTCAGCATCGCCCGGGTGGTAGCATCCCAGCGCACGTCCAGGACACCGTCGAGGTACAGCTCGATGCTACTACTGGATGTCTTGATCACACTGACATGATACCACCTCGATTCCTGTAGGGTGGTTGCGCTGTAATACGATTGCGCCGAGGCAGCAACCTGTAGTTTTTGGTTGTTACTTGCCATTATCATTAAGCCCCCCGTAGCAGAGTACGGGGCGTCGTAATTGTCCCAGCGCGTCAAGATGTTAGAGTGATCGTTCGACGACAGCGACACAAAATGAATCCAAAACGAAACCGTAAAAGCAGAGGCGTCCAGGACTGTGGCAAGGGCCGGGGAGGTGATGGTGTACACGTTGCCGTTGCCGTTGAGCACTGGTCCATGTGTGGCATCGGTATGATATGCCGTGGACGAAGACGCCATGGTAGCGCTGCTGAGATCATCGACGAGGGTTCCGTCCAGTGGAAAGAAAGAGACAAGGTCGCCGACTTGGTGGCTGCCTGATTGACACACGCATGCATCCACTGACTCAGCCCCAGGTTCCAGCGTTGTAAAACCAGCATTACACTTGCTGCATGATGTCTGCAGTGGGTCGTCTAGGCCCCCGACCTTGATCATGTCAAGCACGGCTTCGGCTTCGGCATCGGACAGATAGCGGTTGAATGCATAGACGCCAGCAATTTCAATGTCACTTTGAGAGTCAGCACTGAACCAAGAATCTGCGATTAAGTTGGTGGTTAGAGTCCGGTCGGGTTGGTTCTTGCAATCGGCGGAACTGTCATGAACAACCGGAGAATCATCGATTGTCAGATACACACCGTCGGATGGGTGATAACGAGCAGAGACCTGATGCCAGGTGTCAAATTGAAAAGGCACGATGAGAGAACAACCCCCGGTCCATACACCAGAAGATTTCCATATTGAGAAATACAAGTCTTGTGAGCTTCCGCCCCGCATTAGTATAATGTTGTAATTCGGCTTAGTCTTGTCGACGCTTACGCCATCTTTTCCACCAAAATCAAAAATTCGATTGTGGTTTACAACCGAAGCACTTTTCATGTTAAACTTGGTGACCACAGTGAATCCCAGCGTTGCAATATTGAAATCAAGCGATCCCAAGCTTTCAGATCTGGCACTACCAAAGAGTTCATTCGCCGGGTTAAACGCCACGACCGCGTCGGAAAACGGGGAATAGCTGCCTGATTGACACACGCATGCATCTGAGGAATTTGCACCAGGCGCCAGGGTCGTTAGTCCAGCCTGGCACGCAGTGCACGCGCCTCTGTGTAAAACCCGGGCATCGTCCTCGCCGTTGACGACAATGCTGTCAATCACCGTCTGGATCTGGGCATCGGTCAGACTTTCGTCATAACCATACACTCCAAAAACACTGCCAGCCATGGCGTTATTCTCATATTCGTTATAACTCTGCCCTGGAGTCTCGTGTCTCGACCCGATGCGAGCACTGAGATCGGTATAATCGGAAAACCCAGTGCAAGATGACTCCTCGCAGCTGCTGTCGGCAGCATTATACTGCGGGCATGTTCTGGAAAAAGTTGGCGAATCTGAGTAGTAAAATCCTTTCTTTTGAGAACTTGCATCATAAGTGTATACAATCGTGTATACAACTCCATACGTAAACGTCAAGTGCGGCCAATCCGAGTTGCATGATGGCGTGTTTTCCAAGATGAATGTATTCTGCCACTCATTTCGCCCTATCCGAAGAGAAAACGCTGTGGTGCTCGAGTCAGCAAGATGAAAAATTCCCGCATATCGATCACTACTATCCGTTATTTTCATCTTCATTATGATGGTAAAACCTCCGTTTGTGGCGATGTTCCAGTTTGCTGCTGGCGAAGTATAGCCCGTAGCAGCCGTGCCGCCCATGCTTTCGTCTGCTAGAGACGGGTTCCAGTGCAGCACTGCCGGCGGCAACGGGTTGGTGAAGCTGCCTGATTGACACACGCATTGGTCCGCCGAGTCAGCACCAGGCGCGAGGGTCGTCGACCCCGCTGGACAAGCCTGGCACCCTCCCGTCCCATCATCATAGCTCCCCACCGCACACCCTGACGCGTCCACCCCCGACGCCATCACCGCAACCACCCCCAGCACGCTGACCACGGCCCCCCACCGCGCCGCCACCTTCGAACCACGTCGCGACATTTGTGCAACGCAAAACTGACTTGCCTCATTTATATACTCCCTATTCCTTTTCAGTCACCCTTCATCTTCTTCAAAGCTTCGTCTCTGAGCCGATGTTTCTTACTGAATATTCCCATATCAATTTTTTTGGTGGTGTTAGACCTAGCAACTTTTCTTCTTGCCCAAATTCTCATCAATAAAGCGGTCACAAACATAACGGCATTGCTTTCAATGAGCTTTGTTCATTATATATGATCAAACGGCAAACACTTGAACACTAGAAAAAAATTTTGACAACAGAGATGTGGTCGCGAAGAGGGATCCTGAATCGAGGGGTTCAATTTCTTACGAAGCCATAGAAAATCTTTGAGTGGAATCAATACCAAGGAAATTTTTTTTGCGCCAAGATTTTTTTATCCCATTCGAATCGATTTGTGCATGAGCTCTTTTGCTTGCCCGAGAAAGCAGCAACATGTGGACTGCGAAGTAGGAATGAGAGTGAAATGTTACAAGAGACGATTCGATTTGATCATCAACCTTCAGATGTTTCTGTTGATATTGTTACTCTTTGCTTCATTATTGCTTGTCTGTGCCGTGTGGAGGCACGTTTGCATATCGGGGCAGGACTCTTTTCACGTAGCCCGAATGGAAATGCCACTGTCTGGCGAGTTCAAAATACTGCAAATCGCGGACGTCCAGATTGGACATTTGAATGATGCCTGTAAGGATTTGACCGAAGAAGAACAGCAATGGCCTTGTGATGGTCGAAACACAACAGCCTTTATTGAAAGGTTGACAAGAAACGAAAAGCCCAATTTGGTCGTGTTCACGGGCGACAATGTGTACGGAACGAAGGGCGACAAATACGCGCAAAAGCTCTTGGCACTGATGACGACGCCGATGCGGGAGCTCAAAATTCCCTTCGTTATGGTCCTCGGCAACCACGATGTCGAGTTGCCGTTCATGTCAGCGACAAGAATGCATGGCTTTTTGCGAAAGGACAGTTCCGCTGGCGGCGCGGGCGCCCTCATGTCTGGAAACGGAGTCGTCAAGGTTGTGAGGAATCATACCGAATTGATTCAAATACATTTGTTCGAGTACATGTACCGATATTGCATCCGATGCACGAATGGCGTTCAATCCCAAAATGGAGGGTACCTGGCGGTGACAGAAAAACAGATCAAAAAATTCGAAGAACAAAGCAATCCACGTGTGCTTTCATTGGCCTTTGCACACATTCCCTTGGCGCAGTACAAAGGAGTGCCGATGGTTGGTGGCGGAGATAACTTTGACAATCTGAATTTCGCGGCAGATGGGATGCTTTACGACGCCCTGTACCGACAGAATGTTTCTGTGTTTTCTGCTGGACACGATCACATCAACGACTTTTGCGGCCGAAGGTCCGGTGGGGTATATCTTTGTTACGGTGGCGGTGTTGGTTATACCACTTATGGCAAAGCAGGATGGCCAAGGCGTGCCAGAATTTTTGTCGTACAAAATGGCACGGTCAGAACTTACATACGACGAGACGACGCAAGTTTTTCCAAGACAAGAGATCGGTATGTAAACGACGTATTTCATTTCAAATGGAACGCCTCCGACGGGTCCATAACAGCTTAGGGCAGTTCGCGCATTTTTTTCTTCAAAACATACCGTGTCTCGGTTCATTACCACGTGCGGGTTGATTGTCGAATTTGGTTTGGTTTGAAAACATGACATGTTTTTGGTTTATTGGTACACGTCTGTCTATAAATACTCAAAAAAAATTGAAAATCAAACCAAACCAAATTCAACCATGGACACGCGCGCGCATGTTGACGTCGCCGCTCCGACTGATACCTCACAACCCCGCCCGTCTCCGGCGCTCGAACCCTCTCAACTCTGCCAAACAACCAAGACCACGCATTCACATCCCAAAGCAAGCGGCTCCGACGCCGCCGCGCCCGCACACCGTCCTCCCACGGCCGAACATCCCGACACCGCCCTCGTCCTCGACATCGTCGCGGCGCACCTTGCTCCCAACCAAGACGGCGTCCGCACCGCCATCAAACTCGAGTGCACCTGCACAGCCTGGCGGGGCGTCGGGGCCACGGTCCGCACCGCTTTTGCCTCGGCACACGACGCGCTTCTCGACCAGCAGCTCTCCTCGTTGTGTCATGAATCGTTTTCCGATTGGTTGGTTGGTGTACTTCGAAATTCCGACCAATTGGACGAAAACAAACGCGGCTTTGACAGTGACGACATTCGCCATACCTGCATACTATTGAAGCCGGTCATGGCACGGCATGCCTTTGACGTTCCCGATATCGACGCCGAGACCGTCAAAAAATTTCAGTCTTTCTTCAACTCAATTCTCGTCGGCCTTAACACCCCTCACTTGAACATTGCCCTGTATCGCCGATGCTTGCATCTCATGTTTGAAACACACGAGTTTAGCCATGCAAATAATTGGGCATGGGGGGGCGGCTCTTTTTCTATGTTATCGTTCATCTATGAGGGAGGCTTCATTGGCCTTCTTCAACTTGTCAGGGGCTTCTTGTCGGGTCTTTTTGACGATCAAGCACTACTTGCAGACCTCGAAAAGATGTTGGAGCGCATCTTTAGTTTTAAACGTAATCTGGAGCTTGTCTACATTGCACATCAGTTGATGCCGGGCGGCAATATTCTTTTGTTGCTCACGGACTTTTCCAGGCAGATACTACAAAAACCACGGTACAACAGATTGGCTGACCCGCTCATGGAAAGTGCCCTGCATAGATTTTTTAATCATTATGATTACGGATGTCAGAATCAACAAGAGGAGGATGTGATAAGAAAAATTCCGGTTGCCATGATCGACGTTTTGAGTGCTTGGACTGAAACCGCCACAACTTATCTCGAATCCGATCCTGAGTTATATCCTTTGCGTGATTGTGAGGAGGAGGAATTGAACAAATACTTGGACAGGGTGGACGACGTTCTCGCAAAGCTGAAGGCATGATGGGCTCATTCTTTAGTTATTCTATTCTACTTCATTGTACATAACAAAGAATACATGTAATGAAATCATTTAAACACTGCTTCAATGATCACCCCTTCTGCCCCTTCGACCGCGACGTGGAGTTGTCCCAGGAGGTGTTGCGCCTGGAGTTGTCCCAGAAGGTGTTGCGCCTGGAGGTGTTGCGGCTGGAGTTGTCCGAGGAGGTGTTGCGCCTGGAGTTGTCCGAGGAGGTGTCGATGTGACGGCGGACGCCCAAGACGAATGAGCAGCAGCTCCTGCCTCCGTACTTACACCAGCAGCAGCCTCCGATCCACCAGCAGCCCCTGCACGAGTAGCGGGCTCCGATCCACCAGCAGCCCCTTCCTCCGCCCCTGCACGAGTAGCGGGCTCCGATCCACCAGCAGCAGTCGCATTTCTTGATGCAATTTTTGCGGTGTATCTAGGTAAGTAATCTTTATACATCTTGTCATCAATGTAATTGCAGAAGCTGAAGCTATCCCGACCAGTCTTTGAACTGAGCTGTGCAAAATTGTTATCGTATATTGCCTTTGTCACTTCATTCAAAAAGTTGGGATCATCTAAAAATGTATTTATACCCGCTATTCCTTTTGCCAGAATTTGATTCAGGTCTCTCTTGTCGACTAAACCTTTCCTTGTTCTTGCCATATACCGGGCAAAGGTTTCCATGTTTACCGGCGCCCCTGCCCCTGCGGTATTGACAGTTATTAGAATACTGTTAATTTGGTCAAGAACGTTTGCGTCTGATACGGAGATTCCGGGCACCAAATCAAGATATCCCACCGGTTTCAGGTCCGACCCAATCTTGACATTGAGTATCTTACACTCCTGCTGTTTAAAATTGGGGGATGCATCCTCACTGTCCAGGTTTGTCACTGAAAAATGACTTTCCAATGGGATTTTTACGCCAGGAGGTGATTCTTTTCTCGCGCCATTAGGTTTCCATAAAGCGTTGCAAGCATTGATCAGATTGTTCGCCTCAGGAAGCAAGTTATCTTCAATAAATTTTTTGATATTGGATCTCTTTTCGCAACGTCGTCCGTTGCAATTATCTGGCCATGTTGTGGTACGAATTTCTGTACATGCCCGGCTAAGGATATTGACGAACACATTGATAACCCAGCCATGAGATGTGTCCCTTGCACGAATGCTACTTGCACTATGGGATCCTGGGTTTTTCTCAACTCTCATACTCTCAACAATGCGAAGGCACAAAGTAGTGCTCAGGCAGTAAAACACCAATTTGAATTTCCGTGCTGCTTGTACCGCCTTGTCAGCAGAATTAGCATGTGTGCCGCCTACTTCGTGTTTAATGTTTTGAATTAGTTGCAGGAACATTCTTTCAAATGTATGATTGAACAAATTTGAATAAGAAAGATTTGATGTATCCGGATCCATCCCCGTGCCGTCGTAGAAATCTCTAGTTTCGTTTCTTGGGATCTTGAAAACCCAGTGTAAATCTGCAAAATCTCGTATTTTAAATGGTGGTTCCATCAGATTCTCTATTTCTGTCGCATTCTTCCTGTCCACATCCCGATACGTTTGGTTCCCATACTCAATATTCATGCATTTAAGAATATGAGGAGGGTTGATTTTGGATGGTGCCAACAGTTCCAACAAGTAATGCACAATCTGCTGATGCATGCCCCTTTTCACGGCCCTGTCTGAGTTGTCAATCCCCAAATGGTAAAGCGTTAGTAACTCTGCCAATCCTGCACGGTGTGGGAATTTCACTTCTTCGCCATTCTCAGCCTCAGGGCCTTCGGTCTCATTTTTCCCGCGCTTCCAGGTCCACACAGGCAGGCGCCACGACTTACTGTCCTCGACGACCAAGGGCTGATTCGGTGCGCACCAAGTAGGTGTGACAGTAGGGAAGGCATGGGACTGGCTCACCCGCGGGCCCTGGGCAGACGCTTCCCCATGCAGTCCGTCGCGGATGCTGTTTGACGAAGCCAGCCTGGAGAACGGAAAGGCATGGGACTGGCTCACTTGCGGGCCCTGGGCAGACGCCTCCTGATGAATGTGCAAGACTTCCGGGTGCAGTCCGTCGCGGATGCTGCGAGACGAGGCCAGCATGAAGAACAGAAATGCCTGCGTGTCATAGCTGTGCAGCGCCACGAGGTAAAAAGCCGTCGGAGTCGCGACGGGAATCCGTTGGAGCACCGTCCCCGACCACAGAAAATCGTCGAGTACGATGGCCGAGTGAAACACCCGAATTTGAGCATCGACGGGATCGGGCGGGACCTCGGTTGTTTCCAGGGCGATTTCAGCAGCCGGGCGGTAGACACTGTGGCTGCCGTACACGTCAAAGTCTATGCGATAGAGCAGCTGCGGGGTGAAATCCATGCTCAGGCTCGAGGACCCAATTCTGCCGCGGCCAATCGTCAGTGCGCTGGGGTCAGAGGGGGCGATGCCCGTGAACCGGTAGTCTTCTTCGTTCAAAGACCACACGACCGCGCCCATGGCATATACACTGCCCGGGCTCATGCCATTGTCAAATTCCAGAGGCAAGTTGCTACTCCACGCGTCTTCCATCACAACATCATCCTGTTCGAAGCCGTATTGTTGGCGCAAGGTGAGCCACTGGTCGCCGTAAGGTTCTCTGCACATCAAGCACGTGTTCCGCCCCGTTTCCAGGTAGCTTGGCAGGCAGGCCGTACATACGCCGTGCCCCTGCCTGGCACCGTCCGCGTTCACGTAATCGCCCAGGTTGGCGCATAGCGGGACTTCTTCATTGTCTTCCAGGCACAACGGACATGCCTCCGAGGGCTGCACGCTGGCTGGCTGTGGTCGGTGCAAACTTTGAAGCAGAAGATCTTGGTATTTGTGATTGTATTTCTGGAGCTTCTTGGTCCACTTTTCTTGCATGTTTCTGGCGTTCTGCAAGAATTGCTGTTTCATGGGTAGGTCAAAGCGCATATAGCGAGGGTCTTGACACTTTACCTCCTGCTCGGCTGCTTGTTGAATACGATCCTTACAATAATCCATCTTCACCACCAGCTGTTTGAGTTGGTGAGCCTCAGACTTACATTCGCCTGCGAGGTCGCCAAACATGCTGCCCTTGCAAGTTTAATGTATGTGTATATATACATTGGCCTGTGGTTCTTGACCCAAGCAAAATTACGTTACGTTTTCAGTTCACCTTTGGTTACCTACGACAAGCGCATAAAAATAAAAATGCACGCATACGGGGGTCGCCAAAAATGTTTATATCGCAGGTGTATTTAAAATGGGAAAGCGCAAATATATGGACTTTGTCTCGACAGAACATCAATTTAATGACTTTCCGCAGGCGCTTGAGGGCTACCAGGTCATGAATAACGAAGAATGCAAACAAAAATTACTTGACGCCCTCGATAATAAGTCATCCTGCGTCAAGTTCCGAGACCGGCAGGAATATCTCCCAACCTGCCACAACATGGTAACGACGATGCACGTCAAAAGTTCCTTGAAGAAAATCGACCTGGCCAAAGTGGCTCGTTGTACCGGAAACAGTTCGTATGACAGAAAGAGATTTGCAGCCATCACACTCAGAATCGACAACCCGAAAACAACGGCCTTGCTTTTCTCCTCCGGGAAAGTTGTGATAACAGGAGCAACAAGCAGGCAGATGTCGATCTATGCAGCGAGAGGGATCATAAAGATGCTACGGCGTTTATTCCCAGACGACGAATTCGAGCAAACCTGCTTTGCAATTCAAAACATTGTCTCTAATGTCTCAATTCCAAATGTGTCTGAAATCGACGTCAAGCGAATGTATCAGGAGCACGCCTCGCATACGACGTACCAGCCCTCCATATTCCCCGGGTTGATATTCAGACCCAGTGGGTCTCCAGTGGTGCTCTTGATTTTCAAAAGTTCCAGGATTGTCGTCACCGGTGCGAAGCGTTATGAAGACGTGTATTCTGGATTCAAAAACGTTTTGGATGACATCAAGAAATATTTTGTGTACGATACCCCTGCGACCTGATTGCATTAATGAGCTGGGTGTTTATTGGTAAAACCAATGGTAGCAGCTGCAGAAAGAGCCTACCCAAGCCTTTGATCGAGCCACATTCAAGCACGAGGGCCACGCCCTGTGCGAATGCCATGCGGAAGGCTAGGGTCCTGTGCCTACACCCCGCAGCATGCGCATTGATAAAAGTGCCATATTTCCCGCAATATGTCCGTTGACATCAGACGAAACGCGTTGGAGTGACTTTTCAGTGTCACGACAGTAGACAACACTTCATTTCCGCGGACGATCTCCCTCCTTTCCGTCACTATTTTCTCCAGCGTGCCCGACAAGTTGCCCAGCCTTTCATGTGTGCACATAGCAAACGCCAAAAAGTTTCCCAGGCACACCTCGCATGTCCTCCAAAATTGATAGTGACTGCAAAGCCTCAGGGAGCCCACGCGCTCTGCAATCGAGCTGTCTAGGCGCTTTTCCTCCAGGCATTCGTCGCAATATAACCCATTCATCAAGTTATTGTGCCTGCAGAGAAGATACAGCGATTGCGACCTGGACATTCCCGCTCGCTTGTTCCCGCAACTGGCCCTCTTTGTCCTGATTTTATTTGTTTTAATTTTTGAATGGGTTTACTACATGCGAACCCCTGATCAAATCAAATCCCAAGAAATCGAGTACCAAGCCTGAGTCAGAGTTGAGTAAAATTACGTACACAAGTATATACGCGCCATCGTGCCCGCACACGCGCCTCGTGCCTGAAATGCAAGGGCCTGCCGTGTGTCCTCTGTGCAATAAGACGAAGCTGCGCGGAAAATACAAGACCACATACGGGGCGTGCGCAGGGTGTTGCAAGGATGAAGTGCGCTCGCGTGGACGCGCGGAGACTCTGGTCAAGCAGCAACTTCAGATGCACGGCTTTGAATGCATCCACAACAAAACAGACCCTAGGTCTGGACGGACCATCTCTGCTGCCAGGGCCGACTTTCGCATAGTGCGGGAGGGCGAGAACTATGATATTGTGATTGAAGTGGACGAACAAATGCACAAGCAGCACCCACCGGCAAAGGAGATGCAGCGCATGCTTGATATGGTGCGTGCTTCGGAAAACAGACCGCATCTTTTCTTCCGACTGAACCCCGACGGTTATCGAAACAGTGCGGGTCATCAGGCTCGCGGCGTTTCTGGACAGGAGTACGTAGACTCTTTGCGCACCCGCGTCGAGTACCTGTTGGAGCGAATCCAGATGCGCGAGCGCAATGTCGCGCGTCGCAAGAAGGCCAACGCGTCGTTTACAATGCCAATTCTCTATATTGAGTATCTCTTTTATGACACGGACAGCCAGGACCCTCGTTATCAGTCGGTGACTCCTCGGCAGTTCAAGACTCTCGACGACGCTGCGAAACGCGCTGCCGAGCTGGCACGGCGTTGACACGGCAGTGGCGCTGGGAATGAAACGAGAGATCAGGTGTTTATTGGTAAAGCCTGCCACATCAGGGGCATGTTGACTTTCTTATTGACCAGTATGAGACGGATACCCCATCTTCACATGATAAAGCAGTGCAGTCGGAGAGCGAGGTGCTTCCCGGTGAAGATTTTGAGTTAGCAGGACAGCTCACACACGCCTTTCTGCTCTCGTCTTGATCATTGTGAATCAAACTAATTTCAGACACACTAAGTGCATGGTTGTAAAACCTCATATCATGCAGATGCCCGTGGCGATCATGATCTGTACAATCGGGATCAGTGTCGTCTCGGCATTTAGCACCAATGCCAATCTTTTTTTCTGTGAGTAAAACCGTTCCCCATGATTCCGTGGTGGAAACGGAGCCCGTGGCGGTAGATAGTGCGTTGTCGACATGTAACTCGATTTTTGTCGGTGTGGAAACAAAAACCAAATGATACCACGTTCCGATCGTAAGAATTTGTGATTTTAAAGCTTTGGGAGTCGATGACTGCGTGTAGCGATCTATCCACACTCGATTGTCAGTATAGATGTACGCAGCTGTTCCGAAGACACCACCAGTAATGTCAAGTCGGTAAAAGAGCATTGAATTTTTAGCAGACACCGTTGGCTTGAACCACAGTGACACAGTCCACGCATCCGCATTGAGCAGGGCGCTGAGTGAATCTGACACAACATTGAAGGAGCCCTGGTTTAGGTCGAGCACGTCGCCATAGGTGGAATCCGACACATATGCTTCTGTTCCAGCAACCTTTTCTATTGTTTGTCCATTCACGTAATCGGTCAGAGAGCCACTGAAGAAAAATTGCGACGCGGCTGTAACTGCTACATCGATGTTGCTTTGATAGGTGTTCTCCGGGCACGGACACGAAGACTCATATGTGGTGCGAACAAACACATTAGCACCGTTGTGTCCTGTGACAAGGTCCATGTGTGCATCTGGATACGAATTTTCCCCGTACAGCATCAAATTCGTCGAACTCATGTGGTCATTGATGGAAATCCAGGGGTCTTCTATATTTTCCACGTTATCTCTATTGTACCATTTCGCCGAGGTCACGGAATCCGGTGCATCGACCACGATGCGGTCAGCGACTATTGTCTGCTCCTCCGAAGTCAAGGGCCGGTCGAAGATATACAAACCTCCAATTTCGCCATTAAAGGAAGTTCCAAGATTGTGACCTCCACCAATAAATGTTTCCATGACAGTATCTGCCAAGGCAAAATTAGAAGCACAGCTATGACACTTTTCGTCTCCATTGACCCACTGACAAATTTGTTTCGAGCTTTGATCATAAATAATTTTAAGGGTAAACCAGGTATTGGACGGGGTGGGTATTCCGTGTGTCGTCCCACCAGGACCAGGAGCATTTGGACTATTGCAAAAAACGCCATTTGCATCTATCCATTGCAAATATAGAGAAGAACCCCCCCCAAGACGGACGACGGTTATTGTATGTGAGTTCGACGTGGATTTGAACTCCATGAATGATTCATAATTGACGCGCCTGCTTGTCCATTTCATCTTGGTGACCACACTAAACCCTTGACCCTGAGCAAAATTCCACGTCGACTCCCCTGCGTTGAGTACCTGGGTGCCGGTGACATCAATGTCGTCTTGCCCAAACACTACTGCGTTCAGCCCCCGCACACCATCCGACGACAACTGAAAGGCCCTGTTGGAGTTTGAATAATAATCACTGTTAAACACGCCTCCAATTTGAGCGCCCGTGGCAATCAGCCACTTTTGCGCGTCGCCGGTGGCAAAGAGGAATTCCGTGGTGGCATCAGCGGTAAACGGTGTGGAGAATGTGGAATCCGCGGTTTCGTCGATGGTCGCTGTGCCGTATGACGCTGTTCCCAGCAGACTGTCTGTGGCAGGGTGCCACGCGTTATTACTGGGGGCAACACGGCGGACCAAGCGCCAGCCGCCCCCGTCGATGTGGTAGGCGGATGAAGCTGGGGTGGTGAGCTTAGGGTCGGTTGTGCAGGAGGGCGGAGAAGGCCCCGCCACCGTAAAATTCAGAAAACATGCAATAAAATTGAATAATAAAATTTCATAGAATCCAAATCGCATCGCATAAGTTTCATGACCGAAATGATTGATTTGTCTTTATATAGTTCATTCGGGGCAAAAATTGCACTATGAATATGTCCAAAGAAGTTCCAATTGCGTTTTGTTCGAGTTTTTATTCAAAACATGATTATGGTTTAATAACGAGTAATTGCTATGTTTCGTTTCTCGTCGGGAACAGCCAGTTTTTTCCCAAACAAGAATTCGTTAGGTTCACACTCTGCCTTTTCTTCTAATTCTATTCTTTCGTCGGTCATGACCATATTGTCCCTGGCCGCTTGCTCGTTTTCGGCTCGAGCTTTGAGACGATTGGACAATCGGATTTTTTCTCCGTTTCTTGTCATATTCTTAAAGTATGCTCGCTTCATCGAACCTCGATTGAAGTGATTGGTAATAAGAATTCGTTGTTTCTGTGCTCCATTTCTTTCCAAATCGTGAATGTATAGAAGAACCAAGTTAATGTCCTTCCAAATATACCCAGTGTAATCATGCGCTTTGACTTTGGTATATTTGGTCTTCATATACTCGATTGCTTGATTCACAAGATTATGGATGCCCTCAGTCGATAGTTCGGGCCAATTATCTCTGACAAGTTTGTCTACGGTGTGCGTGCCGTGCGTGCTCATGGCCATGGGAAATGGTGCGCTGGTTCTTGTACATCCTGAAATCATTTTTTTGCTCGGATTTGTGCGTCTTTTACAGCTTTGGTTTATTATCAGATGTTTGCCAAAGTTTTACAGCTCGCACATGACATAAAAATGAAAAAAAACTTTAAACTTGTTTGAATGCTGTAAAATTATTACTTTATAATCACCAGCCAGATAGGTCCAAAGACATTCCAACACAGAATGGTCAAGGGCACACGCATGGCAGCGAAGACAAAAGCTACGGCCTGGAAGAAAGCCAAGAAGTCGAAGAAAGTCCTGAAAGGCAAAAAGAGCACGACAGTGAAGGCGAAGACCACCACCCCAGCGAAAGCTTTGAAGGTCAAAAAGAACGCGGACGACGGAAAGAAGATGGTCATAAGGCACGATGGCAAGAAGCAAACCGTTGTGACCTACGAAAAGGCCCTGGCGCACTACGAAAAGTTGATGCATGACGAGGAAGGAAATGAGAGCCATCTATTGACTGATATGAACATAACATTGGACACGAATTGGTATGGTCCCGACATCTATGACCAGCATGGCAACAAGATTTCAGGGCAGGATGTGTTGAAGAATTTGAACCTGTTTAATATCAGATTGGACGACTACACTATTGGATGGATGCCAAAGCCAATGAAAGGTGACTTCAATACCAACTTGCTGTCCGACGCCAGCAACGAGGACATGGCGAGTATGGTAGCGTTCATGCCGTTTCTGATTGGCCTTATCAAGGCACTTGCTGTTGAGATTGAAAGCAGCCGAACGGACAAAGAGAATTCCAGGGAATCGACACCAGATATGACCCCGGAATGAGGCTATGTGGCAGATTTCAACGCGCATATCTGTTTGTTCAACTGCGATGGGGTTCTTTCTACTGGATATGATGTTTCTATGGATTGCAATAGAGTATTCGTGAAGCTTTTCTGAATTTCAATACAACCCGAATGAATTCAACCACTGTCGGATGTCTAGCGCCCATGTACAAGGATAAAGTTCATTGTCATATCGCGAGCACAGTATGCATACGACTGTTCGTATACAGCAAAGTTTCCAGACGCCAAAAATTCGCCGAGTTTCTCGTCCTTATTGAACATCATCTGTCGTTTCTTTTTGAACAAGTAGCAAAGTTGCATGCTCTCCTTTGAGTCTGGCTCCATATTCATCTTCTCACATGCAGTGTCAATCACTTCCTGTACTGTCCACTGAAAATCAATCTTCATCTGCACCACCATTTGATGTTGCCAATTTGTGTATTCTCCGTATTTTCGTACAGGACTCGCCGTGGCACAGAATACAATGTCTGGATGCCGCACAAACGCTGTAAATTCTTGGTCTTCGATCCTGAACGTGATTGAAATTCGCTTGCGTGTATCAAAAAGAAAAGGGTGATAGTTTGAAAACCCAGCAGGATAATAGCCAACAAGTTCTGACTCAATAAAGACAAACATTGAATGATTATGCAACATGGTCTTGAGTGCTCTCTCAACGACGTGGTGTATGTCGCAAACTTTGTCCGTCGACAGCAGCATGACTGATGTCTTGATTATTTTCTGGTGCTCTTTTTCAATTTCATCTGATGTATTCCGTGCGTCAATGTTTAACAAGGGCGCTGCCCAATCGTGTCGATAGACAATGTCACAACAGAACGGCACTGCTTGCGCAACCAAGCAAGCTTTCTCCGCGACAGGCATGGCTTGCTGCATGATGTGTCGTGTCTTTTTGAAAATCAGTCATAAATAAAATATCTTTTTAAATCTTTTTAGTGAAATCACAAAAAAATATATGCCAAAATGCACCGGTTGGGATTGTTGTGCGGCAAACTAACCTGGTCTCAGACCATGTTTCAGGCTCAGACCAAGTCCTGGACAGCGTTGGCTTTCACGAAAAGACTGCCTGTGTAAGTCATGCATGATAGTGCATGGTGCCGTGTGGGAAAGACGCAGGGGTCTGCTGCATTCCAGGATACACGGAGCCGTACGTGTTTGCTGTGGCGGACGGGGGTGCAAACGTCACATGGGGCGGCACCGGGCCATAATTCATGTGATTGGGTTGCTGCATGTAATTTTGAACAGCGGGTGGCGGCGCGAAATTTGGAGGGACCATGGCAGGGTTGCCGTTCATCGGCGGTGCCGACATGGGTCCTCTGGCATACATAGGCGGGTATGGCTGGGGCTCTGGTCCGGGGTTATTGCAATTTCCTGTCGCGGGGTCGCAACGCAGAAACGCATTGGAGGAATTAATCTTGCACTCAGACGTGTCGTCCGACGCACACGCCGTTTCGGTGGGGTCGGTGTTGTCTGGCTTGGCCTCTGTTTCGTCTGTGTCGTCCGTTTCCGCTTCAGCATTGGAAGGGTTAATAGACTGGTACGACATGGCGGTAACGTAGTGATTGGTGTCCTTGGGAACATAGTACAATTCGCCAGAATCCAGCTGCACCTGGTACGGCGCTACGAAGCCCTGGTCAAATACAGGAGACGGCTCGGTGTAGTTGAGCGCCGTCACAGTTGCGTTCCGCCACATTGGCTTGCCGCCGATGCGGGCCTTGACCCGGTCATGCACTCTGAACCGCCGGTTGTCGTGCGAGGGCATGGCGTGCGACGGCTGCACCTGCAGAGACAGCGGCATCTTGCGCACTTCGTCGTCGCTATCGGTCATGCTATACACTTTCACTCCCGAATCCAGTAGAATTTTATATACTGCTGTGTATGGATACGTAGCCTCTTCTTGGTACCCAATTTTGGTGATGGTGCCAGGCATCCATTGGTGGTAGTCTTCAACATTGGCCATGACCTTGGTGCCCACGGCAAACCGCGGTATCAGCGTGATCTCATAATGACGGACGGTTTCACTGGAAATGATATGGGTGGCAATTTCGCTGTTTGTGCAATTGGGGTCGTCATATTGGACCACGTATCGACCCCCTTCGCCTCCCCCGATAATTGTTCCCGTGTGGCCTTGCATTAAACCCTTTTCACACATGACTCGGTTTCCAACGGTGTACATGTAGGTCGCGTCCCGCTTGTAATTATCTGCCACGAAACCTTCGCTCTGTTGCACCTGGTCCTCGTCCGATGCCGTCTCGTCTTTTTTCTTCAATTTAGCGAGGCCCTTTTTAGCCATTGCTTTCATGTTCTTGAGTAAACTTTGACTTTGCATTACCTTGGTAGCCTCCGTATCTTCTTTCGTTGTGTCTTCCGGTGGCTGTTCTGATGACATTTGATCTTTCAGCTTGTTGAATAGTGCGTCCGTCTGGGCCAAAAAATCATCTTCGTTCTTCTTTGTCTCTACCGCTTTGATGGACAATATCCCCT
>MDTA01135069.1_pt1 | contig 20779 bp, 18 predicted proteins | sample 811151 | NCBI WGS metagenome assembly MDTA01 (sample SAMN05326648, study PRJNA326480) | marine metagenome | isolation source: seawater | place: Indian Ocean: South | collected 2010 | reverse complement strand
TTGGATACTTTTCGATATTATTGTCAGTATTAGTTTCTTTAATATCATATTTTTTAATAGAAAAAAAATTTAGAAATAAAAAATTTAATTTAAAAAAAATATTTTTATCAATATTTATTTCATATCTTGTTTTAATTTCTTTTAATCTTTATGTAATTGAAAATCATGGAATTAAAAAAAGAATCCCTGAATTTTTTCAAAAAAAAATAAGAGAAACAAGACCTAAGTTTTTTCAAAAAAAAAATACACAAAAAATAGTTTTAATTGGAGATTCACATGCTGATGCATTGCAATTTAAGCTAAATGAAAAAATTAAAAAAAGAGAATTGAGCTTATTTAGACTGGGTACAAGAATTTATTTAAAAGATTTCAATTATAAACATAGGGTGATAAATAAAATAGATAAAAATTTTATTATTAATAATACTAAGATAGAAAATTTTTTAGATAAGAATCCAGATTTAATAGTAATTTCCCATAATAGATGGGCAATGAAATTATTAGAAAAATATTTTGACAATGAAGAAGGATTTAAAGAATATGGCACTGCTCCAGAATATCATAGTTACTTGGAACCTATTAATACAAGAACGTCTTCTTTAAAAGAAAGACAGGAATATATTAAAGAAGCACTTATCTCTCAAATTAATGGCATAATTAATCAGGGCCATAAATTAATTTTAGTCTATCCAGTTCCAGAATTGGGGGTAAATCCCCACAGACATTTATTTATTAAATATATTCATAATAAGAATTTTTTTAAAAACTCAATACCTGTTTTTTCTGTAAGTTATGAAATTTACAAAAAAAGGAATAAATTAATATTTGAAATTTTTGATAGTATTGAGAATCCAGGTATTTATAGAGTATATCCTCATAAAATTTTCTGTAACCAACAATTAAAAAATAGATGTGTTGCTAATGATAATAATAATATTTTTTATTATGATAATAACCATTTATCAATACAAGGTTCAGAACTTGTCGTAAATGAAATAATGAAAGAAATAGATAAGATACAAAATAAAATAAAGTAGATACTACAGTTTAAATATCATCAAATTAAGATCACGAATTTTTAAGTCTTATAAAATTTTCAAAATCTTTATCATTATTAATTTTTGTAGCGCTTTCATTATCAATAACAATATGAGTGTTTTTTTGTCCTAGAATTTTTTTGAACTTGTAGAAATAAGAACCCATTACTACGTGAATACCGCCGATTTCTCTATAAATATACTCTCTTTCTCGACGTAAGTTTCTATTTGTTTGCATTGGAACTAGGCCATCCCCTAAATGCAGATAAAAATTTGAATTTTCCTGTGTTACAGAAATTGCGCTATCAGCATTATGTAAGTACAGCATATTTATAGCATTCTCAAAATAAAAGCTCTCTCGTAGAGGATACTCACAATTAATTATAGAAATTGTATCATATTTTTTTGGATTTAATTTTTTTAAAACAAAATCAACAGTTTTATCAATTGGCACATTATATTCTGCAAGATTATGCGGACGCTCGTAAAATTTTACAGAACTATTATATTTTCTTTTAATATTTTTTAATAATTGAGAATTTGGTGAAGTAATCACAATATCTTCAAAAAGGTTATTTTTTTTTATTTCTTTGATAGTTAACTCAATAAGTGTCGAATTTAATATTAATTTTAATAAAAAGGAGTCATCTCCCATCAATCTAATGGGTACAATAGCTAAGTGTTTTTTTTTTCTAATACTTAATTTATTTATATGTTTTTTTATGATTTTATGACGAGTTTTGTATAATTGATTTTTATCTTTAGTTAAATTATTTCCATGTTTTCTATAGTAAAATAATGGTAAATTAATGTTTTGAACTTTATGCTTCATCATTTTTAACCACAATTCATATCCATCTTGACGATCAAAATTTTTAGAATATCCACCTAATTTTTTTAAAAAGTTTTTTCGTATCATTGTGCATGCGCCGTGGGCAGGTTGGTCAAATAAAGTTACTTTTTTAAAATCATGACGTTTTTCCTCATGAATTATAGAACCTTTTTCATCTACTACATAATAATCTGGAAACACTAAACCTAATTCCTGATCTGAAGAAAGTTTTTGATACATAATAGAAATAGCATTTTCATTTAAAAAATCATCTGCATCCAATCTCATTAAAAAGTCTGCTCTTGATAATTTAATTGCTACGTTATTTGATGAATTAAGACCTTTATTTTTTTGATAAACTATTGATACTTTTGGATGACCTCTGAAATTTTCAATGATTTTTTTTGAGTTATCTGTTGAACCATCGTCTATAATAATCAATTCTAAATTTTGAAATGTTTGGTTTAAGACAGAATGAATTGCATTTTCAATATATTTTGCATAATTAAAATTTGTAATATAGACAGTCACTAGAGGTTTTTTGGTTAATTCCGACCAATCAAGTTTTCCAGAAAATTTTTTTGGTTTTTTTTTACTTTTATTTAAGAAATAATTTTTAAATAACTTATTATTTTTATCATAATAGTCATAGACATCATTTAAAGTATAATTAAATTCTTTTTTTTTAACTTTTAAATGAGACAATAAACTTTTTACTAATTTATAGTCTCGATTGGTATCAATTGTAAGACGAATATTTTCTTTGGTATTATTTATTTCTAATGATGACGCGTTTATCTGGTCTTCATTTTGATTGATATAAAAAGTTAAGTATTCACTTTGATCTTTATTTTTGGCTAAATAATTTATATTTTGTAACAACTTTTGTTGAAAAATTTCTGCCTCCATCCCAGAAGGTAATCTTTTTGCGTCAGTATAATCTGAATTTAAACTTAAGTGCTGCTTAATTGTTTTATTGAGATAAATGGGATCAATCATAATATCATCACCAGTAATACGTATAACTGTACTATGATCTAAGTTGTCGTTTATAGCCAACATCATTCTTGACAGGACGTTTTCAACGTGTCCTCGATATATCTTAAAATTATATTTTTTTGCTATATTACAAAGTTTATTATCTTCCTCTAAATAGGTTGTGCAAAATGCTACTGTATCTATAAATCCTTTTTTTTTTGCTATAGAAATTCTTTCAAACAAATGTTGAATCATTGGAGCTCCATTGATTGGCAACAAGGCTTTACGCGGAAGTCTGTCAGAATTTGAACGAGCAACTATTATGGCTAATTTTTTATTTTCAAATAAATCTCTTGTAATCACTTCTTCAGGGTTAATATTTTTATTTAATTTTTTTCCAACAATTTCATTCAATTGAATTGGATAAATTTTATCTTTTGTTCTTTTCATTATTAAATCGCTTGATTTGATAATGCTGTTTTTTTTAATATGAGTTTTAGATACCCAATTTTTTTTTACCTGTTCTCTATATTTTTTTTCCGAAAAACTAACCTTACTTCCTAAAGCTTTTTCAGCGCTACGAAATTTTTTAACAAACGTTTTAAATTCATTAGGGTTTAAACTTGAATAATAATCTACACCTTTTAACGATCTGTCTATGTTAACATGTTTTTCAATGTAATTTATTTCGTATCCAAGGGACATTATTGGTAATATTGTGGAAAATTCATCATCACCACTTATATGATCCGAATAACCAGTTTTGATATCTTTTCCAAAAATTTCTTTAATCTTTTTTAACCGATCTAGAGAAGTATCTTCAAGTCTAGTTGGGTAAGCTTGAAAACCATATAATAATACAAGATTATTTTTATTTTTTGCTTCATTAAAAATATTTATTGCATTATTTATTTCCTCAATATGACTTCCTCCTACTGATAAAAAAACAACTTTATTTTCATTAGCTAATAATTTTAAAAGCTGATCATTATTTAAATCTGAAGAATGAACTTTATATCCATCAATATTGTTTTTTTTTGCAATTTTAAAGGAATTTAATCCAAAAACATCAGCATAAATCTTACACTTAAGCTTTTTGGACTTTGTAAGTAAAGAATTCCACTGATGATTTGTAAAAGATTGTGATTTAAAATGTTTAAATCTTGGATGTTTTTTTGTTAATAACTCTTCTGCAGAATAAATTTGAAATTTGATTGCATCTGCTGATGATTCTGAAAAAATTTTTGCTATCTCATATGCTGTCGTAACATTCCCTTGATGGGAATTCGCAATTTCTGCTATGATTTCTATTTTTCTTTTCAATTAGTGTTCCAGCAATATCTAAATAATTAATTTCATATTTTACTTTTAAATAATGAAAATAGTTCAATTGCTGACTTACGGAGCATTATAGCATCCATTGCACATGCAATAAATTTATAATTAGCATTAATAATTTTTTTTACTTCGTTATTTGTTGGATTGACACAATGTATTCCTGCTGGGATTTTTTTTTTTTTACACGAATTTAGTATTTTTTTTAAAGTTTTTTTGTATTCAGTATTTTTGAAATCACCAGTTATACCCATGGAAGCTGATAAATCATAAGGGCCAACTAAAATAGCGTCAATACCTTTTACTTCTAAAATTTCCTCTAAATTTTGTACCGCTTTAATACTTTCAATCATTACAACAATAATTGGGTTTTGAGCCTCTTTACAGTAAGCTCTGAAATTTTGACCAAAAAGATTGGCTCTTGAATATGCAACACCTCTTTTTCCAGCTGGTGGGAATCTGCAATAATCTATAGTTTCTTTTAATTCTTCACAATCTTGAACATTGGGTACGATAACACCAGCTGCACCAGCATCTAATGCTTGTTTGCAATCCTTTTGCTTTCCTTGCGAAACTCTTACAAAAGGAAGCGTGTTACCTAACTCTAAAGCTCTAAATAAATTGGGTAATTGGTTCACGCTAATTGAACCATGCTCCATATCAACTGCGATCCAATCAAAACCAACTTGACCTAGTATTTCTGCAACAGACGAGTCTGGTATTTGGATCCATGATCCTAAACTAACTTTATTATTAGACAGTTTTTTTCTAATTGAATTTATTAATTGTGTTCTATTCATAAAAGAGCCCACTGTAAGTATTTTTTAATTTAAACATAATATAAACTATGAATTTTAAGTATTTTTTAAATCATTTATAACTTGTAAAATACCCTCTCCAATATCTATATAATGATTTGGAACAAGTTTTTTTGTAAAATTTTCAGTTAAGGCATAAGGTGTTTGAATATAATGACCAACTTGAGGTTTGTTTATTATCTTTATTTTACTTTTAGAAATACCCAATATTTCACCTATCATTTTCAAAAGGTCTGTCACCTTAATTGATTGTTGACCTGTTAAATTCAAAGTTTGATTTTTAAATTTTTCATTTAATATTGAAACTGTTGCCTCAGCAGCGTCTAATACATGTATATATTCTCTTGTTGTATCTTCGTGGCCTTCATATAATAACTTTTTTTCATTTACGGCTTTAGTAATAATTTTTAACATTCCATTATTACTATCTGCTCTAGGTCCATATAAAGATCCATATCGGAGTATTGTATAATTTAATCCATAAATCTTTTGAAACTCCTCTATATATTTTTCAGAGGCAATTTTACTACAACGATAAAATCCTCCCTCTTTACTTTCGGCATAAACTGTACTTGCAAAACAAAATCTTTTTATTTTATATTTTTTACAAGCTTCTAAAATGTTCAAATTACCAATTATATTCATTTCTGCTGATCTAATGGGCTTATCTAAGGCAATATTAAGGTCAGAGACCCCAGCAAAATTATATACAAAATTTGCTTTTGCAACAGCTTGATTTAATACTTTTTTATCAAGTATATCTCCAATAATCATTTTTTGTTTCTTATTTAACCATGGAGACTTATTTTTATCGAAGATAGTTGTGTCGTATCCTTCATTAGTTAAACAATCAGCTACATGAGAACCTAAAAAACCGCTACCACCTATTACAAGAGCTTTTTTCATTACGATTTAAAATTATTTAATATGAAATTAGTAATATCACTTTTCTAAATAAACTGTCTACAAATATCTTAATTAAAAAATTATTTTAATGATTGAATTTTTTTTTCTAAAAATTTGAATGAGTTAATTGTATTTAATTTAATTTTATTCCTTAAAATGAAATTTTCTGAGTTTATTTTCAAAATGAAATCGATATTTGAGTGTTTTGCTGCTTTAAAATCCTCAAAACTATCACCTATGAATACATTTTTTTTATTATTTTTTTTTATTTCTTTAATGTGGCTAATTTTTGATCTGGGTGATCCATAAACTTTTTTAAAATATTTTAATATTTTTTTTTGTTTAAGAATTTTAACGATTTTTTTTTGAGGAGTTCCAGTTGAAATATAAATATTTACCAAATTGTGTTTTTTCTTAAGGAACTTAATCAAACATTTAGAGGGAGTCATTTTTATTACTTTATTTTTTACATAACTATCAAATTCATTATCTAATAATTTTATTTCATTTTTTGTAACTTTTAATTTTAAAATATTTTCTAAAATATATTGAAATTTAAAATATCTTGATTTTCCAATATGCTTTAAATGAAATTTTTTTGCTTTTAGAGCATAAGCTTTTCCATATCTTTTAAAGATATTATAAAAGGCTAAAGTTTTAACTTTATGACTATTTATAATTACTCCATCAAAGTCGAAAATTATATTCATTTATTTATATTTTACTGAGGAATTTATTTGTTCTATGTTTTTAATATTTTTTATCTTTTGATAAGCATTTTTGTCTAAAATAAATATTATTTTACTAAAATTTTTAAACGGAAAGATAGTTTTTTTTTTTTAATATTACTTTCTTTAAAGCTAATCCTTTTTTACTTCCATGAACGATCAAATATATTTTTTTTATCTTTTTTAAAAATTTTAAATTGAGTGTTATTCTTTTAATCCTATATTTGGGCTTTACAATATTTAAGTATTTATATTCAATTAATTGTTTTTCATGTCTAAAAATAGAACAAATATGACCATCTTTTCCAAGTGATAGTATAGCAACTTTTGGAAGTTTATTATTAATTTTATAAATAAAATTTTTTACTAAAGCTTCTTTTTTTAGATTTAGCCGAAAATATATAAAGTTTAATTTTAAAAATTTAAAATAAGAAAAAAAATTTTTTTTCAAATTTGAATAATTTGTTCTTGTATCATTAATTTTATTATACATTCTTTCATCAGATAAAATTATAGTTCTGCTTTTATTTATGAAAACTTTTGTTTTTGAGTTTTGAATAATTTTTTTTATCGAATTACCGCCACTTATTAGGATGATGGAATATTGATTTAAAATATTGATAAAAATGTTAAATATATTTTTAAAATAAAGTTTCTTAAAATATATAATTTTAATTTTCATAAATATTTTTATTTCTATCAATATTCACAATACTTTATTCTATTGAATAAAAAAATTTATCAGAATATTCAATTGAATTATGAATTTATAACAAACTTCAGGGCCTCTTTTTCCATCTCTAATCTAATTTCTTTTGAATAGCTTCCGATATGTGGCGTGAGGATAACGTTATTTAATTTTATAAAATTTCCATAATAAGGTTCTTGATCAAAAACATCCATGCAAGCACCTAAAATTTTTTTATATTTAAGCAATTTAAATAAAAAATTATTATCTATTACTTCAGGTCTTGATGTATTAATTATCAAACAATTTTTTTTGCAAAGTTGAAGTTTATTTTTATTTAACAACTGATTTTTATTTGTAAGATTTATATTTATTGAAATAATATCAGAACTTTTAAGCAAATCATTGAGTTTAATATTTCGTTGACTAATTTTTTTTTTATCATGAATAAGTATTCTTACTCCAAAGTTTTTTAAAATTTTGTGTAAATATTTACCTACTTTGCCATATCCAATAATTCCAACATTTTTTCCACTAAGCAAAGATCCCATTTTTTTTTTCCAAATTTTATTTTTTAAATTTTGATCATGTTCAATCAGATCCCTGTAAAAAGATAAAATATACCCAACAGATAATTCTGCAACTGCAGCCTCTGGGGTTATTTTAGATTTAAAAAATTTTATTTTTTTTTTTTTTAGATAATCAATATCAATATTATCTGTTCCTGAGCCCATCCGAAAAAGAAGCTTTAATTTATAAAGTTTATCAATTGTATCCTTATGGTAATTTTCAGTTCCAGCAATTATATATTCACAATCTTTTGCAAATTCCACTAGTTGACTACTAGTGAGTTTTTTTTTGAGTGGATTTTTAATAAATTTAAATCTTTTAAAATTATTTTCTTTTGCAATCGTAGCTAATTTTTCATTAAATGACGACGTAGCAATAAATACTTTATTATTCTTTTTCATATCCGAGTGATATTAGAAGTTCATTAGCATATTTTTTAAAGATAATAACATCTTTTTCATTAAAGTTATCTTTCCAACTACCAATTTTTCCTTTTCTGAAAGTGCCAGATTTCCCATATGACTCATTACCAACAAATTCCAAGAGTTTATTGTTCAAATCTTTGGGATTATATTCTAAGTTCTTAAAAATTTTATGAATAAGCTTTAATTGACTAAAAGTTTCGCCATTACCATTTTTGCCTACTAGCTCCTCGTATTTTAAAAACACAAAATTTGAATTATTTCTCCATTCCAACATTGATGAGTACATTTTGTTTATACCTACGAAATATCTTTTTTTTTCATTAACAAAACCTTTAACTATTGCCTCTAATCTATCTGATTTTGATTTTATTTCTTTAAATAAATATCGAAATCCAAAATGATTAGGGCGATTTTCAATGTGTCTTAGCATTGAGATGCACATATCTCTTGGATCACGTATAATATAAAAACCCTTCCAACCATTATTTAATAGAAAATCACTAAAGTTTTTATTAAATGGAATATGAGAAAGAGCATATTCTCCATCATCAACTTTATCTAAAAGTTTTTTTACGATTTTAAAACGAACCAACTTTGGACTTGCGACACTCACGTGAAGGCTGTTATCGAATTTTTCAGGTCTAAAATTAAGAACTGACTCTGATAATCGCCAATTAAGTCCTACTTTTTTTTTAAATAAACCAAATTTTTTATAGGTAGCTTGTTCGTATCCAATAGTATTTAAAATACTAGCAACTAAATGTGTACCGCAATGAGGCACGGTATTTATTAGCACTTTGTGTTTTTTTATATTTTTTATTAAAAATTTTTTTTGGCTATCCATAAAAAATGATTATTATTATATTCTTGAAAGTTTAAAAGAATGAGATTTTTCTAGAATCGCAATTCCGTTTATTATTGGGTAAGCAACCTGAGAAGATTTTGCATAGAGAAAATCTCTATGAACTTGTAATATTTCTTTAGAATTAGGACAAACAAATGGAATATCTTTATTATTTGATTTTATGACTACTTCATCTTTATCTTTAATTTGAATTTTCGTGCAAGCAGTGTGATTTAATGGATTTGCACTATTTTTCATCAAATATCCATCATTTACATTTAAATATGTCTTAGTTGACAAATATTTTGGAATACCACGCACATAATCTGAGTTAAGCATTTTAAGTTTTTGAGTTATAGATCCTAATTCAAATGAAGGTTCAAAAAAAATAACATGTTTTTTACTTACCCTTAAAATCTCATCAATTGATAATTTAAAAATTTTAGGCATTTGTTCTAAAGTGTGTCGAGTGATTACTAGATCAAAAGAGTTGTCACCAAAAGGAAGTTTGATCGCATTTGCTTTTGCAACAGTCGGAATCTTTGAATGTCTTTTCCTAAATTCATGAATACCATGTGCGAGACGGTTTAAAGATAAATCAATTCCATAACAATCGATTTCACCCTTTTTAAATGCAAAAATATCCTCAAGAGTAGTTAATTCTCCTGCTCCCACTTCTAGGATACTATTAAATTTGTATTCTGATAAAATTTCCCTAATTTCGTCCCTTATAAATTTCATATTATCTATTGTTGAAATTTTTTTTATTTTTCCATTAACCACAGAGTATCTTTCTTTATTATTGTAGTAATTGTCTTTGATATAAAAACCTGAAATATCATCATATTGTTTTTCAACGAAATAAGGTGTTCTTCGAATGCCTCTTATGCGTTTAACTGGAAACATTATTATTGACTGTAAAAATATATTTATTTTTTTAAACGTCCAAGTATTCTTGGGTATTCCAAGAAAACTTATAATACTTGGTAAAAATTTATTAAAAATTAAGTATCCAATTTTCATTATAATTTAAATTAAACACAATCTATTCTATTTGTGTTATTAGTTTCAGCATCACTTGCTCTAACTATGAAAGTTGCAGTTCTTGTGTCTGAATTATGATAGTGTTGCAAAATTATATTTTGATTTTTATTTAGCCATTCTAAAACTGCTCCCTGTACACCATTATTTATATATCCACCGTTTCTAAACCAATCGTCAAATATCAATACCGTGCCTATTTTTAAAAAAGGTGTAATGAAATTTAAAATAGGCACAGTGGATTCATATAAATCGCAATCTATATAAGCAATTGCAATTTTTTTTAAATCTATTTTTTTCACACATTCTGTATTGAGACTTTTATCAAACCAACCTTTAGTTGTGGTTACTTTATTAAGATCAACACCATTTTGCCTTAAATTATTTAAAAAAATATTTTCATCTGCGGAATAATTTCCCTTAAAATATTGAATAGGTTTGTCTAGAGATGTTTCTGGTAAACCTTCAAAACTGTCAAAAGCATGAAATTTCATTTGTTCAAATATATTTTTGATATTTAAAATTTTTTTTTTTTTATTATTTAAATAAAAACTTTCACTGGTAATTTTCATCTGTCTATACATCTCAATAAAACTATTTCCCTTCCAAACTCCAAACTCAAGATAATCACCCTCTATTTGATTTTTAACTACATAAGAGGAAGACCACTTAAAAGCATTACTTTCTTCCCAAAAAACTTTTTTTATATGTGGTTTAATTACGTCAATATCAAACAATAATTTCGTAAAAATATAAGATATTGGTTTAAATATACGTTTAATAAATTTTTTCACTTTAATTAATATTTGAATTTCAAAATTTTTCTATCTTACCTTATTAGATATTTTTAAATAGTTTTTTATATGAGTAAAAGTTTCATTTATTCTAGCAAAATCTTTAATTAAGTTAAAAGCGTTAGATGGAAACATAAATTGTAAAAATAGATATAAAAACCCACCAGAAAATAAAATTGCAAATTTAAAATACCATGTCTGTAAATTTGAGTTTATAGATATAGCCCATAAAAAAATTGTATAATAAACAACTAAAATACAATTACTTATCAAAATATATTTAATATTTTTAATGATTTTAATAAAGCTTAATTGTAATTTATTCATTAAAAAAACTGAGGTCGTAAATGTTAAAAAATAATTGGCGATTACAGTAGAAATCGCTGTCATTTTTAAACCAAATTGAACAGTATATAAAATTAAAATTATGAATAATACTGTAAAAACCATGTAAACTCTTAAAAGAACATGTGTTAAAGAAAGAGTTTTATAAATTTCTTTAGTAATTTTTGTAAACGGCCTACTAAAGAATAAAAATGAAAAAATAATAACGATAGGTATCATGCCTTTCCATTTTTCGCCTAATATAAGAAGTATTATCTCTTCAGAGAAAAAAAATAAAATTATACCAACTGGATAAAATATTAAAGCACAGATTTGAATATATATTAAATAATTAGAAGCTAAATTCTCTTTTATCATTTCTTTCTTTTTTGAAGCTAAAGAGTAAAAAACTGGATTTATGAATTGTGATACAGTTTTGATAGGTTTTATAGCTATCATATTACTTAGATTGAAAAGACCAACTTGCACATAGCCCAAATGTTTTCCTATAATTATTTTTGTAATATTTCTTTCTATAAAACTTAAAATTTTTGTTAATGTAAGATTAGCACTAAATGAAAATATATTTTTTATATCATAAAGTTTAAAAATAAATTTTGGTATATATTTAGATCTTATTATAATCATAATTAAAAATGTTATTTGTTGAATTAAATAAAATGAGACTAATGACCAAATCCCATAATTTAATAATGCTAAACTTATAGATATGATTGAACTAAAAATTCCAGCAACTAAAGATGAGATAGACAGTGAGTAAAAATCCAAATTTTTTCTTAATAAAGCTTGAGGAACGGTTGTCAAACCTGTTATAACCAGCGTTATTGCCTGTACTTTAATCAACGTTTTTAAGACAGCATCATTAAAAAAAAATGAAAAAATTTCTGCTGTTAAAAATAAAATTAAGTATAAAGATAATCCACAGGTAACATTAAACCAAAAAATCGAATGCAGTATTGATTGATTTAATTCATTTTTAATAATTGATTCGCCGGTTTCAAACGTTGTTATAAATTGTGCCAAACCAACAAAAACTCCAGAAATTGCTACTAATCCAAAAATTTCTGGTGTAAGGATCCTTGCTAAAATTATTGGAACTATAATTGTTGGTATAGTTTTAAAAAATATATTTAATGCTGACAGCCTATAACTATGTAAAGTGGGCTCATTCTTTTTTTCAGATAATTTCACTATTAATTTTTTTCAATCAAACTTTTATACATACTTACAAGACCTTCATTAATTTTAGTTAGTCTATGTTTTCCAAAAATTTTTTCTTTTAATTTTACATCTGCATAAATTCCATTTATATCTCCTTGCGTTGAGCCGCTATATTTGATTGGTATTTTTTTTTCTTGTAATGAGACTAATCTTTTAATTATTTGGTACACATAAATTTTTTTTCCTGTCCCGATATTAATTATTTTTCCAACTGATTTTTTATTTCTTAAACATTCCATGAAGTAATGAATAACATCATCAATATATATAAAATCACGATATCTTGTAGCAGAGCCTTTAACATGAATTTTACCTTTATTTACCATTTGGGATAAGTAAATACTAACCATACCTTGACGTAAATTTTTCATATTTTGACCGGGTCCGTAAACATTAAATAATCTCAAGCAAGTGTATTCAATTCCATATTTTTCATAAATTTTAAGATAATTTTCACTTGCGAGTTTAGAATTGCCATAAAATGACTTTGGCGAAAGTTGATCAGACTCTTTAACAGGTTTATCAGGCTTAACTCCATAAACAGACATTGTGCTCGCAAAAATAAATCTTTTGCAACCTGAATTCAAAGCGAATTTAATTAGTAAAATTGTTGAGGTAGTATTCGCATTAATATCGTAAACTGGATCATCAAAACTTATTTCTCCAGAACTTTGGCCTGCAATATGGAAAATAGCATCAAACTTTATATTTGCAATTTTTTTATATATTTTTGGATCTCCACAATTACCCTTAATAAAATTTGTATTTCTTGGCACATTACTTTTAAAGCCAGTGGTAAGATTATCTATTGTTGTTACTTTGTGTCCTTCTTGTAAAAGTTTCCTTATCAAACATGAACCAATGAAACCAGCTCCACCTGTAACTAAATAATTTTTCATTTAATTGTTTTATATAATTTAATCAAATGATCATTAAGCATTTTTTGTTCTACTTTTTTTAAATCTTCTTCAGTGTCCACACTCCAAGTCTTTGATTGAGTGAACACCATTTTTACTTTTTCATCATTTTCAATTACTCTCATCATATCTATTGATTCTATAATTTCCAAATTTGTTTGAGGCATTTCATTAAATTTAATTAAGTAATCTCTTTTGAAAGAAATTATACAAACTTGTTTTAATTTAGTAATTTTGTCTTCATATTTTTTTTTACTAGGTATTGCTTCCCTTGAAAAATATATTGCTTCATCTCTTTTATTTACAACAACTTTAACTTCATTAGGATCATTGAATTCGTCATCATTATCTATTTCTGACATTAAATTTACTACTTTTATGTTCTCATCATTTTTTATTGGGGTAAATGACTCTGATATCATTTTTGGATCAAGCATAGGTTCATCACCTTGGATCATTACGATCGCATCAAACTTTAATTGATAATCTTTTTCAATTTTTAGCATTGCCTCAGCGGCTCTGTCAGATGCTCTCTCGTGTGAATTTGATGTCATAATTGCTTTACCACCTATAGATTGAATATAATCAAATATTTCTTGATCACAGGTAGCTACATATAGATCTGAAAGCTCTTTGCACATTTTAGATCTCAAATAACAATGCCCAATCATAGGTATACCTAATATTTTAGCCATTGGTTTACCTTTAAATCGTGAGGAGTTCATACGAGCTGGAATAATTCCTAAAATTTTCATATATAATTTTTGATTTGTAAAAATTATTGTTTAAATATGAACATCTATAAATTGTAAGCAAGATAGTTACAAATTATTTTTTAGCATCTAAATAAGAAATAAAATTAAAAATTCTATCAATATTTGACTCCCACGAGAGCTCATTGATTGCTTTTGATCGTGCAGCTTTTCCAAAAGATTTTCTTAAAGATTGGTCTTTTATTAAAGTATCTATAGCACTAACATAATCTTCTATTATACCTTCTTTACAAAGAAATCCGTTTATCTTATTTTCTACAGCAAAGTTAACCTCCCCTGCATTTGTTGCAACAACTGGTTTGCCCATTGATAAATATTCTAAGTGTTTAATAGAATTGTTATGAGGCCATTTTTTATGAAAATTAAAATGTGATAAAAAAATATCACATATACTTAAAATTTGTGGCATCTCTTTGAAGGGAATTTTAACTAATACTTTAACACTTTTATAAACATTGTATCTATCGATTAGCTCAAAAATTTTTTCTGCTTTGTTATCATCTCCAACTACAAGTAAGTAGTTTAAATTAGTCTTTTTTTTTAAAGATAATTTTATTATTTCGAACATTTCTTGAATATCATTATACCAGCGAAAACTTGATGCTACACCAACTACTATGTCATCATTATTAAAATTCAGATTATTTAGAACTTCTTCATTTTTTTTCGATGGTTTAAAAGAATCTATATCAACTCCATTATGATTTATTAATATTTTATCTTTATAATTTCCAACAAAATCCGTTATCCATCGAGCTCTGAGTGAGCTATCGACTGTGATTACTTTGGCAAAATCATATTGCAACTTTTCCGACTTTGTAATTAAAACATTTTTTTTATTTTTTGGCCATTCAACATCACTATTGTTATAGGGTGACATACTTAAAGGTTTATTAACCTCTAATATCAATTTAATTCCATTTTTTTTTAGAACTTTTAAAACAACGTGTGCATGAAAAGATGCTCTTATATAACAATATTCATAACTATTTAAATTTAATATCTGTTTTACTTTGTTTTGTAGAACAAATCTGAAAATAAAATTTTCTATTTTGGAAATTATCTTTTTTATAATTTTATTTTTATTTTTATTTAAAAAAAAAGATCTTAATTTATTATATGGAAGGTAGATTATTTTAATCTTATCAGATTCTTTTAAATTTGGAATATTATCATCTGTCAATATGTCAATGTTGTAGCCATATTTTGCTAAAGATTTTATAACGCCATTAGCTGAACTTATGTTTCCTCCAACTGGTTTACGGGTAAACATAAATGGATTTACGACAATATATAATATTTTTTTCAAAATTAATTTTAATCAATAATTTTTTAAATATCTTAAATTTTTAGATTTAAAAATTTCATAATATTTTTGTGGCACATTATATTTTTCGTTTCCAGCGTAAACTATTTCTTTTAAGAGATCATTTGCGCCACTTTTTTGTGGGAACTTTGCTCCTTTAATTTTATCTCTAATTAATTTTTCCAATTCAGTATCATTTTTTGGACAATAACAAGCGTCATAATATTCATAAAGTGTACTGTTATTATTTAAATAAATTGGATAAACTAAAATTTTGTTTTGAAGTATCGCTTCAATTCCAATCGATCCTCCAATAACAATAACAATGTCAGCCCAATTCACAAGTGCAGGTGAATGAACATCGTTGCCAAACCAACCAACAAGTGATTTGCCCAAAAGCCCAGAAGCTTTGTTTTTATCATAGTACTCTTTTCCTTCTCTAGTTGCATCCTTAACAACAAGAGATATATCTTTTATTAATGATATTTTTTTAAGTGTTTCAAAAATCTCCTTGTTAAAGATATTGTATTCTTTTTGAAATTGCATGAACACGACCTTTGTTTTTTCATTTTGCTCCAACTCAAATTTTGGACAAATTTTTCTATTTTTTTGTGCCCAGTCTGGATAGAATCTTAAACTACCCCACGCTTGTGTTTTTATCGGATCAAGCCCCCATTTAATATGACCATCTCTTCTAATTGGATTTTGTAAAATATAATAGTCAAATAGAGATAAGTCGGTCTTCTCAGGAATTATACCTTTTTCCATTAATTGTCTATATCCTGTAGTTACATCAGAATTTAAAAAAACATTACAACCGTGTGGTATTGCTATTGTAGTAATGCCCATCCCTTTGGCAGCAATAAAATATTTTTCTAATTTATCTCCTCTTTCAAATGGGGTGCCCCATTCAAATGCACAAACTCCAATTTCTTTATCTCTTAAAACATTAATTTGTTTTTTACAGTTAAAGAATAATTTACGATATAATTTTCCAATAAAATTTCTCCTATTACGCTTAATTAAATATAGTTTGTTTAAAAGCTTATTAAAAAATTTTTTCTTTTTTAAGTAATTAACAAAATCCTTATCTACATCTTTTATAATCTCAACTTTTCCTAATGAAATTAGATATTTAAATCGGTAATCGTTTTCATATTCAAAATCTGTATAAATAATTACAAGTGGATTTTCATTTCTGATGATAAATTCGGCTATAAGTGGTGCAAAGTGATCTGTATCATTATAAGAACGAATAAAAAAAGCAGCTCTTTGAAATTTAGACATTAGAATTTAATTTGTAAGTTTTTATAAAATCTATAATTATTTAAATATAAATAAATTGCCATAAATTAAAATTTAATATTAGATTTATTTTCAGGTAAAATATTTTTCAAATCATAGATTAAGTGTTTTTTTTTGCAAAACCTTGTAAGTTTTTTTATACTTAATTTTTTAAATTCATCATGAGCGACAGCGATTATAACTGTGTCATAATTTTTAAGTTTGGGTTTATTTATTAAGCTAATACCGTGGCTATTTTTTACCTCAATTTTATCAACTAAAGGATCAAAGATACTCACATTGACATTTAATCTCTTAAGCTTATCATAAACCTTGATTACTTGACTATTTCGAAAATCAACACAATTTTCTTTAAAAGCAAGCCCTAAAATTAAAATGTTAGAATTTTTAATCCTCATCCTTTTTTTCATCATCTCAATCTTAATTTTTGAAACAATATAACTGCTCATACCATTATTTAATTTTCTAGCTTCTCTAATTAATCTTGGATTAAACCCAGCAGATAAGGATCGTTTAATTAGATAATAAGGATCAACGCTTACACAATGGCCCCCAACAAGCCCTGGATAAAAAGGAAGAAAATTCCATTTAGTATTAGCAGCATCTAATACATTAAATATATTTACATTTAATTTATTAAAAACTAAAACCAGCTCATTCATTAAGGCTATATTCACATCCCTTTGTATATTCTCTATAACTTTAGCTGCTTCTGCTGTCATAATATCTTTTGCTTTAAATGTACCTGCTGTAATTACTTGTTTATAAAGTTTATCAACTATTTCAGAAATTTTTGAGGTTGAGCCAGAAGTTATTTTTTTTATTTTTGTAATTTTATTTAATTTATCTCCTGGATTTATTCGCTCTGGGCTATAACCACAAAAAAAATCTTGATTAAATTTTAATCCAGAATATTTTTCGAGAACATTCACAAATTCGTTTTCTGTTGCACCTGGGTAGACTGTTGACTCAAAAATTACTATATCGCCAACTTTTAAAAATTTGCCAATCATTTTACACGCTTTTAAAACTAAAGATAAATCAGGATTATTTTTTTTATCTACAGGTGTAGGAACAGTCACAATAAAATAGTTAACATTTTTCAAATCTTTTAGATTATTAGTAAATGTAATTTTGTTTGAACTTTTAATATCTTTTTTTGTAATTTCTAAATTGCTGTCAAAAAATTTTTTTAATTGATCAATTCTTTTTTTTCTTACATCAAAACCATAAGTGGGAAATTTTTTTCCAAATTCAACTGCTAAAGGTAATCCAACATATCCTAGACCAATAATTCCAATAATAGTTTTTTTTTTATCAAATCTATTCATGTGTATTATTTATTTTAAATAAGAAATGCTACTTTTTATAGTATTCTCTATACCACTCAATAAACTTTTTTACACCAATTTTATAATTTGTTTCTGGGCGGTAACCAGTTAGTTTTTTCAAAAGATTCGTATTGGCCCATGTTGATTTTACATCTCCCATTTGCATAGGCATGTAGTTACGGATAGCCTTCTTGCCTAGAATATTTTCTATTGCTTCAATAAAGTCTAATAAGTTTATTCGTTCAGAATTACCAACATTTACAATTCTATAAGGTGCAACTGGTGACTGACTATCTCCATTATCAAATTTTTCTTTTAAATCATCATTGGGTATAATGTTAATTAATAACTTTATTCCATTAACTAAATCATCTACGTATGTAAAATCTCGATCCATTTTACCATTATTATATATGTCAATAGGTTGATTATTAAAAATTGCTGAAACAAATTTAAATAATGCCATATCTGGTCTTCCCCATGGACCGTAGACAGTAAAAAATCTAAACATTGTAATTGGTATGCCCCATAAATATGAATAAGAATGTGCCATACTTTCATTTGCTTTTTTGGTTGCGGCATAAATCGTAAGCTGAGTATCTGCTTTGCTATTTTCCATAAATGGAACATCTGTATTTGCACCATAAACAGATGAAGTTGAGGCCATTAGTAAATGCTTTACTTTTAAATTTTTTGCTATTTCCATGACATTAAATGTACCATTTATATTAGTTTCTATATAAGCTCTTGGGTTTTCTAAGCTGTATCTTACACCGGCTTGAGCAGCTAAATGTATAATTATTTCGGGCTGGTGTTTATTTGCAAAAATCTCAATTTTTTTTTGATCCTCAAGCATACCCTCTGCAAAAATAAAGTTTTGATTTTTCTCTAAAATGTTAAGTCTTTTTTTTTTTAGCTTAACATCATAATAATTGGTCATGCCATCATAACCAAGAACTTCATGCCCATCATTTAATAATAATTGTGATAAATGGAAGCCAATAAAACCTGAAGAGCCTGTTATTAAAATTTTCATAAAATATTACATCCTGAAAAAGATAAAAAACCAATATACATTTATTATGATTTTTTTTAGGTTTCTATTTTCCTATGCTGTAACTTAATTTATCCGTTTTTTCTACTCAATTTTTAAAAAATAAACCAAGTTTCAAAAAAAATTTATTCAACATTTATTTTATTATATTCCGAAATGGTTTTTTCAATATCAATAGGTATAAAATTTTTATCAATATGAAATTTTTTATATGGCAGTATTTTGTCTATAAAGTATTGAAAAAAATTTTTTAAAAGGAATTTGGATAAGATCGATTTAATTAATTTGTTTTTAAACTTCTTAATAAAGAGACGGTGATTAACTTGTGTCTTTTCTACATCTAAAAATTTATTCAAAAATAAAGTGGTCCAAATTCCATAAGCAGATATAGATCTGTTTATTTTTTTTTGTTTATCGATATTTATTTTGATAAATTCTCTATCATTTAGATTTGAAATTTTTTTTAAAAAATCTAATTTTTTAATATTTTCATATTTTTCAACAATCACATTATCATAGTATTTCTTATACATCTTAATTAATTTTTCATAATTAAAATTATAAAGGTTAAATCTTTTTTGATCTTTTATTTTATCACTTTTTTTTACATAAAAAAAATTCTCTGGTGGTAAAACCTTACCTTTAGATACTACTTGACAATAAATTGAATTTAAAAGCTCATATGGATTTCTGATAATTATCAAAATTGTCGTATCACGTGAAAAGTTATTTTTTATAATTTCAAAAGATTTCTCAATTCTACTAAATTCCCAAGCTTTTGAAAATAATCCTTCATTTGAAATAATAAAATTTTTTGGAAATTTTTTTTCAATACTATGGTATTTCTCTAATAAGTGAAATTTACTATCTTTTTTAATATTCAAATATTTATTGTCATAAAGATCAATGAATTCAATTCCATTTTTTTCTGCAAACTGGGGAAATATCTCATTTTGCAAAAATGTTGAACCACATTTTCCTAGACCAACATGTAACAATTTCATATTAATTTTAAATCTAATCTTTAAGAACAATATTCTAAAAAGTGTAAATTATAAAATAATTTAGATCAATCATTGCAGCCACATATTGCTTTAGAAAGTTGGCTTTCACAATTAAAACAAAAAGGTATATTAATTGTAGAGCATACAGAGAAACACGGTCCCAGAGGAGCATCTGAAATAGACCCCTTTAGAGTAAAGCCTACGGTGATGCCGTACGTGTTAACAATGTGGTGTGGATCCCAAATTTCCATAAGTCACTCAGTCATAAGAAAATCTAATATGAAACTTGATGCATGGTTATTTGTGATTAGAAAGAATGTTCCCACTGTTAAACTCAATAAACTGTATGATTTTGTGGGGAATAAAATTATTTTATAATTGATGATTATGAAATAAAAGTTGTTAAAAATTAGTCCTATACCCATTAATAATAATATCTAGTATCAAAAAAAATTTTTTTCAGTGCATAAATCAAGCCAATTGAGCTATTAGTACTGGTCAGCTGCACACATTACTGCGCTTCCACA
>MDTA01171412.1_pt1 | contig 20780 bp, 23 predicted proteins | sample 811151 | NCBI WGS metagenome assembly MDTA01 (sample SAMN05326648, study PRJNA326480) | marine metagenome | isolation source: seawater | place: Indian Ocean: South | collected 2010 | reverse complement strand
GCCAATAGCCACTGCACTAGTAATGATTTCTGGGTAAGCATATCCCAGCTTTGTAAACCAATTCGCCATTTTCTCTGGTGGTAACGGGAATTTTTCAAAACCATGCAGGAAGAATGCCACCCCCAAACCGAGACGAAGGAGCCATACCGCGGCGGGTGCGAAGGGCCTCGAAATGTGGTCGAGGTAACCATTTATACGTTCCATATGTATGTATCCGGATATTGATAGCTGTAACAGAGGTAAATTCGATGGATGTCGGTTTTTAAATTTTCTAACTATCCACGTTTTTGCTTGCTTTATTTGCCAATCGAAACGTGGACCCAGTGATGAACGTTGCTAGTGCTAGCAGAACATGACCCGTCAAGAGCTCCCCATACCATACCCAAAGGGTAGTCGAGGCTGTAAAGACTGTTGTCCACATGATACTCAAAAAGGTCATTAGCTGAAAACGCTGTGCGGGCGGTAAATTTCGCAACGGGTTGTTCTTAGAGTTCATTATAAAGTCGTACCAGTGTGCCATGATCTTCTCCTTAGATGCATTCGATTTACGTTTACTTCATTAAGTTGGATCACACAGGTAAATCTATAATTGATCTTAGCAACCTCCGAAAAGTAAAGGGTACTTTGCACACACGACAAACTGTTGAGCAATTGGTGCCTATTGACAAGATACACATATTTGCCAAGCTGATGATATTGCTTTTCGGTAACTTATTGTTGGTGCAGGAAAAAGTAATACAATAAACGCCGTCCGCACAACCATCGCCACTTTATGTGTACCAAATCATTAATTGAAAACATTGTGTAGATCATCTGGCTTAGAGTACGGAACAAATTCCGCAACAAAAATTAGAACTGATTCTGCAACAAGAAAAGTTACTGTATTTTTTCTTTAGTCAAATTATGTCAAGCGAACTGAGTATAATTTGTTTTTGGAAATCCTTCACCAAAGCTCTCTCCAGCACCACTAGATGACCATCCACTGATCTGGTCAATAAACTCCACCTCAGGCTCGTTCGAGGTTAAGTATTTGTAATCTCCTCACGTTCTACAAAGTGGATCAATACACCACCGGTTGAAGCGGGATGGATAAATCCAATTAAAGACCTTCTTGATCCTTCCCTTCCTATCGAGTCAATTAACTTAAAATTATGCTCCTCGAGATGCATTAACGTTCGATTTATATCTGGGGTTTTAAAAGCAAGATGGTGCAGGCCGGGTCCATATTTATCGACATACTTTGTAATCGCACCCTGATCTTGCTTTGTATTCCCGGGCGTTCCGTGCGCAATTTCGGCAGCGTGTTGATTATTAAAATTCTCCAAAAATTCAAGTTCCGTGTCTCCAACAGTTATAAAGGAAACTCGCAATCCACCCATCGTCTCAGGGGGGCGAGTTTTATAGATCACTCCGTATTTATCGGAGGTGAAACTCTCCATGGCTACTTTGACTTCTATATCTGTTTGACGGCTTTCCACTGGCAAGCCTAATTTCTCTGCAAATATAGATTCCGCTAAAATATTACTGTTTGATGCTATCCCAATATGGTCCATGCGTTCCACAAATTTTGTGCTGCTTCCGCAAAGATTAACTAATGACGTAAATCTCAAAGATACCCCTTGTGTTAATTCCTCTGGAATTTGAACCTGTTTCAGCCCATTTATGCCGTTAGAATGTTTTGCGTCATTGATAAATGGCGATGTTGAGTCATCTATATTTTCCGTTGCAAGTGCCAGATGATCAACGCCTGGTTTATCCTTGGATAGGAACATTGACCCTGCTGGGAAGACTGTTAGTGCTGTGTCGCCTATTCCGTATGCATCTATGGCACCATCAGGGGTATTTATTGAAAAGTGTTCGAGTTGGAGGCATTCTGATAACAATTTATGCAAAGCACTGGGATCTCTGGAAGAAATCGCTACGTACGCGAGTTTAGCTATGTTTACCATATAAATAGTTACCTAGACTTTTGATTCAAACTTTTATAATTCATAGAGAATACGTAGATGTGCCTTCTGTTACAAGCAAGGTTTATTCGACATAGGAATGATGACAAGTTTCTGGATTGGGCTAAAAAAGCTATTCAAGCTACTTCAAATGCAACAATGCGAGGCATATTTATTACCGCATATGCTTCAGAAATAAATAATAACGAATTAGCCGAAAAATATCTTCATCATCTGGGAACCACATCACCTAATTTTATCAAAGATATTCTGAATGATGGAAACATCGTATTTTCAGAAAAACAAAGTAATGAGCGGCTAGTCAACGGGCTTAAAATATACATAACTACGCTTTCTTAAAAAAATTTTATCGATTTGTAACTAGAAAAACGTTTGCTCCTGATAACACTCGTCTTTAATGAAAAATGATAGCTCCGTCGATAACAAAAACTTGACCGGTAACGCTCTCTGCGCAGCTAAATTTCATAGTCTTTTAATTCTAAGTTTCTAGCTTCAGGTAAATTATTTTTTAGATTTGAAGCGGCCCAGTGAGTTTTACCTTTGTCACTGTTAATTATCATGGTGCGATGACCATAAGATTGAAAAGGAGAGCTGTCGATTTCAGTAGTACTTATAAAAAGCCAGAAGCGTCACCTTCTCACGCCATAAAGCTGTTGACAGAATAGTGGCCCCATCCGTTGTAGAGGCCAATTATACAACACGTGTGGGAGTGTGCCACGTGCAATGCTGCGTGACAGGCTGTAGAGCAATTGGTGCTTTTTTTACACGACCCACAGATGTGGAATCATATTGCAATTTCTTGTTATCGAGTTTTTGTTGGTGGTAGCATAGGAAGACCAACCGCGCCATCCCCGCACCCTTATCCCCACTCTATGCATCACAAGTCGTTGCCACACAGGCATTGCGTAGATCACTTGGCTACTTATGGATAACAAATTAGACAACCAAAAGTAGGCACCATATATGCTATGCCGTGATGGAATGGCTGGGTTTGGTCGCCTTATTTTTGTAGGTGCCGGAACTCTACTTCAAAATGGTACCGAGGTCATCTGAGACTTGCTCCCAGTTTACTAAATGCTTTATAAATGCCTCTAAATATTCGGGCCGCCGATTTCGATAATCAACATAATAAGAATGTTCCCAAACATCACATCCTAACAATGGGCTACCAGCGCCAGTAGCTATAGGGTTTACAGCATTAGGAGTATTGCAAACGGCTAGCTTTCCATTTTTATCAACTACTAGCCAACACCAACCTGAGCCGAATTGTGAAACTCCCGCATTTATAAATGCTGATTCAAACTCAGCTGTGCTGCCAAAATCTCTGGTTATGAGTTTTTCAAGCGAACCTGGAATAGAGCCTCCCCCATCTGGCTTCATCCAATTCCAAAATTTTAAGTGGTTCCAATGTTGTGCAACATTATTGAAAAGTGGGCCTCCAACACCGGCATTAAACGACTCGATCATAAGGTTTTCAATGTTATCCCCCGCCACGCCATCAGCCTCAATTAGTGCATTTCCGTTCGTTACATACGCAAGGTGATGTTTATCATGATGTAGCTCCAGTGTTTCCACTGACATATAAGGCGATAACGCATCGTAGGAATAGGGTAAATCAGGCAGCTCAAGTGACATTTTTTTTCTCTCTATGGATAGACTTATAAACAAAAAATCGGATTAACTTGCTCGCTTCTAAATCAGCTTTATCTTGATAATGATTCTCACTCGCATTATTGTACATAATAGATTAAGAAAAACCAAGATTAAAACAATTGCGAAGATTTGTTGTGAATAAAGTCAAAGGGCGTTCTGAGATTTTAGTCAAATTTAAAATTGCGAATTTCGAGCGCTGTCTGAAACACGCATCGCACCCACGCGATATAGTTGTAAGATGCTAATCGATAACGACACTTGGCTCGGCTTAACTTTTTTCCTTATCGGGTTACTTGGCTTTCTAAATTACTTGTCGGTAATTAGAATTTGGAGTGGAATCGCCTCCAGACCCAGCGGGTGTTTTAATTTCATCGGGGTATCGTCGCTAGGTTGCCTTTGCTTCGGGCTCTGGTTGATAATTTCTAACGCATGAAACGAATTTGATTGCTTACTTTTTGCGTAACTCCACTTGCCAAGCGAAACGTAGAACCGGTAATCACGATACCAAGTGCTAACAAAACGTGACCTGCCCCTAATTTCCCATACCATACCTAGAGCGTTGTTGATGCTCTGAAAATTGTTGTCCAGATTACGCTTGAGAAAATCATAAGTTGGAAACGCTGGCCGGGAGGAAAAATTCGAAGACGGTTGCGTTCAGTCTTCATAATCACTCTATAGAGATGACATCTATTTTCTTCGGTTTGGAAAAGTGAGTATACTGTTCGGTTAAGATATTTACGTTGCTGCACTCGATGCAGGAACATGTTTCGGAGAGCTTGCATAAATTGCATCGGATGCAACGAGAACCGCTAATATTGTGGCTGAAACTAGAGTTTTATGTTCCGTTGTATCTATAGAGGCTTCTAATAAAATCTCTTTCGTCAATCCAAAATTCAATAAATTGCCTCTTGGTAACTTGGGTCTAATTCTTTTTGAGCGATCAAAACAAAGTTATTCAAAATAATGGCTTTATCGGTAGATTAGTGACTCTATCGTGTTAGCTTCATACCCAACCTAACCCCATCCATATATCTACCCAGAGAGTTCAAATAAGACTCAAACAGAGCCATTGATAATAAAAAGGGGTGCGTAAGAATTGATAAATAGTCCCAGTGGACATCCCCCCTGGAAATATATCAATCTATGCAATATCAATCGGTTGCCCGGTTTGCTGGTTTGCTGGTTTGATCAACTGGCATGATTTTTGAATTCTCAAAAATTTTAAATGTAAATGTGACGCCGAACACTTTGGCTAATGTTTTGCTGATCTAGCAATTATAAAAGGGGTTAACTTAGGCAGTAGAAAATGGTCCACCAAATAGATGAATCAAGATCCAATGTTTTAATAAATCAACAGATCAATAAAATAATCAATTTGATCAATCTAGGAGACTTTCAAGATGCTCTGATGCTAGGCCGTTCTTTGGAAGAGTCATCTGAAAAAAACCCGAATGTGTTCAGCATTATGGGAATGTTGACTTTAAAGTTAGGGGCTTACGAAGATGCGGTTCGTTACCACAAAAAGGTCGTAGAAATCCGACCCAACTGTGCTTTATCATTTTATAACTTGGCGAATTCCCTGAATTTAACTGGTCAGCAAGAAGCTGCAATATCAAATTACAAAAAAGCTATCCGTAATAAGAGAGATTATGCAGACGCTTATTATGCTCTAGGGAATGTTTACAGTAGCATTGGCAACTACAAAAAAGCTGTAAAGTGTTATAACGAGGCACTTAGAATTCAACCTGAGTGGGCAGTAGCTCATAATAATTTAGGGACTGCTTTTACTAAATTAGGACGTCAGGATGAAGCAATAGATAGCTACTATAGAGCCACTAGAATCAAACCAGATTATTCTCAGGCCTACCACAATCTTGCCGTAATTCTGAATATTTGTGGCAAAAACGAGCAAGCAATTAACATTTGTTTAAAATCCATCAAAATTAATCCTAGTTTTGTGGATGCATATTATAATTTAGGGGTAATCTTTGGCGCATTAGGTAGAAATGAGGAGGCGATCCAAAGTTTTGAGAGAGGACTCAAGTTAGTTCCAGATCATATAGACGCCAACGCCGGTTTTTTCGGCGCTTATGGAAAGGAGGTGCCGGGCTGGCATTTACCGATGATGAATGACGATCCTCGGAATCAAGCTTACAAAAAAGCGCTTGTGGCAGCAATCACCGAGGATACAAAGGTATTAGAAATAGGAGCCGGCTCGGGCTTGTTGGCGATGCTGGCCGCCCAAAGTGGAACAAAAAAGAGAATAACTACATGTGAAATGACGCCGCTAATTGCTTCCGTTGCAAAAGAGATCATCGAATTGAATGGATTCACTAATTCCGTGGAAGTTCTAGCGAAGACATCCAAAGATATTTCAATAGGTGAAGATCTAAGCGAAAAAGCTGATTTGATCGTCTCGGAGGTTATATCGAATGAATTTTTAGCTGAAGGAGTTCTTGATACCGTTGAAGATGCAAAAAAACGGTTGTTAGCGCCAGGTGGGCGCATGATACCGGAGTCAGGGTGCATAATGATTAACTTGGTGGGAGGAGAAGCCCTTGGGAAAAAATTGTATGTAGGTGAAGTTCTTGGTTTTAATCTTGAGCCTTTTAACAAAATAAAACCGCGGAAAATCACCATTGATCAGCAAATGAACTCTGTTGAACTTCTCACCAATGACGTCGCCGCCTTCCAGTTTGATTTTCAGAAACAAGACCAGTTTCCTCGAGAAGTTAGGACCCTAGAGCTAAAAGTACAAAAAGCTGGCAAGTGTTTTGGGATAATACAGTGGGTTTTACTTCAATTGGTTGATGAGATAACTTTCGAAAATCATCCAGTCAAACAAGTTGCGGAATCTGCTTGGTTTCCAATGTTCTACCCTTTTTATAAACCTCTTAGCCTTTTAAAAAATCAAGTAATTCATATACAAGCAACGCACAATAGAACCTCACCTAATTTCAAACTTATTGCGATAGATGGTATCCCGTTCCATTAGGACTTGTTAAGATTGAAGTTATGATTGGAAATTGTGGGACAACTTTCTGAGTATTATAGAAACTGGAGGAAACTTTAGAACTAACAAGATAGTTTTAAAAACTTGGGACAAAAATGAGTTTAATTTGGTCAACACTTCAAGCCACATGATCTGCACAATTCATGTTTAGCGCTGACTTCCGACAAATAAAGTGTGAACGGCGGTTATGATTTGTCAAATGCATGTTACAATTTAAACCAAAGAAATTTTCTATGTAAGAAAAAAATCGAGTTGTTGATCAAACCTCTAAACCTTTGTTATTAATATTATTATCACAGACTTTTGTTTGCTATACTCGAAGAGAATAAAATATCAACAACTTGGAGTGAATATAGTGAGTTCAATTAGATTGCAAAATAATAAAGACTCTCTTGTTAAAGTTATGTTTGGGACTCAATCCTCCAACTTGACCTCTTATGATATTTCTTTGTTTAAAAAATTACTTTTGCTGATCGCTGGGGTTGCGCTTTTGGCGATCTGTGCTCAACTAAAAGTTCCTTTTTATCCGGTGCCTATTACCATGCAAACGTTAGCCGTAATGCTCATCGGTTTCACTTATGGCGCTCGGCTTGGCTCTTCTACTATAGTAGTATACTTATCATTTGGCGCAATTGGAGCCCCTGTTTTTGCCGGTGGCGCAGGCTTGGCATATATGAGCGGTCCAACTGGCGGATATCTCTTTGGTTTCCTGGTAGCAGTGTATCTCATCGGTTACTTCACAGAAAAAGGATACGGACGTACTTTTATTAGCACCCTCTTTTTAGCCCTGTTAGGAACCATAGTGTTCTACGTGTTTGGCGTCGGGTGGCTAACGACTATCTTAGGATTTGAAAAAGCAATTACGTTTGGTCTACTACCATTTCTTTATGGGGACGCTTTGAAATTGTTTTTGTTGGCGTTTTCAATACCTGCGACTTGGAAGCTCGTCCTTAAATTATCGAAAAACGACAGCTGATATTTGTGAAAATGCACTGAATTCTTAGACTAACTTTAATCTTATTCGCGGTACTCTAATCAGTTAAAATTGCCGAAAGAATCTGTCGAACCCATTACACGATCTAGACGGGCGAACTACTTAAGCGCGTCCGTTTTAGGCGCAGGCACACAAACTTTTTTGGGAGCGCCTCTTGGAACAAGAAGAAAGTTGGAAAACTATCGTAAGTTCGTCAACTTTGATGTCTCTCGCTTTATTGGGTGATTCTCTTATCTATGCAATTTTGCCCGTCTATGCTGAAAAGTTTGGGCTAACCATACCAATGGTAGGTATCCTTCTAGCAGCAAATAGAATTGTCAGAATCTTTATCTATACATTGATAAGTAAATTAGTATCAACTTTTGGTGCGCGAGCATTATGTATTATCGCTGCCATAATAGCGACACTGAGCACTTTTTTATATGGTGTTAGTACTGGTTTCTTTCCGCTATTATGTGCCCGTATCCTTTGGGGCATAGCATATGCTATTCTGCTTCTTTCAACTTTAGCGTATGCTGTTACAAAAAAAAGTGAAGCAGGAACACGTATTGGCACAAGCCAGGCAATACAGAGGGTTGGGCCAATAATTGCACTGCTGCTAGGCACTTGGTTGGCTGCTATTTGGAGTCCCAATAACGTCTTTTTAATTTTAGCTATTCCTACGAGTTTCTCTATCTTAATTGCATTAACGTTGCCAAAACACGAGAAAGCTCCAAAGACGCAAAGACAGAGCTCCGTTAAATTAACAAAACCGTCCATATTAGATCTATTATTCTTTATGCAGGGGTATGCAATAGATGGACTATTCGCCGTTTCGATTACTCTCATGCTTGCGGAAAAGACTAGTTTGGCGAATGCTGTTATTGGTGGTGGTGCTCTTTTAGCATTACGCCATGTAGGCGAAGCGTTAGCGGCCCCTCTTTTTGGAAGCTTGGGGGATAAATTTGGTGCGGTAAAAATATTTTTGATATCAGCGTCATTGACCATATTTGGTCTATTACTAATAGCCTTGAGTGAGGTAATATTTGGAGCAATAGTATTATTGATTTTTAGAGGTGCAATAGCTGCTTTGGGTCCAACAATCATCGCCAAACAGTTTGATGGCAATGAAACAGTACTAGATAACTTAGCAAGGTTACAAAGCTGGAGAGATTTGGGAGCAGCAGCCGGACCTGTTGTTACGGGTTTCGCACTAATATATGTTTCAGCAGAGTTACAGCATTTTATTTTAGCAATTGTTTTTGGTTTATTACTGCTCTCCTCTGGCTCAAAAATCTCGCCAAATTCTGCTTGATATTACCTCCCATAGATATTTTGGCACGTGATTACCCCGATGAGTCAATAGGCTTGAATTAAATGATTACTTCTGCAATCAACCCGTATCAGCAGGAGAAGTTAGGTTATTAGGTTCAGAGTTTTGCGATCAGATATAATGCTATCTTGAGTTTCCGTAGAAAATAAGATCAGGTATTATAGCCAACAAATCTATAGATGAAAGTAAGTTGTGATCGCAGAGGCTGGATCCATAAAAGTGGTGACAAAAGTCACACACCAAACCCAAGTTTATGAACATTAATACAGACGTATGACCAAAATCACACAGCAGCACTAGCGACATTCAGTTTAGATTGCAGCCGACTTAAAAATCCCCAACTATAACTTATCAGTAATCTCTGGAGACAGCTCTAATGTTAATGATGAGAAATGATATTTTATTGCTTAGTGATGAAGAAGTTCTTGCTTCTCTTGATGCTTACAAGAAACGCAAAGCTTTCAATGCTGATAGTAATCTAAAACCAAGTTTTTTTGCTGCGGGCAAAGGGAAAAATTGAACGGGCTAACTCGATATTATTCGGTCCTAGGACGAACTCCTTCAGACGGAATTGATGCGATCAAACCAAGCTACAGGCAATTGGCAAAACAGTTTCATCCAGACATTAGTGCTAGAAATAGTATTCATTCACTATTGTCATTCGGCAATCCAACTCAATGATTTAGCCTGGCAGAGATTTGAGAGGTGAGACAAAAGATACCACGCTAGCTATCTTTTGGTTTTCGTCTTTCTAACTCTCTATTTTTTTCTATCTCTTCGTCTAATAACGCCATCTCTGCTGAGTTCATTGGGTCAAAATGATCGAGAATATCCTCTAATGTGCCCTCTTCAATATCTGGTGTTTGCTTTTCTAGTCGGGTTTTATCCTCAAACTCAAATCGTTTAGATAATTGGATAACATTCACCGGTTTAGTGTTTTTTTGGGCGGCTGCGTTTTGTGTGTTTGTAGAAAGATCGGTAGACGTTGGAGGCCGGCCTTCAGAACCACTTTTATTCTGCTTGATAATCAAAGTTTGAAGGAATTCTATTTGGTTATCTTTTTTAGAAATTTGTTCTTTTAAGTCTAAAATCTCTTGTTTTGCGTTCGAAAGCCTTTTTTGTAGATACATTTTATCGTTAAGTAAAAATCTGAATAGATATTTTTTCATTCTTTGAAACCAATTTAATTTTTAGAAAACCGGCGATATAAATAAGTCGGTTTTCTCTGCTATTACTTTCGAGCTTACAGTATTAAGTTCTGTTGAAGTCAATAAAAGTAGAATAGAATAACAATAATTAGCATAAATCGACAAATCTACTTTAATCAGCAGCTTGAGGATGAGAAACCAATGAAACAGATAGATTTAGCCTATTTGCCAATAATTGGACGAGGTGAGCAAATTAATATCATATGTGCAATGCATGATATTGAAGTAAACTACCTTCTTTCTACTCCGTTAGGCGATGACTTCGATAAAGATAAAGAAGCAGCCTTTGGCACTATTCCGTGGATGAAAGACAGAGCGAATGACTTGGAGTTAAATGACTCTATGGCGATAGTACAATATTTAGTTAACCAGTATCCAGGTCCATTAACACCAAAAAACAATGAGACTGCTGCCCGCGTCAATATGTATTGGGCTTGGGTACAAGATTATTATTCATTTGTATTGTCACCATTTCACGATATTATCATTGATAACAATGACGTTTTTTGGAGAAATTCACGATTAACCGATAGCTTAGCTAATGGCGGAAAAGCAACTGGTATATCAAACCTAACAGCCCTCCACACAAAACGTCTAAAATTCCTTGAACAGCAGTTGGCAAATACAACTACCGCCCCCTTTATGACAGGCAAAGTCTGCTCATATGCCGATATATTTTTGTACACATGTGTTAGAGCTGTTCAAGAAACGGGAGGCTTTGGGTTACTGAGGGAGGCCTGCAATGGTGACCCTTTTAGTAGTTTCCCAATTGTGAAAAACATAGCTGATGCGGTAGGCGAAATAGATGCTGTAAAAGCTTCCGGCTCAAAGTTCTCTGAATGTCCAATTTAGTGACAGTCGAGGTAATTTACCACTCGCTAGATCGTTAAATTTTCCATTTAACTTATTTTCATCACATTGCCTCTAGCTAAAACCCACCTTGACACTTTTAGGATCGCTGTTACCCTTTTAAATCCTGAAAAGATAAACATTTAGTGAGGATAAAAATGTCTAGAATATCTCAAACGTCAGTTGGCAATTTCAAAGTCACCGCACTTCGCGACGGAGAACTATTTTTGCCCGCTGGAGTGTTGATGAATCTTTCAGACGAGCAATCCCAACAAATTGAGGCCGATGAAAATAGCAAGTTAGCAACCTCAAACGTTAACGCTTATTTGATCCAAATCGAGAGCAAGAACTTACTGATAGATTCCGGCTGCAGAGATCTTTTTGGACCGACTTGTGGCTTCCTCAAAGATGCTCTCAGGGAAGCAGGATTGGGGCCAAATGACATAACCGATGTTTTTTTTACGCACCTACACCCTGATCATGTGGCCGGGGCTATTGATGCAGAAGGCTCTGCTGTCTTCAAAAACGCCTCGTTTAAAGTGATAGACTCGGAGTACAACTTTTGGACATCGGACTCATTCACTGATGCTGAAGTCAACGGCAATGATTGGGCCGGTCTGGCACAAGCTGCGCTAAACGCTTACAAAGATAAAATTGAAACTATTTCCTTCGGCAAAGATATTATTCCAGGTGTCACTTCCGTTAGCATACCTGGACACACACCTGGACACTCAGGTTTCAGGGTTGATGAGGGGAACGAAACTCTAATACAAATGGGAGATATCCTGCACGTACCTAATTTGCAACTAGAAAATCCTAGTATCTCCACAGTATTTGATGTCGACTCTGAGGCAGCGCTAAAATCTAGAAAAGAGCTTCTTGATATGGTCAGCACTGATAGAATACTCTGCACCAGTGGCCATATGATCCAGCCTAAATTTGGGTATATTGAAAAGAGTGGCTCGAGCTACAGAATTGCTGGCTAAAGTTATGGGCGAAACGTCGTTAAAGTCGAAGAATCCGTATTGTGAATACCACTGGGCATTATAAAATAGATATCGGCTCTTGCCTATGAATTACTGAATTGGATGAGTTATTTTTGGCGGAACGTAGAGTTCTAGCTCTGCCTGAGCTTTCACCTTTTTTGAGGGTTTTGTCCATCCAATAAGCTGATAGACACCTATAAGATGTTCCCCCTCACCATTTTTCATTTCAACATGAATGATCTCTCCATCGTCATCTATTTCTTGTACCACGACATCTTTCATCTATGTCCTCCCTTCAGTAATTTTAAGTGCATTTTAGCGAATTTTTTTGGGTTAGTTTCGTTAACAAGGCCATCTCTTTCATCACCGAATTCAGTGTCATCAAAAAACTTGTTTTCCAGAGAAATTTTGTGTTTCGAACCTTGCTGATCTATTTTTTTTGGTAAAATTTTTATCCCGCCTTTAATTTCAAAATTAGATCTTTTTTCAACAAAACCAAATTGTCTAAACCAATCAATCAATTCAAAGTTTGCAACTGCATTATACTCTAAGTCATCTAGTTGTGGCAGGAAGTATTCAACCCATTCATTCTGCGGCAACTGATGCAATCCCTGTATATCCCTCTCAACAAATTCACCGAGATCCACGAGGTCTGACCATTTCCCTATGTTAGCTAAGTTACTCGAATGACTTTCTATCGCATTAAGTCTTTTTCGGGTAACGGTAATCTTGCCGGCGACATATTTTTCGCGAACAGTTAGCAAAATGCCCGAACTGGCGTGCGCTAATAAAAGCACCATGAAAAATCCGTCAGCCTTCTTGTTTGTTATCGTAAAGGATACCATCTCGTTCCACAACTGTTGCTTTCGGGCAGTGTAAATGCACAAAGCGATTGCTCCGCTATTAAACACTACCTAATTTTTTTGTTAAAGCAGTCAAGAATCGTTCTGGCTTATCCTAGTCTGGCGCCCATATCAGGAATTAAGAACATCTTCAGCTTGAAACCTACGCGCAGTATACTCAATATTTTTGAAGAAATATTTTCTTGTTATTTTGTGATAAATCTTCAATAACTAAACGGAATTTTCACTAATCCATGGAGTTTTTCATGTCGGCTACTATCATAGCACAAAAGAGCCCCATTCCGACAGAAGTAGAGGAGGGTAAATCGTACTTTCGGTGCACCTTCGTAAAAAGTGGTAAAAACCCTTGTGCGACTGATTCCATAAAGGAACTGATTTCACAACTCTGAGATATACAGCTGCAAAGACTGGCAAGGTGTCTTTTTGTGGATTCAGGCACACTAAAAAGTGGAAGCTATGTGATGGGAGCTATTCAAAGATTTAATCGACAGAAAACACCCCCCAACAATAACGCTGCTTATCTGAGTTACTACAAAAAACCTTGACAAAAGAACGATCCTAACAAATTTGGCAACAAAATTATGCAGAAACCAACCAGCCTTGGAATTTGGTGCTCAACCAACACCTTAAATAAAAGCGAACTAGCAATATTAGCCCAAACCGTGGAAGATAAGGGTTATCAAACACTGTGGTTCCCGGAGTCCCTTTCCTACGAATGTTTCGCTTTAGCAGGTTTTTTACTATCTCAAAGTAATTCATTAACGGTAGCTAGCGGCATAGCTAACATCTATGCCAGGGACGCTGTTACAGCTTCTCAAGGGTATGATAGTTTAAATCAATTTTATCCGTCCCGATTTCTCCTAGGCTTAGGAGTGAGCCACGTTCCACTGGTCGAGGACGCGCGTGGACATCAATATGGCAAACCAGTCGCCACGATGCAAAAATATCTAGAAAATATGAGAACAGCTAATATCGACAAAAGCATAGAAGTTGAGGAACGTTCAGTTGTTCTGGCCGCACTTGGACCTAGAATGCTAGGATTAGCGGCAACTAGTGCCAAAGGCGCCCTACCTTACTGCGTCACGCCAGAACATACTGCTAAGGCTCGCAACATAATGGGACCAGACCCCTGGTTGTGTGTTGAACAGAAGATATGTTTTACCGACAACGAAACTGAAGCTAGAAACATCGCCCAGTTTCAGATGTCACGATATATGATGCTAGATAATTATCGCAACAATTGGCTTCGCCTGGGATTTCTAGAGGAAGAAATCACCGAAAACGGCTCCAATCGGTTCTTAGATGCTATGGTGGTTTGGGGTAAAAGAAATATCCGTAATTGTATAGAAGCTCACTTTAGGGCTGGAGCAGATCAAGTTGTATTACAAGCGTTTAAGCCTGATGGTGACAAAGGGGTTGATCCTATCGCGTTAGACGAATTCTCTCCCAAAAATTAAAATTATTTCATTCGAAAATACTTATCAATTATCTCTGGAAAATAGAATTTTAAGGCGTTTGTATTTTCCTAAAACGTATTTGAATTCACCAAATAGAAAACAGAAAAACAAAAGTAGAACTTGATAGGTAATTGTAACTAAAATCACGTCTATGACAATATGCTGCTCTACACCAGCGAAACTTTCTAAATAAAAGGCGATTTTGTCGGATATAAATAAGCAGGAACTGCCCGTCACCGAAAAGATCAATATAAATTTTACAATCTTTGTAGGTGGTGTGGCCTTTAATTTTTGACTAATCTTATTAAACATTTTGCTTTTTTATTTTTTTTGGAAATGTTTCTCATAAAATCCATCGTACTTGCTAAACAAAAAACTATTTCGCAAAAAGCGCAGAGCATTGAGCCGTGAGAATAACCAAAATAGGTGCCGAAGGAAATACTTATATTCTGTCTTTTTCAGAAGTACAGCCACTTTTGTTTCGTAATTCCGAAGGTTGTAACTCTATCCTTACCAAGGTTGATTGTATAAAGCATTATGCTCGACTGAGATAATGAAACAAGATTTAACATGTAAGACATATCCTTCAGGTCAATAGAAGGCTGCAAATTTGGGATTTAGGGAAATATGGAAAATAGACTCGTGGATAAAGTTATTGAGTTTTGGTTTGCTGATGCAAGCAATTCTCCTGAAAACGCTTTTTCAAGGAAACCCTTTTGGTATGACGGTGGCACAAAAATAGATCAAAAAATAAAAAATACGTTTTTGATGGAAGTTAGGAGCGCTCGTGATGGAAAGTTGTTGCATTGGGCTAGTACTGCACGTGGTACTCTAGCCTTGATAATAATTTTGGACCAATTTACCCGCAATATATTTCGAAACACGCCTCAAGCCTACAGCGGTGATGAACTAGCGCTTAATATTGTAAAAACAGCCATTACGCGCGGCCATGATATAGGTTTATCTCCAGCTTGTGCAATCTGGTTGTATCACCCATTTCATCACTCAGAAAAAATTAAAGAACAGGATTATGGCTTGGGGCTACTTAATAGTTTAAAAGCGCGGTCGCCGAAAACTTGGCACGACTATATCGAAAAAAGTATACTGGGTTGGGCACGACATCGTGATATAATTTCCCGTTTTGGGAGGTTCCCGCATAGAAATCACGTTCTCAAACGCGATAGTAGTTTTGATGAAACAAATTTTTTAAAACAAAGCGGAAAATCATTTGGACAAGGCCCAAGATTAGTAAACGACAATTAAATAACCTGTGGTTTCATCCAGACATAATGTAAGTTGCACAATTTCCATAGCTCCGAAAATGGGGTGGAAAGTATTAATATATATACATTAATACTAAACACAAACACCCTGTTTGTGTTTTGCTTTATTAAACGTAACGGGAAAAAAAGGCGTCGGTAGACATCACAATTCCTTTTTCTAGAGGGTATGGACGTGTTCAAGCCCAGTGACGTCTTGTTAAAAACCGTATTCGATTAATCAGAAACCCGTATGTCGTCTTTAAACATCCCTGATTGCCAGCGCTTCTTTTGACCGTATTTAGTCTTAGTTTCCCAGCGCCCATGTCGTTTGCCGTTTTTATATCGGCCCTTAAAACGTAGTTGGCCATCTAGATAATAGCCAACCCAAATTCCCTCTTTCTTGCCATTTTTAAAGCTACCTTTGTAGTCCAGCTGACCGTTAGAGAAGAAATTTATTACGGACCCATCATATGGCTCGTTGGTGAGAGTGCTGTATGATATGCCGTTTTTTTCAACAATTTGGTCACCAGACAGTGCCTCAGCATTGACCTTTGCGCCGAGCGCTAAGCATAAAAGACTCACTGTAAACAATCTTATTAGCATGCGAAATGTACGTTCCCTTCGTTATTACCGTATATATTATCCCAAGCAGAAAAGGCGAGTCTTTTTTAGCAATATATAAGATTGATGGATAATACATTGTCATTTTTCAAGTAGTATCCGGATATTAGAAATATCTATATCAAGTAAGAAAAACAAACCAATACTGAGGGGTGTACTGCAGAGCTATGTCTTAGTATAATTCTTATATGGAAGATCAACTTTTACCAATAGAACAAATTTACGTACCAGTAAAACGACGGGCCACACTTAATGAGGAAACTGTTAAGAATTTAGCGCTAGAAATTCTGGAAGAAGGTCAGAAAGTACCCATACAAGTTCGAAAGGATGGAAGTCGCTTTGTTTTGATAGAAGGATTACACCGTTTAGAAGCTTGCCGCTCTCTTGGAGAAAAAACCATAACGGCCTTTATTGTCAGAGCGCGGCTACACTAAGCTAGTCAGTATCAAAGATTATTCCGTATCCGTTCATAGCCAAATTCCATTGAGGACACTCTTGTGTTGGGTGACACCCGCGAGATCAAATCTCCTGTTTGCATTAGATCTTATTAGAACAAGATCGAAAGCCCTAAAAATTTCTAACCACGTACAAGGGTTTTCCAGCCGTTGCTGATAAACAACTCCACCGATAGTGACTTGTACTACTCTAGCCAAGGAAAACTGTTTTGGAGTATCCGACAAACTGTCACCATTCATAAATGGCAAGATTGCCTCGTCAATACGCAGAAGTTCAAAATCAGTCAATTTTCTACCTCTCTAATCTTCTGCACACTGCGTGACAACTTGACAAAATGAAAATGGATTATTTATTGTATATTCAAAAAAATTCAAGAAACCGAAATTTAGCTCTTCATCGGACTAGACTACCTATAATACGCTAAGCATTATTTTATTTATTATTAATAATATCTTGTAATGTGAATATCTCAATGGGCAACAGAGAAACCTAGTAACCGGGAGAATCCTCATGGCCGTTAAGAAACCATCTCTCAACGCAAAGGCATTCGATAGTATGCGGGACTGGATTACCCACCTCGAAAAAACTAAACGGCTCGTTAGAACAAAAAAAGGTGTGCCACTTAAATATACCCTTGCGGCAATAACCAAGCAACTTGACGGAGAAAAGGCGGTTTTGTTTCCCAATCCAGATCATCATCCCATTGCAGTCGTTTCAGGAATCGTCTCTAAAAGAGATTGGATAGCGGAGGCGATGGGTGTCTCAAATAATATGCTTTTGGAACACTTTCGCGAAGCCGTTCTAAACCCAATTCCATGGAAGGAGATTAAAAAAGCGCAAGCCCAGGAAGTTGTAATAAGAAAGAATATTGATATTAAAAGTATTTTGCCAATTCCAACTCATAATGAACATGATAGCGGGGCGTATATAACCGCTGGTCTGGTTATTGCACGAAACCCACAATCCGGAGAACAAAACGTCTCTATTAATCGATTACAGATAAATGGGCCCGACACACTGGGGATTCTCATTCTACCGCGTGACCTCAATAAGTTTTTTGAGATGGCAGAAAATAAAGACCAGTCTCTACCTGTATCAATTTCTATTGGAAGTGATCCTATGAGCCTTTTGGCAAGCCAAGCCATCTTACCCCTCAATACCGACGAATTGGGTGTGGCTGGAGGCTTATTAAAAAAGCCTTTGGACGTTGTTAAATGCGTTACCAATGATGTTCGTGTTCCAGCAGCCAGTGAAATTATTATCGAAGGTAGGCTTTTGCCAAATGTAAGGGAGTCTGAGGGTCCATTTGGGGAGTTTCCCCAGTATTACGGACCTGCCGGCAAACGGCAGGTAATCAAAATCGACGCTATCACACACCGAGAGAACCCAATATACCACACGATAGTTCCTGCTGCTATGGAGCACCTGCTATTAGGTGCTATACCTCGGGAGGCCTCAATCTTGACAGCCCTTCAGCGCCAATTTTCTAATGTTATGGATGTTCACCTTTCGAGGGGTGGAGTATGCAGATACCACCTCGCCGTAAAGGTAAAAAAACGATTAGAAGGAGAACAAAAAAATATTATCTTTGGTGCATTCGCTAGTCACGCTGACATAAAAATGGCTACAATAGTTGATGAGGATGTAGATGTACACGATCCAACTGCGGTCGAGTGGGCAGTTGCAACTCGTTTTCAGGCTTCGTCTGATACTATTGTTGTCAAAGGAGCACTAGGATCAAAACTTGATCCATCCGGAAATGATGGATTGGTTGACAAAATGGGTATAGATGCAACAAAACCACTTGAAAGTGAACCGCTCCGTTACACGGTCGTTAATATCCCTGGCGAAGAGGACGAAGGGCTTATTGCACAATGGATGAATTAGAGCGGATTGGACAGGATTGGAAATCACCTTTCGGACGTGGCCTTGTTTGATTCCATTTATTATTCTTAAGCGTTTAATTGCGGTATGCGAACTCCAAGGCATAACAATATTTACATTTTTACTTTTACAATAGCACTTTAGGAATCAATAAATTTCGAATTCAGGCACCTTTATGCTATGCAAAAATCTTTTTTGTTGGAAATGTCTCCTTATTTATAGCGTACACGATTTTACAAAATAAATGCGTTTAAACCTCTGCAGGCCCTATACGAAGTTTATACTCGTCGTGGTACTCCCACTAACGCTATAGGCTAACAACATCATTAACGTTCCATAGGAAGGTAAACCAAAACCTGGTTGGACGATCCGATAAACTACCTAGAAAAAAGTCCTGCCCCATTGGAAATTACGATAGAATTTAAACGGGCGTTGCGCGTTCCCAATTTAAAAGGCTATTGTAAATAAACTTAAATAACATTGCTACGTCAATTTTCTAAAAGAGGTATCCACCGTGTCTGAGTCATCTGAAATTCTGATACTAAATGGTCCCAATTTAAACATGCTTGGTGTTCGTGAACCGGATATATATGGTTGCGAAACGCTCGCTGATATAGAAGAATTGTGCAACCAACGTGCTACTTCACTTGGCCTGACAGTGAATTTCAAACAATCTAATCTCGAAGGTGAAATCGTAGCCGACATCCAAAACGCAAGAGGCACAGCAGCTGGAATTATAATTAATGCAGCCGGATATACGCATACATCTGTCGCCATATTAGATGCCCTTAATATATCTGAATTGCCAGTGATCGAACTCCACATATCAAATATCCATGCAAGAGAAGCGTTTCGGCATCATTCGTATGTTGCGCAAGCGGCAACCGGCATAATTTGCGGTTTTGGTTCTCACGGATATGTTCTAGCGATTGACGCAATGGCACGACTCATTGAATGTGCCGAGTGATGGTATTTATTTTAGGAGGAACAAGTGTCACATGAGGTTGATAGCGATCTTGTGCGCCGACTCGCTGCACTCTTAGAGGAAACAGGTCTTGGTGAATTAGAGTACGCCACAAATGATTGGAAAATACGAGTAGCTCGCCCAGTAACATCATCTTTGCTGGCAACTAACCTGAATACAGCCGCAACAACCACGCATGCTCCCACGCCTAGTAAAGAAGGATTAAATCCTGAGCACCAAGATGATCAAATTTTAAAGTCACCAATGGTTGGAACAGCATATTTGACGCCAGACCCCTCTTCACCTCCTTTCGTAAAGGTAGGAGATAGGGTTGAACAAGGTGATACAGTAATGATTATTGAGGCCATGAAAGTCATGAACCCTATCTCAGCTCATAGATCAGGTGTGGTGAAAGAAGTTCTGGTTGCAGCCAGCGAACCCGTTGAATTTGACCAGTGGCTGTTGATAATAGAATGACAATTGTAAACAGTTTGAACGGCACGACAATTGTGACTAAAAATGTTTAAAAAGATAGTTATTGCTAATAGAGGTGACGTTGCCATCAGAGTTCAACGCGCTTGCCGTGAAATGGGGATAAAAACGGTAGCCGTCCACTCCACCGCCGATTCGTCAGCAATGCATGTCAGATTAGCCGACGAAAGTGTTTGCATCGGTCCGCCAACTTCGAAAGAGAGTTATTTAAATATCCCAGCGATCTTATCGGCCGCAGCCATATCAGGCGCAGATGCAATTCATCCCGGCGTCGGCTTTCTCTCTGAGAATCCTTCGTTTGCTCAAATTGTTCAGGACCACGGCCTCACGTTTATTGGCCCCAAACCCGAGCATATTAGCGTAATGGGAGATAAGATCGAAGCAAAAAAAATGGCTCTTCAGCTTGGCATACCCTGCGTTCCTGGATCAGATGGCGCAATAACCACCAAAGAAGAAGCTGTTTTGGTAGCTAATGATATCGGTTTCCCAGTTATTGTCAAAGCGGCCGCTGGAGGCGGAGGAAAGGGGATGCAGATCGCTTTTTCGGAGACCGAGCTATCAAATGCTATCCAGTTGGCTCAATCAGAAGCTAAGGCCGCATTTGGATCAGGGGAGGTATATATTGAACGTTTTCTAGCGAACCCGCGTCATATCGAGATCCAAATTGTTGGTGATAAATTTGGTAATGTATTGCATCTAGGGGAACGTGATTGTTCGCTTCAACGCCGACATCAAAAAATATTGGAGGAAACACCTTCTCCTGCACTCACCAAAAAGACTCGAGAGAATATTGGAAATT
>MDTA01164612.1_pt1 | contig 20780 bp, 20 predicted proteins | sample 811151 | NCBI WGS metagenome assembly MDTA01 (sample SAMN05326648, study PRJNA326480) | marine metagenome | isolation source: seawater | place: Indian Ocean: South | collected 2010 | reverse complement strand
CATCTATTGACAGGAGTTGTATCAGGTATAGGTGGATATGGTAATTGTATGGGTATACCTACAGTTGGAGGAGAGGTAGAATTTAACTCCTCTTACAATGATAACATATTAGTAAATGCAATGTGTGTTGGGGTAGCAAAAAAAGATAAGATTTTTTACTCAAAAGCCTCTGGTGTAGGTAATTCGGTAGTATATGTTGGTTCAAAAACAGGAAGAGATGGAATTCATGGAGCTACAATGGCTTCAGCAGAATTTGATGACAACTCTGAAGACAAAAGACCAACAGTTCAGGTAGGTGATCCATTTTCTGAGAAACTTCTTTTGGAAGCATGTATGGAGCTAATGAAAATGGACATAATTATTGCAATTCAGGATATGGGAGCGGCTGGACTTACTTCCTCTGCTGTTGAAATGGCAGGAAAAGGGAATTTGGGAATTGAGCTTAATTTAGATAACGTACCTTGTAGAGAAGATAAAATGACCGCATATGAAATAATGTTATCAGAGAGTCAGGAACGAATGCTCATGATACTTGAGCCTGATAAGGAAGAAATTGCAAGAGATATCTTTGAAAAATGGGAGCTAGATTTTTCTGTAATCGGAAGACTAACAGATACAAAAAGACTCATCATAAACCACAAAAAAGAAAAGAAAGCAGATATCATTCTTGATATTTTAGAAAAAGGTGCACCTTCATATCAAAGACCTTATAAAACAAAAGTTTATAAAGATGAAATTTTGAAAGATAAATTTACTCGAGAAAAACCTTTATCAATATTAAAAAAAATGATTGGATCACCAAATCTTTGTAGTCGTAAGTGGGTTTGGGAACAGTATGACCATATGGTTATGACTGATACAATGCTCTTACCAGGAGGTGACGCTGCAATTATAAGAGTTCATGAAACTAATAAAGGGCTTTCTATGACTGCGGACTCAACTCCAAGATATTGCGCTTCTGACCCTTTTGAGGGAGGAAAGCAAGTCGTTGCAGAGGCTTGGAGAAATTTAATCTCTGTTGGATCACAACCTATAGCAATTACCGATTGTATGAATTTTGGAAATCCAGAAAAAAAAGAGATAATGGGGCAATTTGCTGGTGTGATTGAAGGAATGAAAGAAGCATGTAATTTTTTAAATTTTCCAGTCGTTTCAGGGAATGTATCTCTTTACAATGAAACAAATGGAAAAGGGATTAACCCCACTCCAGTTATTGGAGGTGTTGGAGTAGTAAAAAACATAAGTATATTTGCTGATCAGTTCTTTAAAAGAGATGATGATCATATTTTAATAATTGGTGAAACTGATGGGCATCTCACTCAATCAATTTATGCCCACGAATTATTGGAATGCGATATAGGGCTTCCGCCCAGAGTAGATTTGAATAAAGAGTTAAAAAATGGTCTATTTGTAAAAGAATTAATTTGTAAATCACTTATTGACACAGTTCATGATATTTCTGATGGAGGATTACTAGTAGCTATTTCAGAAATGAGTATGAAATATAACTATGGTTTCGATATAAAGTTAAAAAAAAGAGATTTGAATTCTTATTTATTTGGTGAAGACCAGGCAAGATATGTAATCAGTGTTGCAGAAAAAAATTTAAAGAAAGTAAGATATAAATTAGAGGAAAAGGATATATATTTTGAAAATATTGGAAAAACAGTTAAAGATTTCATTATCCTCAATGATGAACAAATGACTGTAAAAGAATTAAAAAATATTTATGAAAATTGGTTTAATAATTATTTATCTGAGGCTTCATAATGGCAATTAAGAAAGAATATTTGGAGCAAATTATTATTAATAATTTTCCTGAAGCAACAATAAATATTATTGATCTTGCAGGAGATGATAATCATTTTTCTTTAGAAATTAGATCTAAAAAATTTAATGGTTTGTCTAGGATAAAACAACATAAAATGGTATATGATGCACTTGACGGAAAAATGGGTGGTGAACTGCATGCTTTGTCAATTAAAACTCTAAGTGATGAATAATTATGGATAACAAGATAGAAGATATTATAAAAGATAAAATAAATGAAGATGATTTACATTTATTTATGAAAGGAACACCTCTTTTACCTCAATGTGGTTTTTCAAGTACTGTTGTTCAAATTTTGAATTATATTAAAGTTCCTTTTTCCTCAACCAATGTCCTTGAGGATGAGAATATTCGTGAGGGGATAAAAGAATTTTCAGATTGGCCAACAATACCTCAGCTGTACTATAAAGGTGAATTTATTGGTGGTTGTGATATTATAAAAGAAATGTTTGAAGCAGGAGAGCTTCAAGAGGAATTAAAGGATATTATTAAAAGTTAGTTTCTTGAATAAAACTCGACTACTAGATTTGGTTCCATTTGAACTGGATAAGGTACTTCATCAAACTTAGGTATTCTAATCAATTTTGCGGTTAATTTTTTCGTATCACATTCAATGTATTCTGGAATATCTCTTTCAGCAGATTCTTGGCCATTTAAGACAATCTCCAAATTTTTTGATTTTTCTTTGATCTCAACCACATCACCAGTCTTTAATCTAAAAGAGGGAATATTTACTCTTTTTCCATTTACCTTTATATGACCGTGATTTATGAATTGTCTTGCTGCAAAAACAGTAGGAACAAATTTTGCCCTGTATACAAATGCATCGAGTCTGCTTTCTAAAAGACCAATAATATTCTCTGAGGTATCACCTTTAATTCTCACTGCTTCTTTAAATATATTTTTAAATTGCCTTTCGTTGATATTTGCATAATAGCCTTTTAATTTTTGTTTAGCCCTAATTTGAAGTCCAAAATCAGAGAGTTTAGATTTTCTCAATTGACCATGCTGACCAGGAGCATACGATCTAACATTAACTGGGCTTTTCGGCCTACCCCATATATTTTCACCCATTCGTCTATCAATTTTATATTTTGCTCTTACTCTTTTGGTCATTCATAATCCAATTCTATTAAACTAAAGGGTTAGTACATTTCTTAGTCAAATAAGTCAATTTCTTTGTTTAGCGTTTTATTTTTTTCCATTAGCAATCTCATTTGTGGCTTTTAAGATCTTTCTGTCATTATGACCATTTGGCCATCTTAATAATGAAGTAATTATACCCCTGAGAGTCTGAACATCTTGTTTATTTAAATTCAATCTAGTAAAGATATTTCGAATATTAATCATCATTGTTGTTTTTTTTTCTTTTGGCCGCAAAAATCCAGAAGCATCAAGAGCGCGTTCAAGATGATTAAAAAAATCAATTATTTCACTCTTATCAGCGATCATTATATCGCTTTTAAAAAAACTTTTATTATCATATTTACTATCGATTCTATTAATTTCAGATGAAATAATTGCGACAGCCTGGGCTAAGTTAAGTGAGGAAAACTTTGGATTTGTTGGAATTTGTAACACCATATCTGCTAAGGAAACCTGTTGATTAGTTAAGCCTGATTTTTCTCTTCCAAACATAATACCAATATTACAATTATCTGGTAAAGAATTAAAAATATTCGATAATTCCATAGGTCCGCAATAAGGTTTAACCATATCTCTTTTTCGTACAGTACATGCAAAAACATAAGATGTATCAGATATTGCCTCTTCAACATTTTTAAATATTTTTGCATTTTCAAGAACTTTTGATGCCCCAGCCGATGCTCTAATTGACTTTAATGATAAATGATTTTGTTTAGGGGAAACAAGTCTGAGAGACTTTAACCCAAAATTCAGCATTGCTCTTGAAGAGGTACCAATATTTTCAGAGAGCTGAGGTTCTACAAGTATTATTTTAATTTTATTTTTATCAATTTTTTGCATTTATTAATTAATCCTTATATATACCTAACATAATGTTGAAATATATATCTTATGTGATATTCAATAATAGAAGGTATTAAATTAGTAATTTTATGACAAAAATCAAAGTTAAAAATCCCGTAGTTGAATTAGATGGTGATGAAATGACCAGAATTATATGGGATCTTATCAAAAATAAATTAATTCTACCATATCTTGATATTGACTTGCATTACTATGATCTTGGTGTCGAATACAGAGATCAAACTGATGATAAGGTTACAACTGAGGCAGCTGAAGCAATTCAAAAATATGGAGTTGGTGTCAAATGCGCAACTATTACTCCTGATGAAGATCGAGTAAAAGAATTCGATCTTAAAGAAATGTGGAAATCACCAAACGGAACAATAAGAAATATACTTGGTGGTACAGTATTCAGGGAGCCTATTATTTGTACAAATATTCCTAGATTAGTTCCAGGTTGGACTCAACCAATTGTTATAGGAAGACATGCTTTTGGTGATCAATATAGAGCTACAGACTTTGTCGTACCCGGCAAAGGTAAATTAACTATGAAGTGGACATCTGAAGACGGATCACAAAAAATTGAAGAGGATATTTATGATTTTGAAACAAGTGGAATTGCTATGGGTATGTATAACCACGATGAGTCTATTAAAGATTTTGCCAGAGCTTGTTTAAATTATGGAATAAACCGTAAATGGCCAGTTTATTTATCGACAAAAAATACAATTATGAAAAAATATGATGGAAGATTTAAAGATTTATTTCAGGAGGTATATGAAAAAGAATACAAAAAAGAAATGGATGCATTAAATATTGAATACGAGCATAGGCTTATTGATGATATGGTCGCATGCGCATTAAAATGGTCTGGGGCATTTATTTGGGCCTGCAAAAATTATGATGGTGATGTTCAATCAGACACAGTTGCACAAGGCTTTGGGTCTTTGGGATTAATGTCAAGCGTTTTAATGACGCCTGATGGAAAAACGGTGGAAGCTGAGGCTGCACATGGAACAGTCACAAGACATTATCGTTTACACCAAAAAGGTGAAGAAACCTCAACAAATTCAATAGCTTCAATTTTTGCATGGACAAGAGGTTTAGCTCATAGGGCAAAATTAGATGATAATGATGATTTAAAATCATTTTCAGAAACACTAGAAAAAGTTTGCATTAAAACAGTTGAAAAGGGGTTTATGACTAAAGACCTTGCACTCCTTGTTGGATCTAATCAGAGCTGGTTAAATACTCAAGAGTTTATCGATAAAATTGATGCAAATTTACAAACCGCAATGTCTTAGACATCTCTAAAATTTTCTAGCAATTTTTTAAATGCATCTTCAGATTTATCCAAATTTTTTGCTCCAGCTAAAGCCATATCTTTTCTACCTCCTCCTCCTTTACCTCCCATTATTTCAGAGCATATTTTTACTAAATCAACTGCATTAAATTTTTCTAAAAGGTCGTCTGTAACACCAATAGCGATCGATATTTTACCCTCATAGCTAGAAATCAAACAAACAATTCCACTCTTGATATCTTTTTTACATACATCAATAAGATTCCTAAGGTTTTTAACATCAACCCCATCTAATTTTTCATAATAAAACTTGGAGCCTTTATATTCTTCAACTTTTCCTTGAAGAATTTTTTTTGAAACTTTTACTTTTTTAATTTTATTCTTCTTCTTTTCACTTTTTATTTTATTTTCTTCATTAATTTTATCAACCAAAGATTGAGACTTATAAGCTAATGAACCAGTAACAGCTTCGATTCTTCTAATTCCAGATGCAACTGAGCTTTGAGTTATAATTTTAAAATTTTCTATTTCTGATAAATTACTAACATGTGTTCCGCCGCATAATTCTTTTGAAAAAGAGTCTTCACCCATAGTTAGTACTCTGACTTCATTATCATATTTTTCTCCAAACAGAGCAAGTGCTCCTGATTCAACCGCTCTATCATAAGATAAAATTTCTACCTTTACGTCTGATTTTGTATTTATAAGATCATTAATTATTTTTTCTATTTTAATCACTTCCTTAATCTCTAAAGATTTTTGATGACTAAAATCAAACCTTAATTTGCTAGCCGAAACTTGTGATCCTTTTTGAGTAACATGGGTACCTAAAACTCTTCTCAAGGCTTCGTGTAGGAGATGTGTAGCCGAGTGATTACACATAATCATTCTTCTATGTTCATCTTCAACTTTTAAAGAAACAATATCACCCTCGGAAGCTGACCCTTTTTCAACAAAACCATAGTGTGCATAAATATTATTAATTTTCTTTTGGGTATCTAATACTCTAAAACTAAAATTTTTATTTTGTACAGTACCAATATCACCTAGCTGTCCTCCGCTTTCAGCATAGAATGGTGACTGATTAAATATCAAAACAGCTTCATCACCATCATTAATTTTTTTAGAAATTTTATTTTTATGTATAATTTTTGAAATTTCTGCACTTGACTCTAGACTTTGATATCCAAGAAATTCAGTTGAGTTACATTTACTTGAAACATTAAACCATATTGTATCAGTCTTATTATCTCCAGATCCTAACCATGACTTTCTTGCCTCCTCTTTTTGTTTATCCATTTCAAAATCAAAGCCCACCCTATCTATCTCAAGTTCATTGTCTCTGACTAAATCTTCAGTCAAATCAATAGGAAAACCGTATGTGTCATAAAGTTTAAAGGCTGTTGATCCACTGAAAGTATCACCTTTATTTAAATCTTTTATCTCTTCATTAAAAATTTTTATTCCTTTTGATAAGGTTGATAAAAATCTTTCTTCCTCATGAAAAACTGTAACTTTAATTAACTCTTCTGCCCTAGATAACTCAGGATAAGCATCTTTCATTAAATTTATTATCACATGTACAAAATTATATAAAATCGGTTTACTTATACCTAAAATATACGCATGACGCATAGCTCTGCGCATAATTCTTCTTAATACATAACCTCTACCTTCATTTGAAGGTAAAACTCCATCTGCTATTAAGAAAGTTATAGACCTTAAATGATCAGCTATAATTCTGAAACTAGAAATATTATCATCTGTATTTCTAACTTTAATTATATCTTCAATATTACTAATTATAGAAGAAAATAAATCAGTTTCAAAATTACTTACTTTACCTTCAAGAACTGTTGATATTCTCTCTAATCCCATGCCTGTATCAATTGAAGGTTTAGGTAAAGAGGTTCTACTTGAGTCTAGATTTTGCAGATACTGCATAAAGACTAAATTCCAGATTTCTACAAATCGATCTCCATCTTCATCTTTTGAACCAGGAGGACCGCCTAAAATAGCCTCACCATGATCAAAAAAAATTTCTGAGCATGGTCCGCATGGACCTTCATCACCCATGGACCAAAAATTATCATCAGAAGAAATTTTTATTATTTTAGAATCAGCAAATCCAGAAACTTTTTTCCATATAGCTTCGGCTTCATGATCCTCACTAAAAACTGTAACAAGCAATCTTTCTTTTGGTAATTCAAATTCATCCACTAATAAGGTCCAAGCTAGCTTTATTGCATCTTCTTTAAAGTAATCACCAAAGGAAAAATTTCCTAACATTTCAAAAAAGGTCAAATGACGGGATGTATGCCCGACATTATCAAGATCATTATGCTTACCACCCGCTCTCACACATTTTTGTGAACTTGTTACCTTTGCAAAATCTGGCACTTCATTACCTTCAAAGTAATTTTTAAATGGAACCATTCCTGCATTAACAAACATTAATGTTGGATCATTCAATGGAACAAGAGGGCTTGAATGTAGAATCTTATGATTATTTTTTTCAAAATAATCTAAGAACATATCTCTAATGTTAGCTGAGTTTGTCATTGTCGCCAAAATAACAGATATTCTGGAATTGGCGCAATAATTATATAAATTTACTTTTTAACAACTGATTCTGTCTTATTTTCTTCTAATTCCTGAACATCAGTAGTAGCTGAAGAAGTCCCTGTATCTTTAATAAGACCTGCACTTTCACGTATTGCAAGCTCTATTTGATTCGAAATATCAGGATTTTCTTCAAGAAATACTTTTGCATTTTCACGACCTTGCCCCATGCGCTCGCCCTCGTAAGAATACCAAGTACCGGATTTTTCAACAATTCCTGCCTCAACACCCAAATCAATTATCTCACCTTTTTTTGAAATACCTTTACCGTACATAATATCAAATTCAATAGTCTTGAAAGGTGGTGCGACCTTATTTTTAACAATCTTAACTCTTGTTTGATTGCCTATTATTTGTTCTCTATCTTTAATAGCTCCTATCCTTCTAATATCGACCCTGACTGAAGAATAAAACTTCAACGCATTGCCACCTGTTGTTGTCTCAGGACTTCCAAACATAACACCAATTTTCATTCTAATTTGGTTGATAAAAATTATCATACAGTTTGACTTTGATATAGATCCTGTGAGTTTTCTTAAAGCTTGACTCATTAAACGTGCTTGGAGGCCAGGTAAACTATCACCCATATCACCATCTAATTCTGCTTTTGGCGTTAAAGCTGCTACCGAATCAATAACAATAACATCAACAGCTGCTGATCTCACCAAAGTATCCGCTATCTCAAGCGCTTGCTCACCATGATCTGGCTGTGAAATCAATAACTCTTCGATATTAACACCTAAATTTCTTGCATAAACAGGATCTAATGCATGCTCCGCATCTATAAAACCACAAACACCACCCTGCTTTTGAGCCTCGGCTAGTACATGAAGAGCTAATGTTGTTTTTCCTGAACTTTCTGGACCATATATTTCAATTACCCTACCCTTTGGAAAACCGCCAATTCCTAAACCAATATCCAAACCAAGAGATCCACTTGGTATCGAAGAGATTTCAGCTATTGCACCATCAGAGCCTAATTTCATTATAGATCCTTTACCAAATTGTTTTTCAATTTGGCTTAATGCTGCATCTAATGATTTTGATTTATCCATATTCTTTTCTTCGACAACTTTTAATGATTTATTCATTTTTTACTCCATTTACTTAACGGTCAACTAATTCTTTGTACTACTTTTGTTCCTTTTTTGCAATAAAAATAAATAATTGAAAAAATTGAGTATTTTATAATATGTTCATGTTATGATCTTAAATAAGAAAAATAGGAAAAAAAAAATCGAATCGGTAAAGTTATATTTTAATCATCTCGAAATATTTTTTCTTTGCGCTCATGAGATTCTTGAGCATCAATTGAAAGGGTTGCAATAGGTCTTGCAATCAATCTTTTTAAACTAATTTCTTCTCCAGTTTCTTCACAATACCCGTATGATCCATAATCGATACGTGATAGAGCTTCATCAATTTTCATTATCAGCTTTCTTTGTCTATCTCTAGATCTTAATTCTAGGGATCTATCAGTCTCCGAAGAAGCTCTATCTGCAAAGTCGGCGAAATTAGACGGTTCGAACTGAAGATTATTAAGTGTTTCTTTAGTTTCAGAAATTATTTCATCTTTCCAATTGTTCAATTTTCTTCTGAAAAACTCTTTTTGTTTTGCATTCATAAAAGGTTCTTTTTCAGAAGGTAGGTAGTTTTTTGGTAAACGAGTAGCCATATTTTTAATCAATCTGCAGGCGGTTTTTAAATGATAAATAAAAAAATCGCAACAGTTTTATAAATAAAAATAAACTTTGTTGAAATTTGATACAGAGATAAGTAAGTTGATTGTAATTTTAATTAAATTAGAAGGTGAATAATGAAATTCGAAGGTACTAAAGATTATATTGCTACAGAAGATTTAAGAATAGCTGTAAATGCTTCAATAAGTTTAGAAAGACCATTATTAGTTAAAGGAGAACCTGGAACTGGTAAAACTGTGCTTGCTGAGGAAATTGCTAAAGCATTGGATATGCCAATTTTAACATGGCATATAAAATCAACTACTAAAGCACAGCAAGGACTTTATGAGTATGATGCAATTACGAGATTAAGGGACTCACAATTAGGTGATGAAAGAGTTAAGGATGTAAAAAATTACATAAAGAAAGGAAAATTATGGGAGGCTTTTGAATCAGAAAAACGCCCTATTCTTTTAATTGACGAAATTGATAAAGCAGATATTGAATTTCCGAATGACTTACTTCAAGAACTTGATAGGATGGAATTTTATGTTTACGAAACAGGTGAAACTATAGCAGCTGAAAAAAGACCTGTAGTAATTATTACATCTAATAATGAAAAAGAATTGCCGGATGCATTTTTGAGGAGGTGTTTCTTTCACTATATTAGTTTTCCAGATAATGAAACAATGCAGCAAATTGTGGATGTTCATTACCCTGATATAAAATCTAAACTAGTTTCAGAGTCTTTGAAGGTATTTTATGAATTAAGAGAAATTCCAGGACTAAAGAAAAAACCATCAACATCAGAATTATTAGATTGGTTAAAGTTGTTAATGAACGAGGATATAACTCCAGAAATGTTGAGAGAGAAAAACTCTAATAACATTATTCCTCCATTACATGGTGCTTTGCTCAAAAATGAACAAGATGTTCATTTATTTGAAAGATTAGCTTTTCTAGCCAGAAGGGAAGATAATCAAAATTAAAAATGTTTATTAATTTTTTTCAAGAACTTAAACAAGCCAATATACCTGTTACATTAAGAGAATACCTAACTCTTATTGAAGCTTTAAAAGCTGATATACCCCAAAGAAAAGTTGAAGATTTTTATTATTTATCAAGATCTACGCTCGTAAAGGATGAGAAGAATTTAGATAAATTCGACAGAGTTTTTGGTCATGTATTTAAAGGATTGGAAAACCTTGAAGAAATTGAAACTGCTGAAATACCTGAGGAATGGCTGAGGCTTCTTAATGAAAAATATTTAACTGAAGAAGAAAAAAAACAAATTGAATCCATGGGGGGTTGGGAAAAACTCATGGAAGAATTAAAAAAAAGGCTTGAGGAACAAGAAAAAAGACATGAAGGGGGTTCAAAGTGGATTGGAACAGCTGGGACCTCACCATATGGTGCAGAGGGCTATAACCCAGAAGGAGTTAGGATTGGTCAAAAAAATAATAGGAATTATAAGGCCGTTAAGGTTTGGGATAAGAGAGAGTTTAAAAATCTTGATGATGATATTGAGATAGGTATTAGAAACATTAAACTTGCATTAAGACGACTAAGAAAATTTGCAAGAGAAGGTGCTGCGGATACACTTGATCTTCCTGGTACAATAAAAAATACAGCTGATAAAGGATATCTTGATATATCACTAGTTCCAGAGAGAAGAAACAAAGTCAAAGTTCTCTTGTTTTTTGATATTGGAGGATCAATGGACCCTCATGTAAAGCTTTGTGAAGAGCTATTTTCTGCAGCTAGAACTGAGTTTAAAAATATGGAAAATTTTTATTTTCATAATTGTCTTTATGAATTTGTTTGGAAAGACAACAGAAGAAGGCATGCTGAGAGGCTAAATACATGGGATATTTTACATAAATACTCCTCTGATTATAAGGTAATTTTTGTAGGTGATGCGTCAATGAGTCCATATGAAATTACATATTCTGGTGGTAGTGTAGAGCATTGGAATGAAGAGCCTGGTGGTTTGTGGCTTGAGCGCATAAGTGATATATATTCCAATGTCGTATGGTTGAACCCAGTAGAAGAAAAACACTGGGATTTCACTCCATCGACACAAATTATAAACCAGATTTTAGCTGGAAGAATGTTTCCTCTCACACTCGATGGAATTGATAATGCGATGAGAGAATTAAGTATGAAGAAATAAGTTATGAAAAAATATTATATTTTGTTACTTTGTTTTGTTTTTATTGGTTGCTCTACAATTTCGAAAGAGGAGAGATTGGCCATTGAAGCTAACTTAGATCATGAAGAATGTCTAAACTTAGGTTTTGCTGAAAATACTGAGGCCTATGGTGGATGTCGTTTAACTTTAAAGTCAATTAGGGCGCAAAATCAGACAACACAAGCAATTAAAAGAAATGGTCTTGATGACAGGTTTTGTCGCAGATGGTATTGCTGGTAATATGAAATCTGAAATTATAGAAACTGATTGCCTTATCATTGGCGCAGGTCCAGTTGGATTGTTCTCTGTATTTGAATTAGGCTTGTTAGATATTAAATGTCACATAATTGATATTTTGGACAGACCAGGTGGTCAGTGTGCTGAATTATACCCTGATAAACCAATATATGATATACCTGGAATTCCAGAAATTTCTGGTGAAAATTTAACTAAATCTCTCTTAGATCAAATCAAACCATTCAATCCTATCTTTCATCTATCTACGATAGTTAATGAATTAAAACGCCTTGAAAATGATAAGTGGGAAGTTGTCACTGACTCTGAAAAAGTTTTTCATACTAAAGTAATTGTTATTGCTGCTGGAGGTGGAAGTTTTCAACCAAAGAAACCGCCTATTGAAGGTATAGATGAGTATGAAAATAAGTCTGTTTTTTATTCAATAAAAAACATTGAAAATTTCAAAAATAAAAAAATCTTAATTGTCGGTGGTGGTGACTCTGCCCTGGACTGGGTTTTAACTTTATATGAAAAGTCAAAAAATTTAACCCTTATTCATAGAAGAAAAGAATTTCGAGCTGCACCAGATACAACCAACAAAGTTCTAGATTTGATTGAAAAAGGATCAATTGATTTTCACTTAGGACAGGTAAAAGAGCTTAGTGGATCAAACGGTTTGTTAACAAGTGTAACTTGTAAAAATAAGGAAGATGAGCAAGAAATAGAATGCGATGTTATGCTTCCTTTTTTTGGTTTAACAATGAAATTGGGTCCTATTGCAAATTGGGGACTAAACCTAGAGGAAAATCTTATAAATGTTGATACAGAAAAATTTGAAACAAATCAAAAAGGTATTTTTGCGATAGGTGATATTAATAGCTATCCAGGAAAACTTAAATTAATATTGTGTGGTTTTCACGAAGGTGCATTAATGGCACAAAAAGCTCATGAATACATTTACCCAGACAAAAAAGTAGTGTTCCAATACACAACCTCAAGTTCAAAATTAAAGAAAAAATTGGGTGTTATATAATTAGAATTGTTTTTCAGGTAAATTTACAATCAATCCATCCAATTCATTTGAGATTTTTATCTGGCATGAGAGTCTACTTTGGTCTGTAACATCAAAAGCAAAATCAAGCATATCTTGCTCCATTTGCTCTGCAGTGCCAGTTTTTTCAACCCAATTCTGATCAACATAAACATGACAAGTTGCACATGCACAAGCACCTCCACAATCTGCATCAATTCCAGGAACACCATTTTGAATTGCAACTTCCATCAATGACACACCTTCTTCAGCATCAACTGAATGTTCTGTTTTATCAAATTCTATAAATGTAACTTTTACCATTAATAAATTTACCTCTTATAATTGATTCATTAATATGTCTTTTAACAAAAAATACTATTTAATTAAAAGGATTAATTAAGTTATTACCAATCTGAAATACACAATTTTAAGAATAAAATAAATATAAAAAATGTCACAAAAAAAAATTAATCTAGATTGTAAACCACTAAATATTTTAATGCCTAGCTATAGGAGCCACCCTTATACAGGTGGACAAGGTATATATATGAGACTTGTTACAAAAGCTATGAGAGATCTTGGTCATAATGTTGATGTAATATCAGGACAGCCTTATCCTATTCTCGATGATGGAGTAAAACTTGTTAAGCTTCCCTCACTTGACCTATATTCTTATAATAATCCATTAAAAGCATTCAATTTTAACTTATTAAAAAATAAGATAGATCTCTATGAATGGATAAGTCATTTAACAGGTGGTTTTTCAGAACCATACACTTTTGGAGAAAGAATGGCAAAATGGGCTAAATATAATTTCTCTAAATATGATGTTGTGCATGATAATCAAACACTAGCTTATGGGCTTTTAAAATTAAAAAATTTTGGTCTTCCTGTGGTTGGTACGATTCATCACCCTATCACAATGGATAAAAGAATAGATATTCAACATGCTGAAACATTATCTTTAAAAATTTTAAAATGGAGATGGTATAGTTTTTTAAATATGCAAATGCATGTAGCAAGACAATTAGATCCAATTATTGTTGTTTCAGAAAATACCAGAAAAGACCTTGTAAGGGATTTTAAAGTAGACATTAAAAAAACTAGAAAAGTTCTTCATGGTATTGATCATTTAACATTTCGACCGATCGATGAAATAAAAAGAAAACCGAATCAATTAATTACTACTGCTAGTGCAGATGTTCCTTTAAAAGGCCTTATATACTTAATAAGAGCTTACGATCTATTATTGAAAGATTTTCCTGAGCTTGAGCTTATTGTTATTGGAAAACTTAGAGATGGTCCAACATCAAAAGAATTAAATAAAAGGGGAATAAAAAATAAGGTAAAATTTGTCAGTGATTTAACTAGTAATCAAATTGCAAAACTTTATGCAGAATCCACAATTGCAGTTTCTCCATCAGTCTATGAGGGATTTGGTTTTCCTGCAGGAGAAGCTATGTCTTGCGGAATACCTCTAGTATCAACAAATGGCGGCTCATTACCAGAGGTTGTTGGTGATGCTGGAATAATTGTAAATCACTCTGATCCTGCCTCCTTATATCAAGGTATCAAACAACTACTTGATAATGATGAAAAAAGATTAGTTTACGGAAAAATGGGTAGAAAAAGAGTCTTAGATAAATTTACATGGAAAAGAGCTGCTCAAGAACTTGTTAATGTTTACAAAGAAGCAATAATTAATGCTGACAATTGATTTAAATAAATTAAATATCGCTGATGGTTCAAAAATATTAGATCTTGGTTGCGGAAAAGGACGTCATATTCACAAACTGTATTACTACAGTAAATGTCATGTGATTGGTATTGACCTATCTGTCAAAGAATTAGAACATACCTACAGGGGCTTTCAGCAGTATCCAGATATTGATAAGCTCAAAGAGAGAAAATTTAGTTTGATGGCTGCAAACGCCCTTCAACTTCCATTTAAAGACAATACTTTTGATCATATAATTTGTTCCGAGGTTTTAGAGCATATTTATGACTATGAGAGTGTAATAAATGAAATATTTCGTATTTCAAAACCTGGGGCTAGTGTTGGTATTTCAGTACCAAGATGGTTACCTGAAAAAATTTGCTGGTACTTATCAGATGATTATCACAATGAACCTGGCGGGCATGTAAAGATTTTTAAATTTGCCGAGTTAAAAAAAGCTTTTATAAAGATTGGTTTTAAATATAAAGGTAAAGAACACAAACATGGACTACACTCGCCTTACTGGTGGCTAAAATGTTATGTTGGTGTAAAAAAAGAAAATAATTATTTGGTAAATTATTATAAACTTTTTCTAGAATGGGATATTCTTAAAAGACCATTATTAACTCGTTTTTTGGAAAAACTTTTTGATCCTTTGATTGGAAAATCTTTAGTTCTCTATTTTAAAAAAAATAAGTAATCAAAACAAATGGTTAAACTCAAAAATAAATTTGAAGGTTCAATAAAAAGAATAATATCTTTACAAAAAAAGGATGGTTCTATTCCTTGGACTAAGGATGGCGCATTTGATGCTTGGAATCATTTGGAATGTGTTATGGCGCTTAATATTTTTCGTTACACTAAACAAGTAGATTTGGGGTTTAATTATCTTAGACAAAATCAACTAGATGATGGTTCATGGTTAGGAGAGCTTGGTAGTACACAAGATATTGACAAAAAAAATGGAACTTTTGTCAAAAAAGAAAAAAATGATAAAACTTATTATAGAGACACTAATTTTGCGGCTTACATAGCAACAGCAACATGGCATGATTTTCTAATAAATAATTCAATTGATCGACTATTAAATAATTGGGAAATGATTGAAAGAGGAATTGATTTTGTCATATCCAATCAAATGGATAATGGTTCTATTAGATGGGCAGCCAAGAGCTCGGAGGCGCCAAATGATGACTCATTGTTAACTGGTTGTTGTTCTATTTATAAAAGTCTTATTTGTGCAATAAATTGTGCATCACGATTAAATATGAAAAAACCATTATGGGAAAGTGCTCTATGGAAATTAGAGGATGCTATCAAAAATAAACCTTATAGCTTCGATAAAACCTGGGAATCAAAGAAAAGATTTTCAATGGATTGGTATTATCCAGTGCTTTGCGGGGTAATAAAAAAAAAGGATGCAGAGAAAAGGATCAAATCTGAATGGAAAAATTTTGTTTTGAGTCAAGAAGGATGCCTTTGCGTTAATGATCAACCTTGGATAACAATTGCTGAAACTGCAGAACTTGCAATAACTCTAATTAAAATTAAAAAGAAAAATACTGCTAAAGATCTGTTACTTTGGATAGATGATTGCAGAGATGATGATGGTGCATATTGGATGGGCAAACAAGTTGTTGAGAATATATTTTGGCCAATGGAAAAACCTGGGTGGACCTCAGCTGCAGTTATTTTGGCACATGATGCACTAAATAATATTTCTAAAGGGTCAACAATTTTTTTAAATGATAAACTAATTTAATTTTCGAAGCACTCTTAATGACTTTACTGCTTCAATCTCTATGAAATTTCCTTCAGATATGGCTTTCTTGTAAATCTCGTAAGGTGGTCTCCCTCCATCTTTGGGATCAGGAAAAACATCATGAATAGCCAATATTCCTCCTTTAATGATTTTATTTTTCCAATTCTTAAAATCATTAAAAGCAGCCTCTTGTGTGTGGCCACCATCAATAAAAATCATTGCCAAAGGTGTTTTCCATTTTTTTGATACTAATAAAGAGTCTGATACAATAGGAATGATTGTGTCGAGTAAATTAGCCTTTCTTATATTTCTCATAAATTCTGGAAATGAATTTATTCGCCCAGTTTCTTTATCAAATAAATCGTTATCATGATATTCCCAGCCAACTTGATTTTCTTCTGAGCCCATATGATGATCAACAGCATAAATACAAGAACCATTATTTTTAGCTGCAAGACCCAAATAAATTGTTGACTTACCACAGTATGAGCCTATTTCAAGTACTGGACCATGATCAGAATAAATAGATGCATATTTATACAAACATTTACCCTCATCTTCATCCATAAAACCTTTAATAGATTTTAGAAATGTAAGCTTTTCATTTGTAATTTCGTTCTTTGACATTATTTCATGTATTTTTGGCTGTATTCATGAAATTCTTTTTTTACTATTCCTGATAAAATATAGACGCCAATAATGTTAGGTATAGCCATTAAAAATAATGATGAGTCAGATAAATCAATTACTTTTGTTAGATCTAACGATGCACCAACTATTGCAAATGAGCAAAAGATTAGCTTGTACAAAAGTTCTATAGATTTTTTCTCTCCAAAAATAAATGTTATTGCTTTAACGCCATAATATGACCAGGAAATAGCAGTTGAAAAAGCAAAAAGAACTGCAACAACCGCCAAAACATATGGAAACCAAGGCAAAACAGTTCCAAAAGCCTGAGATGTCATCCTTGCACCTTCAATGCCATCTCCTGAATTAAAAACTCCTGTGGTTACAATTACTAGTGCTGTGATAGTACAAATCACAACTGTATCAATGAATGGTTCAAGTAATGAAACAATTCCTTCAGTGGCTGGCTCGTTAGTTTTAACTGCTGAGTGTGCAATTGGAGCGGATCCAATCCCAGCTTCGTTTGAAAAAACTGCTCTTCTAAAACCCAAAATCAAAACACCCAAAAATCCTCCAGTTACGCCTTCTGGAGAAAAAGCACCAACAAAAATCGATTTGATGGCTAAAGGAATATACTCAATATTAACTAATAATATGATTAAAGATGCTAAAATATAAATAATTGCCATACTCGGAACCAATTTTGAAGTTACCGATGCAATCCTTTTGATACCACCAATTATTACAATTCCTAGTAGTATAGAAAAAATTAATCCATAAACCCATGAATTACTCTCTAAAAAACCACCATCTCCTCCAGAAACATACACAATCAAATCAAGTGATTGATTAACCTGAAACATATTTCCACCTCCTAAAGAAGCAAAAACACAAAATACAGCAAACATATAAGCAAGAAACTTTCCAAAAATTGGCATTCCCTTCTCTGATAATCCCCTCGACAAATAATACATTGCCCCACCAGAAATACTTCCATCTGGATTAACATTTCGATATTTAACCCCTAGCGTACACTCACAAAACTTAAGTGACATACCAAGTAAACCTGAAAGTATCATCCAAAATGTTGCACCCGGGCCACCCAAAGAAATAGCAACGGCAACACCACCTATATTACCCAAACCAACTGTTCCAGATAAGGCTGTAGCTAAAGCTCTAAAATGTGAGACTTCTCCTGAGGATTCATTAGTATAGAATTTCCCCCTTACTAGCGATATTGAGTGTTTGAAAGCGGTAATATTGATAAATTTGAAATAAAATGTACAGAAAAGACCACCCAAAATTAGCCATATAACTATAAGTTCAACATTTGTTGAACCCATCGAAAGGCTGTAAAATACTATGCTAGATATAAGCTTTGAGAAAGGTTCCAGAAAGTTATTAATATTTTCATCAATACCGGCATAAGTCTCAAAGGGGGAAAGAAACATTAATGTCAAAAAAATTATTTTATATATATTTTTTTTCATAAATTAAGAAATCCTATAGATTAATTAGGATATTATTTGGTAAAAATTTAAATACAAACAAATTAATAATTTTTTAGGATAAATATGGCTCATCTAGAAATTAATTCATTAGTAAAAAAATTTGCCAAAACAAAAGCTATTAATGGTATTTCCTTGAAAATATTTGATGGAGAAATGGTTGGAATTATTGGTAAGTCTGGTGCAGGAAAATCAACCTTAATGAGACTAATAAACCGCTTGATTGAACCCACAAGCGGATCAATAACTTATAATGATATTGAAATCACTGCCTTAAAAGGAAAAAATTTAAGAGAATGGAGATCAGAATGCGCAATGATTTTCCAACAATTTAATTTAATTGACCGTTTAGATGTATTAACTAATGTCCTTAGTGGCACTTTAGGAATTAATTTTAAAATATTAAAATTATTCAAGTTTTACAACAAAAGAGAAAAAATAGAAGCACTTACATACCTTAATAACTTTGAGCTTTCAGATAAAGCATTACAAAGAGTTGATACTCTATCTGGAGGGCAACAGCAAAGAGTGGCGATTGCAAGAGCAATGATGCAAAACCCAAAAATTTTACTTGCCGATGAGCCTATTTCTTCTTTGGACCCTAAAAATTCGAAAGTCGTAATGGATGATATTAAAAGGATTAATAATCAAAATGGTATTACAGTCATATGTAACTTGCATTCACTGGATATAGCAAAACAATATTGTGATAGATTGATCGGTTTGTCTGAAGGGAAAATAGTCTTTGATGGAAATCCATCCAGCCTTACCAATGAATTGGCTGAACAATTGTATGATTTAGAAAATGAGTAACAAGCTTTTAGAAAAACATTTGAGTCTTTACTCCTCACAGTTAAAAACGAGGAAATTATGGAATATACTAGTTGTATTTCTTCTTACAATATCTTTTCTGATAAGCTCTACAATTATTGACTTTAATTTTTCTAATATAGTTAATGGTGTTCCCAGGCTGGGAGATTACATAAGTCAAATTTTACCAAGTCTTGATATTAATTTAATTTTTGAAAACTCGGAAACTGAGGGTTCAATCAAATATTGGTATTTTAATTTCAAAAAATATGCTTTTTTATTATACGAAACATTTAATATGGCAGTTGTTTCTACAACAATCGGCTTTGTATTGGCGCTAATCCTCAGTTTTTTTTCAGCTAGAAATATAAGACCAAATATTTATGGATATTATTTTGTTAAAAGATTTCTTGAATTTCTTAGAGGTGTTCCAGAAATTATTTATGCAATACTTTTTGTTTGGGCACTAGGGATTGGCCCTCTTGCAGGAATTATGGCAATTTCCATTCATACCACTGGTGCATTAGGTAAACTTTTTGCTGAAGTAAATGAAAATGTAGATCTTAAATCTTGTGAAGCTATTCGTTCTCATGGAGGTAATTGGTTATCAGAAATGCGGTACGGAATTATTCCAAAAGTATTACCAAACATAATATCTTACACCCTTTTAAGATTTGAAATCAATATTAGGGCATCAACGGTTATTGGGTTTGTTGGTGCTGGAGGAATTGGTCAAGAATTATATTTGGTAATAAATTTTAATTATTATGAAGAAGTAAGCGCAATAATACTTTTGATTATTATAACAGTAATAGCTATTGATATATCTTCCAGTAGAGTGAGACAAAAAATAGTCGGAGAGATAAATGACTGATAAAGATATAATCTCTCTTTGTCCTAGAGCCTTTCAGCCAATCTGGAAACGTTCACCAATAGTATTTACTGGTTTTATTTTTTTTGTTTCTTATTTTTTGTTTTGCTTATATCTGTTTGATTTTTCAGTTAGCAAAATTGTAGTTGGGTTCTCAAATATGAAGCCAGTTTTAACTGCAATGGTTACCTGGAAGGATTTCTTTAATTGGAATTTTAGTTCAATTTTTAGTGGATTAGCTCAAACGCTTGGAATGGCTTTTTTAGGTACTTTTTTAGCAACTTTAGTCTGTATACCAATAAGTCTTATCGCATCTAAGCAATTTTTTAAAATTAGTATAATTCGTTTCTTAATCAAGCGGTTATTAGACATTATAAGAGGAGTTGATATTTTAATTTGGGCAATAATTTATGTGAGAGCATTCGGTCTTGGGCCTTTTGCAGGATTATTGTCAGTATTTACAGCAGATCTAGGGACCTTGGGAAAATTATTCTCCGAGGCAATAGATAATGCTGATACTAAGCAAATTGAGGGAATGAAAGCAACTGGTGCAAGTAAAATTGCAGTAATTAGGTTCGGATTATTTCCTCAAATTTTTCCT
>MDTA01076457.1_pt1 | contig 20790 bp, 14 predicted proteins | sample 811151 | NCBI WGS metagenome assembly MDTA01 (sample SAMN05326648, study PRJNA326480) | marine metagenome | isolation source: seawater | place: Indian Ocean: South | collected 2010 | reverse complement strand
TTCCACCACAGCACTCACTTCGACCAATATCTCCGCCAGCGTCTGCTTCTGCCACACGTGATCATCCACGCGAAAAAACTCCAGAAACCCTCGCTCGCGGACCCAGATCCCACTCGTCGGTGGCTTAATCTCCATACTCCTGATGTGCACACAGAGCCGGCACGTACTGTGCCATACGCTGAGATCCATATTTGACAGCCACCCGATATCAGCAAATTGGTTTCTCCAATCCAGCCGGGCGTGGTAGACCTCGTCGGTCTCCTGGTCAAGCATAACCGCGATCTCTTCCGGAGAATTCGAGCCATCGACCACCACCGCGGCGTCCTTGGACGGCAGAAACTTGCGGACATCTGGCGCACCTCTGTACACTGGCACGGCTCCTGCTGTGAGCAAATAAAATAGTTTTTCTGTGGTGTACCCCTCCTTTTCGCTATTTTCAAAGGCAAACACATACCGGTGCCGTTTTCCAATGTCATTCTTACGCGCGTCTCGACCAACTGCTGTCGATTGAACGGCAGATTCGTCTGCGTCATGCATACAGTTGCCGTAGTTATGCACCAATCTTTTCCGTGCTGTCAGAGCATTGGTTAATCCCTGCAGTGCGTCTTTCCGCCAACCGACACAATTCGAGACAAAGCTTGACAGGAACCCCAAGTTGCTCTCGTCCACGCTCGGTGTTTTTTGTGAGTAAAAGTCCAGGCCATCGTAGGAAAAGTATTGAATGTGCACGTCTGACAATGACGACACGGACATGCACACACGAGATGTATCGCCGCGCACGCACGTGCCGTCATTTTCCATAGACGAGTGCACGGCCAGGCCCGGGCATTGCCCTTGAACTTCTGAAACGACTTTAGGGCAGGCTATCGGGCAGAAGTCGTGGTTTATGTCCGTGCTCCATTCTCCGCAGCGCGCTTGTTTGTGCAGCCGCGTCACCTCTGGTTCACATGTCTTACCGTTGGACTCCCAGGCAATTCGCTCCACCATGGCGGCGGTGATTTGTTGCTGGTGTAAATTTTTTTGCGTCTTGCCTGGTGGGTTGGCCTCCTGCTGTATCTTTGGTGGGTCGTCGACCAAGATGTCGCGCTGTTCAAATACACGGGGAAACGCCTGAGTTGTCAACGGAGTCGTCGTGTGCTTCGGGGTGTACTCGGGTGTTTGCTTCAGTGGCGGTTTGATGGGATCTGCGCGCTTCTGCTCTTGTTCTCTCACCCCAAACATGTAGTTAACCATAGGTTCGTCAAAAATTGGAAGTTTTTGGGTTCGCCTGTGATACTTCGCATGGCTCTCATGTTTCGTCTGCGCGTGCAGGGTGCTAGTAAACCACACCCCAATCAGCGCGGATAGATTGACGATGCCAAAAAATAGATAGTACTCCTTTCGCATGGCAGTATCCCGTCTAACCCTTGCGTATATAGGCCCTTTCTTTTTGGTGTCGTTTCTACGATGTTTGAATGTTTATAAAATATCAAAAATACAAACCGTCCCTTGTGTTCAAAATCCATTACAGGGCCGAATCACCTAGACCGTACTTAAGAAACCACCCGACAATCTCATGCTTCTCAAAAGGAGCTCCCTTGGCCTTGCGCTCGATCCACATTTCCTTCCAACCGTTGGGCAGAGAGACACCCGCGACATGAGCAGGTGAATAGCCGTGGTGAATGCATAAAAACAAACATTCGCTTTCGGTTATGTTGTTGGTACGACTTCTTGACTTCTTTCAAAATATGCACAACCAAACTTGACACTGTTGTCTGCGCATGCCTGTTTGTTTACGCTCTTTCTGGGATTCATGGCACGTGATGACTCTGGCTAATCTTACAAAGATATTAAATAGTACTCCCCAGCATTATCTTTGGCGATCGTTCCGATTTTTTTTCGATCTTTGAGGTTGAATGCTACATGACAATTTGGACACCCAGAATTTTTTTGTCCTGGCTTGTTGATTGAAAGCAGCGCATCACATTGTATACAATTAACATTAAATTGAGACGCAGTAACCATTACATCGTGAGGTTTCGTCCCCCTCTTCTCTCCAACATCAGAATCACCAGGATACTTGTCGCCTTGGTCAGTCGCAGGCTGGTCGTGCGCGGCGTCGGCAAGGTTGTTGGGGGTGGCGAACTGAGCCCCGGATTGCTTTTTTCGTTCTCTCATCAATTGCTGAATGAGGTTCCTTTGCTGAACTATAATGCACTCCAAATCCTCCATCTTCTCGCCAGACATAGTTTCGATCCATTTACCTTCGTTTCGTTCCTTTTCCTCCTTTTGTAAAAATTTCATGATCACTGATCGACCGTGGCGGATAATGTTAATCTTTTCGTCAATAGAACTCTCGGTGCTTGAATTCGATACCGCACTGGAACCATGGCCGAGGGCCACAACGTTTGTCGAAGCAGCTGTGCCCGATGCGTCATTGTAAATTCGAGCTTCGGCCGTCAAAACTGTCGCACTGAGCACTGAAGAAGTTTTGTGGCCTGGAAGTAGGTTTGGTTTCGTCTTTACTCGAACACGCTCTTGTTCGTGGCTGAAGTTGGCTGAGCGCTTCTTGCGCATTGCTCCTGTACTGGCGGCTGTCGCTGCATGCTCTTGACCTGACATGCTTGCTCGAGTTCAGGCGGTGCACGCGGTATAAAAAACAAATGCACAAACAAAACTAAACAGCTGTAAAACATGGCGTAATTGAATTTGTATGAAAAGTGATTTTACTTGATTAATTTGTACCAGATGTAACTAAAATTTATTGTATGCACAAACACAGTCAAATTTTCTGTTATTTTTACCTCTCGTGCCAACTTCGCTCGAGCACCCATTGCTGTGATGACGGACAAGGAGAATGCCGGCAAGCGCAAGCGCGATGATGATGATGGTGAAAATGAAATTCGTTTTGGGCCTTTCACTAAAGAAGAAGCGTCGGCGTGTTTGTTGGGAATAATTGCAAGCTATAATATTTTGGGGACGGAAGAAGCTTCAAACGGAGAAGCTTTGACGAACCAAGACGACAAGCCCGCGGACGACGAACCCGATGACGACAAGCCTGCGGACGACAAGCCCGCGGACGACGAACCCGATGACGACAAGCGCGCCGACGACAAGCCCGAGCCCCAGCACGAATATGCGTCGGGCGAAGGCAATACTTATTGCGAGAAATGCCCCGCTGGCACAAGTACCAATCACAACAAGCCCGATGACGACAAGCCCGAGCACAACAAGCCCGCCGACGACAAGCCTGCGACGGGCCAAAACAACGTCAAAGACGATTCTGAAGGATTTTCGGCTGTGGATATGCATACGACCATTGAGAACTTAAAAGAAATGCATCGTGCGGGATTCAAGCTTTCCAACAATGCCAACCAAGACAACGCGCCTTTGGACATTGCGTTTGATAAAGCCTACAAGGCCGACAAAGATGATGACAACGGCAAAGAGTCTCGCGAAGCATTTGTGCAACTTCTTCTGGAGCCGATGGTCCGAGAGGACTCAAACATCAAGGAGAGTTTGTCGATCATGGTGAACGCTGCGAAGCATGAGGGTAAAAACGTCGTACACGCGTTCCAAGAAAACAAGATGCAATACGACTCATATGTCCGCGCCAAGGCTCAAGTTCACGATGCTTGCAAGGAGTTGTTGTCGGCGCGCGCTATCATTGACGCTTGTAGTCTGCAAATTTTTCGCGCACTGGCCAATATGCATGGCGCCGAATAGGGGCATGAAGAATGTTCTTAGTATGTTTCTACTCTTTATGATATAAAACTATGTATGCTCTCACGGCACTTGGAGCCGATGATCGTGTGGTTACAGAGCTTATGAATAAAACACGCGCAAATTCTGCGCTGCAAAGCCTTTACATTCCAAAACGTGTTGCGGGCGTCTTTACGTACAATGCCAGGATGTTCTGACTCGTGATGGACTTTAATCAGGGATCTAAACAGACTCTTCTTGTGCAACAGAGCGAGTCTGGCTTTCGCTGTTCTCTGAGTTGATTGGCGTCTCGAGGTCTGTTTGCCTGTTGTAAGATTCACGAGGACAGGACTGAAGCACCACGGCAGCAACAATTATCGTTAGACTGATTAAGCCTCCCACTACAAAAGCCAGCGCTGTGAGTGGGTGAACAGCGTCTACGCCAAACATGAGTTTTTTATGTTGTCAGGTTCTTTCAGTATAGCGCCTGACTTTCTTTGAACTAATTTCTTATTTTTGTGTATTTGAATAAACCCTTACGAGTGCGTGTACAGGTACCGCATGCCTGGGTATCCGGGCGGGTGCGATGCGGGGGCGTACTGGGTCGGGGCCGGCGGGTGCGATACAGGAGCATACATAGTGGGACCTGGCGGGGCTGCGTGGGCTGGAGGCGGCTGAATGGCAAACGAATTAGGTGCAGGCTGCGCAGGGTTGGGAAACACATAGTTGCTGTGCGGCGTCACTGGGCGGGGTGCTGCTGGCGGCGGTGGCCCTGTGTAGTACATTGCACTGTTGGACTCGCACACATTGTAGCACTCGAGTGGTGAGATCGTGGGTAGTTCCTCCTTGTTCTCGGTCTCGGGCTCCTCTTGTTTCTGTTCTTCCTGGTTTTCTTCGCCCTTTTCGCCTTTTCCGGCCATGCTGTTAAAGGTGCTGTTGGCCTTTTCCGCCATTTTGCCGAGGAATCCATTTGACGAGTACATATGTGGCACCAAGGCTCGCACCTCGGCGTCTGTGTCATTTTCGGCATACACTCTCGTGTTATTGTCAAGGAGGATCTGGTATGGCGCAACCTTCCCGGGGGGGAAAGTGCGCTCTACATAATTCAGTTTGATCACAGTGCCTGGTGTCCACGTGCCCATGTTGGCCAGAACGCGGTCGCCGCGCCGGAAGCGATAAGGCGAAAACATCGGCATCGCCGACTGACTGACATTGCTGGGCGTAGATTCGGTTTGGACCCGCGCACGAACCAAGTCTTCGCCATCATCCTCAGCGTAGACGTAGCTTTTGTCCTTGAGTTTGATCTGGTACGCCGCAGTCACGCCAGGCTCTGTGTAGTTCAGCATTGTGATTTTTCCGGGTTTCCACGTGTGGTCCTCCAGAAACGCTTCAACCTTGTCGCCCACCGAAAAACGGTACGACGGCCCCGCTTGAGATTGCTGCACGGCGCACGCCGCGTTTGCGCTGCGCACAAACACGTTTGTGTCCTCAGGGGCGTACACGAGAGAGCCATCGCCAAGGCGGATTTGATACGGCGCACGGACACCAGGCTCGATGTAATCAAGCTGGGACACGACTCCGTCTTTCCACTCACCTGGGCTCATGGAGGCTTGCACGGCGTCCCCAACTTGGAACCGGAACTTGCAGTCAGAGGTGTTTTCATCCTTCTCCTTTTTCTTGCCAAATAAATCGCCGACCTTCTTCTTTGCCTTGTCCTTCATATCGCTCAGAAATCCCTCGGAGGGCACGATCGCGCTGTTGCACGGCTTTCCACACACGGCACACTCGCTGTCGGCGTCGTTTTCTGAAGGCACGATCGTCATGTTACTGATGGCCTCTGTCAAGTCACCGCTGCTTGCCGATTCCCCCTCCTGTTCCACGACCTCAAATTGCGCCTCCTGTTCCACGACCTCAGTTTGCGCCTCCTCTTTGTCACCAGATTCAGTCATTATGCCCAGGTCACCAGTCTTGTGTTTGTTTTTCTTGGTTCGCTTATATACATTCTCGGCCCACGCGCAGGTGTCAATTTGAGGGGCCGGGCAAAAGATGATTTAGATTTGGCCCTTTTCACAAAGTTTACTTCGTTTATTTAAGTCTTGCTGCTTTTACGACAAGAGCACTAGTTCTCGGATGTTGGTGAAAATTTCATCCAAGACAGACGTGACTTGCTGCTCGTTGATTACGATGGCTTCGAAAAAGGACTCTTTTGAAATGGCAAGCAGGATCGACACTGCCGACGCGGGTAACAGCGCCTGGAAACAAACGTTTTGTCCCAGGAAAGGGTTCTTGACAGACGTCGGGTTCACGACACTGTGGTGTGGAGACATTTCGATGTTTTTCTTGAGAGCCTCCGCTTGTAGGCCCGCGTACTCCTTGCTTTGCTGGCTAGCCAGAATCCAGTGCCGCATGCGGCGATCGCAGGACAGCAGGAAGAAAAAAAGCACAACCTTGTGCGTGTATGCAAAGCACGGGTTCTGTATGCGCTGCAGAATCATGTCGAACTTGCTTTGCAGGCTTGGGTAGTGCTCGTAGTGCTCGCGAACGTTGGCAACTGAGTTTGCAATCATCATGTTTATGAACGCGTGGTGGTTTGAATGCACAATATAGCAGAGTATATTCTGCATTTGCATCAGCGACGCAGGGGTGTTCTTGTCGAATGTTTCTGCCATTGGTTGTTTTCTCTATAAAAGGCAGAAGGCGCAAAGTGTGCTTGTTTCTATTTTTTGTAGCCACAGCCATGACCCCGCAAAGCCTTTTGTTTCATTATCAACCCCAAACCGGGACCTCCTGTACTGCAGTTTCGATTTTCTACGCTTATGCGGTGCTGGCACGCGCGATCCACCCGATATGCTGCGAGACTGTCATGAAAGAAATCATGCACGCGGCTTGGCATGTCTGGAGGCAGATCAGCGACGCGGTCGCAAACACTTTTTTGCAGCAGGACGAAGTGTTTAATTTTCTTCGACGTCCCAGCAATATTTCCGTGTGCGAAATGTATTTGGTATTCAACAGTGACGTCGCGAAAGAGTTTGACCAGTGCATCCATTTTGACTCGATCACGTCGTTTGTTTGTGAAAACAGAGCCATGGTCATGACAGCGGGAGAACACACGTCAGCGCTGGTTTCAAGGGACGCAATTTTGTATTTCTTTGACCCACTCGGGGCTGTGGTGCGTGAGGTTCAAGGCAGAGACGACTTGCTGAAAATCCTTCGACAAAGCCATGGTGATTTTGAGGTCATGACGCTGTCCCTGTTGACAGTGCAGTGCTGAGTCCACGAACCCAGCTCTCGCTACAGGTGATCCAAAGAAGAGCCATACTACCACATATCAGTCCCGGTAAATTCAGATTGATTTGGCGGCCAACTGCCAGAGCGTGCGGATGTCTTCATCCACTGGCAATATTTCGTTGTATCCGCGAAACAGCTTGTAACGTTTTGTAGACAGTGGGAAACGGATCAATTTTTTGGCTTGCACTAAATTTACAATCAATTCTGCGATCTTTTCGCATTGGATCAAAGGACAGTCTTCGTATACGCCAAGCGGATTTCTGTGTACAAAGTCGAGCAAGCTTGCCTCGTCGTTCACCAATGAGTTTTTGAGCAACCACTGGCCGTTTTCGTTCCGAAACAGCGCGCTGCTAGTGAAGAAATGGCGCAGGGTAAAGTTTTCTGCAAATTCAACGTCCAAGCTCTCAGCGCCCAGGTCTCGCAGAACTATTTCGTCTGTGATTGTTTTGCGCTCAAGTGATAGTGCGCACTGGTGGTTTTTGTGCTTGTCCGTGTGCACGCCGAGGGTGAGAGCTCTGTCTCGGTTCATCAAAACACGGCACGTGCACTCGCAATCCCGCAAGGAGTGTCCGCGGACAATCAGGTCAAACATTTCTGTGTTCAGGGCAGAGGGCGTGACATTTGCCAGCCAAAATGGGACACATGGTTTCCCGCTTGCACTTTCGCCCGTTTCAGTTTCAACATCGACCCTCATCTTATTGCAATCTACCATGACCCTCTTGTAGAACGTCCCTTTGCAGAAGTTGGCGATGGCGATTTTGCCGGTGCATTTCTGAATAAAGTGCACATCGGGTAGACTCAAGAGATTGTTTTCTTCAAAGTCAAATAGGGTGTGCGGGTCGAACGTGTAGAAGATTGCCATGGCTACAAAGAAAAACACGCACAGTGTCAATGTTGACACACAAGCTCACGGGACTGGAAGCAGAGAAACCCTGGCAAGTTTAGAGCGCAGCAGCGGCGATACTATGCGAAGATTAGTGAACGCCTCAAAAAAAAAACAAAAGAGCTCACGGGACTGGAAGCAGAGAAACCCTGGCAAGGTTAGAGCGCAGCAGCAACGGTACTACACCAAAAACAGTCAACGCCTCAGGAAGCACAGCAAGGAATGGAAGGCGCAAAACCCTGCAAAAATAGCAAAGCAGCGCTTGCGTGAAAAGGAGAAATACCACGACCGCCACAATCCCTATTGAAGAAACACGTACAGTCAGCGGCGCGAAAGTCTGTGTTTCATTTATTTTTTAAACCGTAATTTTCCACCAAACAAGATCAACCCTCAAAATTCCTGGTGGTCAATCACTGACATGCCTGCATCGTCTAGTCTTTTGTACGTCTGCACGTGTTCTCTGCTGAGGATAAACACCCGTGCCCGCCGAGGCCAGCCTGGAAGTCCGTAGGTAGTGTAACCCGAGCCCCCGGCGTAACAGAGGTGCACACCGCTTTGGTTTGTGCAGTAGTCGTTGATATGATCATGACCGACGCTGAACACTCTAACCTTCTTGGCGCGTAGAGCGCCGTGTAGCCTTGTTGTCTGGCCATAGAAGACCCCCTCATGCTGTGAACCAACTATGTGTCCGTCGCCATGTTGAAACTCGAGAAGCGGGAGGTGTGCAAACGCGACGGATGTGACGTTGGCGTTGGCCACTTGCTCAAATACTCTAATTTGTTTCTCTGTCACTGGGTTGTACGGCCCACCTCGACCTCTTTTCACGTGCGAGCCATCACTGCAGAATACACAGAACTCGTGCATGTAATCGAACAGATGTATGTGAGCGCGCGTTGCGTTGGACTCAGTCACGTGAATCACGCCGTTTCCAGAGACCAATGCCCCCATTTCACGCACGAAATCATGCATGCCAGACACTGACATGGACCAGGTCTCCACGTCGTGGTTGCCGAGAACCAGTGCAAAAGAAATGTTAGCTGCCTGTACGGGCTCAAGAACTTCTGCCAGCACCCTGCGCGATTGCGCTTCTCCTTTACTTCCATACACGTTATCGCCCGTGTAAATGACAAGATCTGGGCGCTCTTCGGCAAGTAGGCGCTGAATAAACGCGGTTGTATTTCTGCCGTTGCACGGCCACATTTTCTGCGACGGGGTGAGGTCGCGACACGGATCTTGCGTGACGCAAATCTGTGTGTCTGAGATTTGCAGAATCTTGAGCGCTCCTGTTGTTGGCATGCGGATCTCGGCGACGGAATGCCGATCTTGGCCCCGAATCGCCAGGTGCCGCCAGATTATTTGCATGAAGAGCAGCATAAGACTTGACACCACGCTCAGGGTGAAGCACACGGCGCATGCTCGGAACGCAAGTCTCATGGTCGACTACGTATACAAGGGCACCAGTTGAGCAAACCGCGTCTGTGGTCTTGATTTTTTTTCAGGGCGCCACAGGTGCAGTGAGTGCTGACAATCCGGCGTTGTTGCCTGAATCAGCTAGAGTAAAATGGTCATCTGAAGTGAAAGTGCTCATTTTCATAGATCACATAATAAGAATGTGCTTCAACATGGCAGTGCAAGTGGAAGGAATAATTCGTGGCAAATTTCCATGTGCAGGGTCCACGTGTGTTGCGTCCCTGAACCTGTCTTTTCTAGTCCAAAACAGGTTCCAAACATCAAACCAAAGAATATCTTTTTGGTTTCTTATTACCTCCTTTTCAATGTTGTACAATCGCCATCTGCGATGGCTGCGATTGTTCACATATTTTTCTTTTGGAATAATGTGCGTGCCCATAGGAGACGTACCAAACCAAACCAACCGACAGATCTTAATACTTTGTATGATTTCCATAATGTGTTTGACTGATTCTGCATGAACATTCTCTGTCACGTGCGAACGCGCGTGGTGAATGGCAGGACTTTGCACAATTAACACACAGTTTTTTGATTTTTTTATCCATTGCAATGCTGCTTTCAGTTTTGTGAAGCCATGCTTTCCTTTTCTGGCTTGTTGCCGAGTACGACAATCTGACTCTCCACAGCATTTATTATTAAAGGTATAATAACCATATGTCAAAAAATACTTGACAGCAGATTGATTGTCCAGTACATACTCCGCTTCCTTTTCTTTTGCCGGGACATTTAAAAATGACAAGAAATCACTGTAAATATTTCCAAGGACAGAGTCTCCGACAAATGCAATCTTAGTGTTTTTCTTCAGAGTCGACCGAAAATATTTCATGGACATGTTCACTATGCGACATCCATCTTCTTTCCAATGATAAATGTCTTCAACCTCTGTGTAGCCCTTTGTTGATACACTCCAAAAACCCTGACCAAAACGCTGCTTGCACGTTAGTTCGAGAGCATCCGACTTTGTGTGTTGGAAATCTGTTATTACTGCGCCAACTTTGAAGAAATCTGTAGTGCAAATACCCTCAATTAGCTCTTCGTGTGTGACAATCGTCCCATTAAGATTGTAAAAACAATTGTTTGTGGGAACGGCATTTTGCATGTTGTTGATGCTAGTCACAGCTACATAAAAATCCATTTTCATTTTGCCTCCGTCGAAACGAAAACTTACGGACGCAAAGCCTGTCGCGTTAGTGAAGGAACCAAACTCACTAAAAACATTGAATTTGTGCGATGAGAGTTTGCCTTCTACCGAACAGAGTTGACATGGTTTATTTTTGCTATTCTTCACTTGAATATTAATTTTCATCTCACTACCACGAGTTATTATCGTCATTACGTCAATTGTCCATTTCTCGCCGCATGAAATCAATGATGAAAAATTCCTTAGTGCCGTAGATTTTTTGAATAAATGGACAGACGCGGAGTTGTTGTTTTTCCAAACCATGCCGCCATTATCAAAACTTGATTTTGATGCTAACATATCAAATTTGTCCACAAATGCATCTGTGTTCGGAATTAATTTATTTCCATACTCGTTGGGTAACGTAACCACAAATGATGAGTTCACGTATGTTTTTGTGATTTTATGTGCAAGTTTTCTCGTCTCAACATTGAAGAAAAGAACTTTGGCAATTGAATGTTGATCTTGGCCTATAAGCACTCGTTGCAGCCAGAATATTTGGATGAAGAGCAAGATAGAACTTGAGAAAATTAAAATAATACAGCAAATAGTACGAGCACACCGCCCTCGTTGCATGGTCTATTCTGTATGAGAAAGCACCTGCTTTGTTACCTCGTCTGTGGTCTTAATTTTTTTTCAGGGCGCCACAGGTGCAGTGAGTGCTGACAATCCGGCGTTTTGGTTATATATGTCGCAGACTTTCTTTTTAAGAAGAATACCATGCCGGATGGGCTTTGATCTCTCACGCACAATCACCTTTGTTCCGGTTGCCTACATTTTGGTCAAACTGTTGTGGACGCTGGTTTTGATCAGAATGTCGTTTGAAACGACAGCCAACAACGCGTTCAAGTTGACGCTCCGATCCGACAGTCGTGTAGCCGAGTGGCTGCTGGTCATGACGGCAATACACGAAGCTGGCATGGACCGCTGGATTTTGTCCAAGACTGAAATGGCAGCCAACGCTTCCAGCCACCCGTCAGCTCCTGGCGTGATCGTGGGGGACTTGGTATTGATCTTTTACGTTCTTTACTTACACCGCGAGTCCACGCGCAAGTGCAAAGAGCGAAGCCCATACGACACCGCCGCTCTGTTCGCTTGGGTCTTGTTGTCGCTTCTGTGTTTTGCGTATGAAATGATGCGCGTCAATAATCCGTCGCGCATCTCGTCCCGCTCTGTCGGCCTTTTAAAGATTATTTTTGGTGTCATGCTGTCTTGTAGTGTGTCCGTGCTTTTTTCGGACGGCTGCCTGTTGGTGCATCTGGAAGATGTTTCTTTTCAGGATTTGTGCATGCGGTGTTTTGGATATTCATTACTCGTCACGTCTCGTTGCTACATGAACATACACGGCAAATCCTGCGCTACGGTGGAAAACTTGAGCAATTTGATGTTCTTTTCACACTTGTTTATTCTCAAGAGCATCATGGCGGGGCTGGTATTCTGTCTGTTGCTAGGCTCACACTCGCTCTTGTTCATTTCAATGTCCCAGGTGCAGGAAATAGGGGCGGCTGAAACGTTTACCAACCGGGCCACCAAGGAGGGCTCCGCCCCTGCCCTTGTCAAAATTGACGAATCCCTCATGGCCAAATTGCAGGAAATGGAGGCCGGGATGCACACTTTGAATGAGACCAGACGACGAAGCTCCAACATTTTTGCACCGCAAGGCTTGTTTGCACCAAAGAAATAAAAGACGATAAAGCAGGAGGGGTTAGCTAGAAGCCTGACGGCGTGATTCCATGACTGCATACTGTAAATTTCTCATGTATTCTTGCATGATGCACATGTCGGTGGGGTCGATGGTGTGGCCTGGCACCGGAACTACTTTGTACTGAAAGCAAATTGAGTCCTCCATCACTTCCGAATTTGCCCATATAATCACCATCGCTTGGATTGGTTGCTCCTGTGACACTTTGCACAGCTTTTTTAAAAGCGGTTTGTCCATGTCGATGCATTTGTCCAAGAGCGTTTTGGTAATTTTCAACGGAATAATGTCAAAATTGATAGAGTTTCGCCCCCTGCTCGCAAACTGAAAAAAGGGCGTGTACACCCCATCCATGATGCTCAATGCCATGGCCTCGAGAAAGACCGGCATCATAACTTTGAAAAACATGTCGGTTCTTTCTTCCATTTTAGCCTTTGCATACAAATCCGGATGCTCTTGTCTGCACACGCACTTTTCCCTGTGAACCATTGGCCAGAGCTCGCTCTGGCAGGCTGCGCAACAATACCTTGCGATTCCGCATCGTCCGCACACTGAAATCTTTTGGATTTTTTTCCATGACATTTTTGTACAGCCCCAGCACTCGCTGATTTTGCGAGCACCAGTCAGTGCGTTGGGTGGGATTTTCCTGGCGTGACGCACGCCGTAGGTTTGAATTCCTGGAATCTCATACTGCTCTGTTTGCAGATTCAGAATCTTCTGCGTCGCGCGTGACAACATGCGCTCCCGGCTGTACCGTTTGCACATTGATGCCCATGTTTCCATCGTTATGATGGAAGATTTGGCCAAATGCATATTCTTGGCCTCAATGGCGCTTCTGCGATAACAATTACGCCGGATACTGTTCCAAAGGCGTATCATGCAAAAGCTGGTGGACATCTCTCTGCTTACGGGCATAAAATTGTTTATGAACCACCCTCGCAAACCCCTCTCGACATCTGCGTGTTTTCCGCGCACAGCAATGTTCATCTTGGACTCGATGACTTGCACGAAATCTTCGTATGTGATCATTTTGTCTATCTTGCCAGCTTTCCACTTGACTGTAATGGAGGCCAAAAACTTACTGAGACGGGCGCTTTCACGATCAGGCATCGGGCTTGACAATGAGCTATTCCACGTATCGTCCGAGCTGAGGTGGAAAGAAAAAAATTTTGAAATTTTTTTTGTCAAAAAAAAACTGGACATTTCTTTGCTTGTATTTTTGTGGACCCCCTCCCCCACCAGGGGACCGTGGTAACGGGGCAGAAAATTTTGAAATTTTTTGCCGTGTAAAATTTTTCACTTGTAGCCCGTGACAAGTGTTCGGAAGAGAAGCAAGAGGCGCACTGGGATTCGATGGCCGCCTGTGGCAGGAAGTCTCGCACTATTAAGGACCTGGAGCGTCGACTTGAGTTGGAAGAAGATTACAGTTCGTCGCTGATGCAACAGATCAACGCGCTGCATATCAAGCTCTTGTCAGTGACTCGGAATTATTCTGTTTTTCTGGATGAGGGTGGACAGGGGGCGCTCACGCCCGGGGTGTTATCCGGGAGTGTGCAAGATGGCAGATTGGATGTTGCCGTTTCTTTGAGTGGTGAGAACAGGAAAGACGTTTGGTTTGCTGCGTATGATCTTCAAACCAACAAGCCTTATGTCTACACATTGACGTGCAATGTCGGCGATCAGCTGCACTATTTTTATGCCGTGCAGTTCTACTGCAAGGACAAGTTTGATGAGAACTTTTTTGTTTTTCAGGATATGTTTGCGGTGCAGTCGTTTTTGACAATCATGTCTTGAAAAGTTCCAGTGCGCATTCACTTGTGCTATTCTGTATTCAATACATTGCAAAAAAATATGCCTCAAAGTCCCTCTTTTCGTTGCTTTCCTCTGCCATACGTAGTATATGCTTGATCTTGTCGACTTTCAAAACCGGCTGCACGGGATCACCAGGACAAATCACGCTCATCTTTTCAAACAAGAGCACGGCGAGGGTGTTCGCGGGGATGGCCTGGAAGACGCCACTCGAACCGTGCTCTTCGACAAAGTCCAGTGCGTCGTTTAAAATCAGAGCGCCCTTGGTTCCCGTGGTGCAGTTGCAAAGTTCTTGCAAGCCATCTACGACAGTGTAATCCATGCGCCAGCCCAAGCAATCCATCAGCAAAAATTCTTTTCGGGCAATTGACAGGGTCTTGTCCTTGAGCTGTGCCTTGTTCCAAATTTGTCCGTGAAGAATTTTTTTGGCCGTCCATTTCATGTTGAGGAAATCGGTGCCCTCCATTTTCATGGCCACGTTGAAGACAGCCCCACTCATATCACTCAGATCGTGCACTTTAGAATTAGTGGAATCGTCGATTTTGAATGCTGATTGCAGAAAACGATGCGCTAGCCTTGTCGCCAGTGTCAATGTTCGCACCTTTTTGATTTTGTGTGCAAGCACTGAGCATGTGATGCCAACGTTTTCAACACCAACCCAGTAACTTCTCCACAACATTTCGATTTTTGACTGCATGACGATTCTGGCCTGTTCTATGTCTGTGCTTGAGGCAACAAAGAATGCTTGGGTAGTGTTTGACTGCATTTGTAATCGCTGCAGCATCATACTGTCAAAAACCTGAAGCATTGTGTCCATATTTGATTCCGCAGCACTGATTGGTGCTGTACTTGTTGTGTTCATCAAGCGCGGTGTGCGTCGTCTTTTTTTGCTGTTCTGATCATCGTCATCGAGAATGGTCTCCAGAGTCAGCCCGTAAAACACAAAAAATTCTTCTTTAGGAGAACTGAAATTTGGTTCCAATGATGACGTTGAACATTGCGTCCCGGGTTTGATGTATTTACCCGGCGTTTGATGACTGGCCTTGTTTTCGAGTTTTGGTTTTGACCGAGTTGTCGGAGATTGGTTCGTGGGGTTGATGCTTCTTGCAGGCGCTTGATAAATGGGCCTGCTTTCAAGATTTGGCTTCAAGGCACGCAAGCTTTCTTTTTTTTCAGACATGCGATTACGTGCTTGAGAATTTTGACTTCTTTCGAATTCCTCTGTAGAGAAGAACAAACGCGCAGGGCCAGGGCACGGGCGTGGCGGGTTTGATGCCATGCGTTGAGAGCTGGAAAGTGGACTACGGCAAAACTTGGTTTCTCTTGTCTTGTGTTTCAAATTCTTTTTTCAATTTTTTTTATATTTATTTTTTTTGTTTTTAATGTATTTTATTTTTTCTTCTTTTCCATTTTTGCGGTTTTTCAATCCCTTTCGACCCGATTCCATTTTGCCTATTATACAATACATTGCTTCGCACTGAAAAGAATATATAAATACTTACTGCAAACACAGCGTCAAGATTTGTGGAGCATATGCGTGCGGGGTGTATTTTTTTTCTCCTCTCTTTTTTATGTTTTGAAACATTTGGCCTGGTCTCTGGATCGAGCTTTTATGTTTCAACCTCTTCGAAATTGACGTTTGCCGACGACTCTGGAATCAGAAATAGCTCTTTGGTTTCAGATATCGTTGAAACAAACATCCGCCGTTTTGTTTCCGACACCAGCAACACCCGGTGCGCGGGTTCTTGCGCGGTCGTTTCAAACAATGTCACGATTGTGTCCTTGACGAGCACCGAGGACTTTGTGTTTGACATTACAATTTATGTTTACACAAAAGACGCTGCGTCTGCATTTGTTATTGCGGCGCCTGGCGCTTTTTTCCCCAACGAGGTGCGCCGGTCTTGGGATCAAGAGGTGGTGGTGGATCTGGCAGACCCACTGCTTTCTGTTAGCAATCAGACCCTGTCTGTCGTCGAAGGTTCGTCGTCTAGGCCCGTGTTTTGCGGCGACGGCAACGCTGGAGAGGGCGAAGAGTGTGACGATTTTAACACTCAAGACGGCGACGGTTGTTCTGCACAGTGTAGACTCGAGTCAGGGTGGATGTGTGCCAACACCTGGCGCTCGCCCAACGCGCGTGACGAGCTGGGGTTTGACTTGGACTCGGAAACTGTGAATGGAACCACCACTTACTCAGTCTCCACGACCACGGAGTCCTGCCCTGTTTCCGAACTATGTCGGCAGGGTGAGCTATGGGAGCCTGACGTCTGGCTGCAGCTTTATGGCGAAAATTTCTCCGTTACGTCTCTTCCCCCACGAGGATACTATTGCACGGACACGTGTGGGAGCTTCCCCGTGCCTTCTGGTATGATCATGAATACTTTGGCTTCGTCGGACGTGGACTTGTGTTCTCTCAAAGATTTAGACGAGTGTCTTTTTGGTCTGGCGACCTGTTCGTTTATGGCCTACTGTGAAAATCTTCAAGCAAGTACGGCAGGAGTTGGTTATGCTTGCTACTGTGACCAAGAACACTTTCCCACGGGTGAGTCGGGTGTCGCATGTAGTGACCAGGGCTTTGAGCTCGTGTTCCTTGTCGCTGGAAACGATCCTCACGACGCCACGTCCGACATCGCTAAAATGGAGCTCTTGCGTGAGACATTGATTGACACTTTGCTCAGTGCCGGTGTCTTCAAAACCAAGATGACAAAAAACATTTTGCTTGAATCGGTGCACGACTACCCACCCCAGCTCGTGCGTATCTTAAGCGAGGACGGTTACGCGAACAGAGGGCTCTATGAAATCAAAGTTCGAGCCGCGAGTGCTCTGGTGAACGTGATGGATTTTGTGTCTCTGACATTGTTTTCCGACTTGACGGAGCTGGATGGCATCTTCACAGACTCCTCTTCTCCACCAGCGCACAAACTATATCGCGAGCTGAGGTGCAGCAACGAGCAAGGTCGTGTGTGCTCAGCCAGTAGTGATTGCCTGAACGGCGGCACCTGCGGCAGCGTGCCTGCTGTTAATATGAAGTCGCTCGATGCGGGTGGCACATCCGCCCCGTTTTACACCGACACGTCTGGTGCGTCTCTAATCAGCGTGACCTACGACAACAGCCAGACCGGCTGGCACCTGCGGTGGCGATACACGCCACGCGACGACGCAGTTGGAATTCTGTTCATGTCCAAAATGAGCGACCCTGCTACCGCCGAAGAGCTGGCCACCTTTTTCCCCGATGAATTTCCATGTCTCCCGTTCAACGTCGGTGAAATGCAGCAACGACGCGATAGCACCGTGTGCTGTCTCTCCAACGTCAACAGGGATTACACCTCGACAGAGTCTTTTGGCGAGTACATGAGTGACAACAATTCTGTGCTCTCCCAGGAAATCTCTCGACAAAACGCCTGCTATCAGCGGGGGACGCCCCCCTCCAACTCGACACGATCCCTGCTGAACGGAACTCTTGACTTTGTCACGGGTCGGTTCCAGCGCATGAGCCGTTCGACGTCAAGCCTCGACACAACTGTGACCAAAAACTACCAAGACCTGCTTGTGTTTATAGCCTATGAAGACGTGCTCCTGCATGGCGGGATCAGTACGAAAATTTCAGGCGGCAACAGTCTGCGGTTCTTGGTGGGCATGGCGTTTTTGGGGCTCACCGACACACAGTTTCTCAGTACCTCGGTCTCGAGTCAGGAGGTGTTTAGCGACATTACCAACTCGTACGTGTTCAGCACGACCGCCACCACCCAGTTTACGTTTGTCAAGGACGTGGACGTGAGCCTCATCGAGGTCCTGAACCAGACATCCGGACAGACCCTCAAGTTTGCGCGTATCTTGATCGGCGTGCCCTCTACGTTCACCGCCGACGAGGTGCATGGTCTGATTCCGACCGACTCTATCATCGCCAAAATTGGTTACACCAAAGACACTGCACCCGAGGTGCAGCAGTACTATCCGTGCATCAACATGTACACCGGGGTGCCGAAGCAAGAGATCGACACTCTGTTGTCCGAGCAGTCCTGGTGCTCGTTTCAGGACGAGCTGTGCAAACCCCTGGGACCCACGCCCGTAAACGTTGGTGGCCAAATCAGCTTTTACGTCCCGCTGCAGGGCGACGCGTGGCAGAAGTCCGCCCCTGCCGCCTTTGTCACGAAAAAGCTTTTCCTCGACTTTGTTCTCAGTGTGAAAAAGGACGGCAAGACTGTCATGACCAACGTGGAGACCAAAACAGAAATCACGGCAGAAAGCATCAACACCATGTGCAAAGAGAGTAGACTATCAAGCGCAATCGACGACATGTTTTCTATCGATTTACACCTCGGTCTCACCAACTCCACCAACACCATCAATGCCAGCCTCGAGTCTGTATATGATGTGACCAGAATATCGGAGCCAGTGCATTTGTCGCGCGACGTGAGCACCACCGCTGGCAACATCCTGACCATGGTCCTGCGCGGACGCGACGACGTCTTCAGCCGCGAATACAGCCGCGATTACAGCATTGAGATTGAGGATTACATCACCGTGTATTTTCTGTCCCTCGAGAAAAAGCAGCAGGTCGACAGTTTGGTCGCGGCAGGGCGTGCTGTTGAGCAGCAAGTTGTGCCAGGGTCAATCTCGGAGTTGAACCTGCGGCCGACAGAGGAGTTGCTGTCACTGTGCCCGCTTCAGGCCATGAAGGGAGCCATGGGCTGCATCACTCGGTATGAGGTCAAGTCGCGGCAGTTTGATCGGCGCACCAATTCGATTGTCGCAATCGCCCCGGACGACGAAGATGACTACGCAGCGACCATGAATGATGCCGCTATCTGGACGCAACTCACTCTCGGCGACACCACCTTTGCAAATAATATGGGAAGTCGGCACGCGGATGCCATGAACCAGGAGTTTAACCTCAACAGTCGGTATCGCAAGGGTTTTTTGATTTCTCCAGTGGTCCCGTGGCGAAAGAGCGAGTTGCGGGCAGAAGGATTCGAAAACGAAATTGGATTGAGCCAATACTCCATGTCGTTTGTCATGATTGCTTTTGACCAGAATGTCGGTATTTCGTTTGAACCGGTTGCGCAAGTCGCTATTCCGGGAAAGCTGCCAATCACGGCCGATGATTTCACACAGAATCTCGATCTGCAGAACGCACTGGCGTCGGCGTATGCGCAGGGCCTCGGACTGCCCCCCGATGCCGCGGAAATCGATCCAAATTCTATTCGGCAGGAACTTGTCAATGACACGGATACTGGGCCCGGCCGCCGCCGCCTGCTCGGAACGTATTACATCACTTTGTACGAAGTCCTGATCAAATTTTACGAGAAAGAAGAGACGGAAACGGGAGAAAGTGTGGCCCAGCAGAAAGCCGCCGAGATTGTCGACGCGATTACGGATATCGAGAGTAGTGTCGCCGATGTGGTCTTTGAGAAGGTCAAGGCAGCGGTCGAGACGGCATGCTCGGATTGCCCTCTCCCGGAAAAAGAGGACATCAAACCGCCCGTGGAATTGCGCGAGGCGATCAAGAACACCGTCCGTGATGTGGCGTCGTGCATGAACGAAGATGTGAGCGTCGACTTGACCGATATCGGAGGTGGGACCGCAACGTGCGAAAAAAGGACGATTGACGGAGTTGAATACGAGATAGGCGCACGAGGCCCGCTTACCCAGGCCGAATGGGACTCTGTCGGGGGCGGATATCGTGTCACAGAGGGCATGGATGGCTTGAAATCGGGACGAGCGAGTTATGACCTTTGCGGGAGCATCCCCGCGCATTTCTTGCTAGCGAACGTCGACGGTATTCAAAGCAAATGGGACGCGCTCACGGCCAAGTTCAGCAAGTGCTGTCTGTGCTTGAGTGGAATCCCCAAAATTCCCCGAACGAAAAAGGACTATTTGCATAGGTATAGCTGGGGCGTGCCGACGGAGGAACTGACTCAGCACAATGGTTGGAAACACAAGTATGAGTCCGCGACCGGTGTGTCGCTGATGAACCCGCAGATTGACACGTTCCGCTCCGCTCCTGCGTTAAGCCTTAAGATTTCCAAGGAAAATTTGCCCCCGGCCTCGTGGAAGTTTTCGAGGAAAAGCGGCTTGTCAAATTATGTACCACTTGACAAATGTACCGCAAGCGCCGTCTCTTCTTGGTTCAATGTCAACAATGAAATTTGCGAGGGGACGTGTAGAATTAGAACAAAAAGATGGCAATCCCACGTTGAGCAAGATCGCGCTGGTGATCAGACATGCGACGACGTCTGTGCGAATGCAGGACTCAAATGTACGTATGCGACTCTAGAAAACAGCTGGGGACTTTGTGGCCCTTGGCCTGGCTATGAACGGACGTGTGATATGAAGCACAGATCAGCCACGGCAGGACTGCCAGTGCTATGTTATTGTGGTTACGCCGATGACAACGTGGTTTTTGAAGGTGGCGTTTGTGGTGCAGGCAAGCAGATGCTTGATATTGATGGCGAGTGCCATGATTGTCCCTTGTCCTCCTTCAGATCTGGCACTGATTATCAGAGAATTTCATGCCAGACCTGTCATGATGCAACGGGTGACGCCCACAGAACAACCACTGCAGTGGGTAGCAGCACGGTGGACGCATGTGTATGCACTAGAGGTTATTTTCAAGACAGTACGACGTCTACATGTGAAAAATGCCCTGTAAACACATTCAAGTCGGTAGCGTCAAACGACGTATCGCTGTGTCATCCCTGCCCTGAAGGTTTGTTGGCACGCGCCGGATCCACCACACAAGAAGACTGCTCGCCGCCATACTCGGTCGGGGGTTACAATGCC
>MDTA01187633.1_pt1 | contig 20796 bp, 21 predicted proteins | sample 811151 | NCBI WGS metagenome assembly MDTA01 (sample SAMN05326648, study PRJNA326480) | marine metagenome | isolation source: seawater | place: Indian Ocean: South | collected 2010 | reverse complement strand
CATTAGCTCTAAAATCCCATTCATCATAAGTAAAAGTGCCATCTTCTGTAGCACTTAATGGACCTCCATCTTCATCAACATGTTGCAAAGTGCCTGAATCATTTTGATTGTTTTCAATATCTCTATTACTTAATTCTTTCATAAGATTTTCGATAACGTCAGATAATTTGGAATTATCTGATTCTTCCATATTTTGATCAAACTCCTCTATTTCGGGAGAATTTTTAAGCATCTCTTCAAGTTGCTCTTGTGTAATTGGTTCATTTGTGTCTAAGTCGTCAAATTCATTTTCAGAGTATTCCATTTGAGATAAAAGTTGCGATAATTCTGGTTTAAATTCACCTCTATAATCAATATCTTGTGGAGAAGAATATTCATTATCAAGTTCATTGCTTTCGAAATTTTCAGGATTATCTGAAGACTCATCAAGATTATGATTAGATTGATTAAATTCAGAAAATAAACTCTGAATTATTTGCTCTTCTTCATAATTTTCGTCTTCTAATTGATCATTAGTTTCTTCCGTATTAAATTCCTCAAATTCATCTTCATCTATTTGTTCATTTTTTATTTCATTTAATATATAATATGCTCTTATAGTGGCTTCGGCAGAATCTTCTACAGTTGCTTTATTTGAAGCAATAGTTTTAATTAAATGTTTTAATTTTTTTGCCTCATTTGAATATTCGGCCGGAACATATAAGTTGGAATTTTGACCCAGACTAATCCTGATAAGGAATTCAACTAGCGATTCTCTAACAGGCAAATCTTTTATTTCAGGTCTATTTGCTAATGCTGAATCACGTATATCTGTATAAATATTTATGATCCCTAGATATTCTGAAAAAATATGAGAATCTACTCTGGTACTTTCAAATATGGTAAAAATATCAAGACTAAGCTTTTTATCATTGAAAATATCAAAAAACTTACTGAGATCGGTCAAATAATCATTACTTAACATTTTTTTATTAATTGTTTCATTTATTCTTAAATTTTCAAAAAAGTTAGATGATTTCTTGAAGTCAAAATCAAAAGAACCAAACTCAATATGCCCAATTTGATGAGTAGAAATAACCTTTAAAAATCCAAAATTTTCCTCTTTTGACAGATATCGATTTACTATGGATGGCATAAAAATAGTAGAGCCTTCAGTTGTAGCTAATTCATCTCCAAACCATCCTATATTTTTTTCTGCTAATTGAGAAGACTCTTTTACTTCAATTTGCCTACCTGTTAGTGCTAATGAATAATTTCTTATTATGTCCTTAACTTTAGAAAGTTCAATACTTGAGGATAAAGAATCAATTATTTCTCTAGACTCTTTAGACTTTAAAGTAAAAAAATCATTAATAAGTTCTATATTTTGATTTTCAGAATTCTTAATTCCATGAGAATGCCATGAACTAATTTGTTGAAAATTAATTTTTTCTAATAAAATGGGTACGGCATCAAAAAAATCATTACAAGATTTCGGATCGATTGTTGATAATGATTTTGCCATATTAAAAAAAAGATCTTTGTCTTCGTTATTTATTTTAGATACTATAGAACTAGTTTTTTTCATAGTATCAATAGGATTAATATTTCCAGTCACTAATAATTTACGAGATAGATTTAAAATTTGATTTCTATTAAAAGCTTCCAACTCAATCATATAAGCGTTTATTGTTTCAAAAATCATCTTAATATCTTTCCAAGATTTTTCAGATGAATCTAATAAAAGATTTATCACTTCTCCTGAATCATTGTCTAATTTTTCAAATAAAGAAATTGATAGTTCTAATGAGTCAATAGCTAAATCATAAGATCTTTTTGATAAATTATTTAGAAATTCTGCATATTTAGCCCATTCTTCAAAACTGATATATTCCATAATAAATGGAGTTGATTCAAAAAATTTAGAAGAAAGTTTTGCTGATTTCCAAGTCCCTTTATATAACTTACTTGATAAATTAACCCAGTCATCAAGGTATCTTGGCCTAATTCTCAGCATTGATTTAGGGGAAGATAAAAAATAAGATTTAGCTACATCTATTGATAATTTAGTTAACTTTGTACCTATTTTTGACCATGAAATAAATTGAGCAGATGGTAAATGTCTTTGAACATCTACTGAAGAATTAAAATAATCAATAGAAACCTCCCATGACCTCGGAGAAATTTTACAAATATTTAATCCTTCCGAAGCCCATATTTCAAGGGTTTCAAGTGACAATCTTGAAGATAACTTTTCATATGAATTTAGAAAAGAAGATGTAACTTCTGATGAATAAGATTCAAAATATTTTTTATATTTTTCTTGTAAAGTTTCTATTTTTTTCTCCTTCCAATATAGGGTTAAAAATATTAGTAATTATTTTTGCAGAGGCTCCCCAAATAATTTTACCTTTATAGCTAAATGCGTCACTTTTTCTAAAATTATTATTTTCATAGAAAGTTATTTCTCTTTTATTTTTAGATTCTAAAAAAACCTCAATAGGAATACTCATAATATCCGAAACTTCTTCCTTATTTAATTGTAACTTATCCATATTAAATTCATTTATCATTCCTATAAAAGGCCAAATAGTAAAACCCGTAAAAGTATTTACAGGTTTCATCCTAAGCCAATATTTTATATTCGATTTATCTATACCGATTTCTTCTGTAACTTCTCTGAATGCTGTCTGCATAAGATTATCATCTGATATTTCAAACTTTCCACCAGGGAATGCCCATTCTCCTGAATGATTTCTTAGATTTTGTGAACGTTTAATCATTAGTACTTCTGGTATGTTTTTTTCATTATGAAATAATACCATTACAGAAGAAGAAGATTTATCTATCACTTCTTCTTTTGGTTGGTCAAGTTTTTCTATTAATTCAGATTTGAGATTTTCCATTGAAGCAAACATTACAAAAGATTAAGCGAAAATTGATGTAACAACTTCATCAATACTTCTCTGTATTTGAAAGTCATCAGTTATACCCCATGTAACTGACACTTGGCAGGCACGCCTTTCAGGAACGCCATCTTGTATTAATTTCCCGGCATAAATTAGCATTCGAGTACTTGCCCCTTCCTCAAGACCATGCTCTCTTAGGTTTCTAATTTTAGAACCTAATTTTGCTAGTCTTTCAGATACTTCCAAGTCACATCCAGACTCATGCTTGATAATTTTAGCCTCACGTTCTTCATCAGGAAAATCAAACTCTAATGCTACAAATCTTTGGCGTGTACTATGTTTTAAATCTTTCAATGCGTTTTGATAGCCTGGATTATATGAAACAACTAATAAAAAACCTGGTGCAGCATCAATAACAGTTCCCAATTTATCTATGGTCAAAGATCTTCTATGATCTGTGAGTGGATGAATAATAACTGTTGTATCTTTTCTAGCTTCTACTACTTCATCTAAGTAACATATACCACCAACTTTTACAGCTCTAGTCAGTGGACCATCAATCCAACGAGTTCCATTTGCATCAAGCAAATACCTACCAACCAAATCACTTGCATTGAGATCTTCATGACAAGCAACTGTAATTAATGGTAATTTCTCTGATTTTGAAATATTCTTTTTTATACTTGAGTTGCTTAATTTCCAGGCCATATACTCGACAAATCTAGTTTTTCCAGTTCCAGTTGGGCCTTTTAGCAAAACTGGGACTCTTTGTTTATATGCAGATTCGAAAATTTCAACTTCATCAGAAGTTGAAACATAAAAAGGTTCTTCAGTGATATGAAAATCTTCTATATCCTGTTGAACAAATTTCTGTTCATTTGTCATAGGTTACCCTCAAGAATTTTTATATATTAAATAATTTATTTTGATTATAAATAATTTTATAAATTTATTAAGTTGTTTTTTGAAAAATATTTTACTTTTTCTTCTAATTCTGAATAAGAAAAGTTATTATCAAGTATAAAATCAGATAAGTCCCTCCTGTATTTAGAGGATGACTGATTCTTCATTCTCCTCAATATGTCTGACCTTGAAAAATTAGAGCGCTTAATAATTCTAGAAATACATACTTCTCTATTAGCTTCAACAGTTAATACGAAATCACATATTTTATTCCATTCTGCCTCAAATAGCTTAGAAGCTTCAATTAATGTAATATTTTCTTTTTTTATATTTTTCTCAACTTGTTGAAGGGCTATTGGCCATATAAATTTTTCAAATTTATTCAAAGCCTCTAAATCCGTAAATAATATATTGGCTAATTTATTTTTATTTTTAGCAAAATTTTTTGTACTTTGGTCTATATGTACATCAAAGTTTATTTTACAAAATTTTATTACTTTAGAATCCACTCTAAGTAAATTATTAACAATTTGATCGGAATTAATTTTAGTTATATTTTTGGATTCTATTAATTTTAAAACTGAAGATTTGCCTGAACCAATACCACCAGTTATACCTACTATTCTCATTGAAAATCCATTAATTTAATACTAATATGTTTAAAGTATATCTTTTTTGTTAATCTTAACAAAAAATTTATTAAAAAAAATTATTATATCTAGTTATGAGAAATAAAAAACGAAGGATAAAAAAAGATAAAACCCATCTAGACAATCAAGGTATATCTATAGACCTTCATGGCTATAGATATAGAGATGCAGAGTTAATAATACTTGAGCATATTGATGAAGTTTATTATTCAAATTTACATTATGTTAGAGTTATTCATGGACATGGAGAAGGAACATTAAAGTCATTAGTTAGAAAAATAATGAAGGAAAGTAATAAAATTAAAAGTTATCAATCAGTTGAAGGTGATGCAGTAACAATCGGAGAGGTTGAATTTTTACAACCAAATTAAAAGACTATGGATTTATTTGATATACAAAACAATAAATTGTCAAAACAATATTCACCTCTATCTTCAAGAATAAGACCTGTAAAATTAGAAGATGTTTATGGGCAAAAACACCTAATATCAGAAGGTAAGTTTTTGTATGAAGCAATTAAAAATAATAATGTACCTTCTTTGATATTTGTAGGACCTCCTGGTTGTGGAAAAACTACACTAGCTAAAATAATATGCGAAGAATCAAATAATTACATGGGTGAAATTAGCGCTGTGTCTTCAGGGGTTAAAGATATAAGAAATTTTGCTACAAAAGCAAAAGATAAATTAGGACAAAACGGGATTCAATCAACTCTATTTATAGATGAAATTCATAGATTTTCTAAATCTCAACAAGATGCATTATTACCTTATATAGAAGGTGGGAATTTCAAGATAATTGGAGCTACTACTGAAAATCCATCATATTCAATTATCAATCCGCTTCTTTCTAGAATAAGACTTTGTTACTTAGAAAAACTAAGTGATGATGAAATAACAAAACTACTTACAAATACCTTAAGTAATAAAAATTACGGAATACAACAAATTATTACTGAGGATTTAATTGAAATTATTACGAATTACTCTGGAGGAGATGCTAGGTACGCACTCAATTCCTTAGAAACTTGCTTAAATCATGCTAATAATACTAATACTAATTTAACTAAAAATAGTATAGAAGAAATTCTTGAAAAAAATATTTACTACGATAAAAGTGATGATTATCATTATCACCTTATTTCAGCTTTTATAAAATCAATGAGAGGCTCTGATCCAAATGCAGCAGTCTATTATTTAGCAAGGATGATTGCTGGGGGAGAAAATCCTGAATTCATAGCACGTAGACTTATTATTTTTGCAATTGAAGATGTTGGTTTAGCAAATCCGCAAGCATTAAATTTAGCTACATCAACTTTATATGCAGTAAAAAATATTGGTATGCCAGAAAGTAGAATAATTTTAGCTGAAACTACTATATACCTTGCGTCTTCACATAAATCTAATTCTTCCTATAAATCAATCGACTTAGCGTTAGAGCATGTAAAAAAATCACCAGATGAAAAAATCCCACGAAATTTATTAAATGTTGTTACAGAATTAGATATGCAAAATGATTATGGTAAAAATTATAATTATCCTCATGATTTTCCTAACAATTTTGTAAAAGAAAATTACTTGCCTGAGAAAATAAAAAAGAAGATTTTCTATGAGCCAAAAGAGGTAGGTATTGAAAAATCAATTAAGGATAGAATTAGCAAACTTTGGGATAGTTGAAACAAATTTACTTTCCTAATATTTTGGATATAGATAAAAGAAAATATTCACAATCTTTTTTTGAAATATCATTATGGGTTACTACTCTAAAATTATTTTTAGAAGGGTTGATCATAATATTATTTTTCATAAGTTCAGAAACCAATATTTTACTTTTGTTTGAGTATTCTTTAGATAAATTAAATCTAACAATATTTGTTTGAATATTTTCAGGATCAATTAATATACCCCTGATATTAGCAAGTCCCTCAGCCAAAAATCTTGCGTTTAAATGGTCTTCAGCTAATCTATCAACCATTGTATCTAAAGCTACTATACCAGGTGCAGCAATAATACCTACTTGCCTCATTCCTGAGCCTAAAATTTTTCTCCATCTTCTACACTCTTGAATAAATTCTTTGTTTCCTACTATTAATGAGCCGACCGGGCAACACAAACCTTTGGACAAACAAAAGGTTACAGAATCAAAATAACTTGTTATTTTTTTTGGCGAAACACCTAAATATACAGAGGCATTAAATAATCTTGCTCCATCTAAATGTAATGATAATGAAAGTTCTCTAGCTTGTGATGTAATTAATTCTAATTCAGTTAGGTTTAATACCTTCCCTCCAGCCATATTATGAGTATTTTCTAATGCAAGCATTTTTGTTTTTGGTTTATGAAAATCATCTGGTTTTATAGCATTTTCAAGATCGTAAATATCTAATGACCCGTGCTTATTATTAGGTATTGGAAATAGTGATGTACCCCCAAGAATCATTGTACTACCAGCCTCATAATTATAAATATGACTCATATCCCCTACTATGACTTCATCTCCTCTATTGGTTTGAGCTAAAATAGATATAAGATTTCCTTGCGTACCCGATGTTACTATTAGAGCATCTTCTTTTCCTAGAAGTTCAGCCGCTTTTTCTTGAAGTTGATTCGCAGTTGGATCATCCTGGTAAACATCATCTCCCAACTTAGAGTTGATTATAGCACTCAACATTTCTTTTGTAGGCCTTGTAACAGTATCACTTCTTAGATCAACTAAATTCATAAATTTCACCTAAAATTTCTAATTCATAAAATTAATAATTAAAATATAATTCACATATGAAAAATAAAAAACAAACAATATTTACAAAGAACTTTCTTAATTCATATTTTCTTATACTAACATTATTTATTATATCTTTAGACCAGATTTCAAAATACATTGTAATACAAAACTTAAAATTAGGAGAGTCTGTACCAAATAGCGGCATTTTTAGATTTACCCATGCTCAAAATACAGGTACTGCTTTTTCTTTGTTCCAAAATCAAACAGATATTTTAACAATCGTTTCTTTTGTTGCTATAGTTTTGATAATATTTATTTATTTATCTATTGAGAAACCTTCAAATTACATTTATTTATCTTATGGATTATTATTTGGCGGTGCTTTTGGAAATTTAATTGACAGAATTAGATTAGGCTATGTTACTGATTTTTTTGACGTTGGGTTTTGGCCTATATTTAATATTGCTGATTCTGCAATAACAATAGGTATTATACTTATGATATTCAACTATTTAATCTACAATAAAAAATAATGAAAAAAATTAAGATTAATACACAGTATGAAGCTAGATTAGATTCTTATATATCTGATGAATTAAATGGTAAATTTTCAAGAAATCAAGTAAAAAATCTAATAAAAAGTGACAAAGTGTCAGTTAATGGAAAAAATATAAATAAACCATCAAAAATCATTAAAGGCAACAGTGAAATTTTGATATATGATCCTATTTCAGAAGAAAATACTGCGCAGAGTTCCCCACTTCCAAACAAAGATAATATAAATATCAACGTGTTATATGAGGACTCTTTTATTGCTATTATAGACAAACCAGCATTTATCTCAATGCACCCAGGAAATGGAAAAAGGAATTTTAATGTATCGGATTACATACAAATAAAATGGCCAGATATAAAAAATGTCGGAGAAAATAATATAAGAGTAATAGTCCATAGATTAGATCGAGATACAAGCGGGCTAGTAATAATAGCCTTAAAAAAAATATCCTATATTAAATTAATTGAGATGCAACGAATTAGGAAGATAAAAAAATCTTACTTTGCGTTAGTAAATGGGCACCCGCAAAAAGAAAAAGGTATAATTGATGCGCCAATAGGAAGAAATCCTAAAAATAGAACAAAACAAGATATAATTAACGGTGGGAAACAAGCTATTACAGAATATGAAACAATAAAAAAATATAATGATTTCTCTCTTTTAGAAATAAAAATAAAAACTGGCAGAACACATCAAATTAGAGTACATATGAAAGCTATAGGGCATCCCGTAGTTGGAGATAGAAAATATAATAATTTTACACATAACATTAAAAGACAATTTCTTCACGCATATAATATAAAATTCAAACATCCCATAAATGATAAAATATTAGATGTAAGCTCAGAAATTCCTATGGATTTGAATGAGTTCCTAAAAAATTTATTATAAATATGAGCTCAATATGAAAAATGTAAGAGTAAGATTCGCACCCAGCCCAACAGGAATACCACATATCGGTAATATTAGAACAGCTTTATTTGCTTGGTTATTTGCAAAAAAACATAATGGAAATTTTATTTTGCGTATTGAAGATACTGATCAAAATAGATATGACCCAAATTCAGAATTAGCAATAATCGAATCATTGAAGTGGCTAGGATTAGGATGGGATGAAGGACCAGAAATAGGTGGTAATTATGGGCCATACAGACAATCTGAGAGAAAAAGTATTTATATTGAAGTAGCTGAAAAATTAATAGAATCGGGAAAAGCTTATTATGATGACACAACTCCTGAACAACTTAAAGAATTAAGAGAATCTCAAAAAAAACAAAAATTACCGCCTAGATATGATGGTAGAGGCAGGCACAGAAGTAAAGAAGAAATTAAAAAATCAAGAGATAAAGGATTACCAATAACTGTAAGGCTAAAAGTACCAGAATCAGGGGAAATCTCTTTTATTGATACTGTTAGAGGAAAAATTCAAGTTGATGCAAGAGAGATAGATGATTTTGTTATTTTGAAATCGGATAAGATGCCCACATATCATCTTGCCCATGTAGTTGATGATCACTTAATGCGTATAAGCCACGTAATCCGAGCAGAAGAATGGATATCAAGTACTCCAAGGCACATTTTAATTCATCAAGCATTAAAATATGATTTACCAGAATACGTTCACGTACCTCTAATATTAGGTAGCGACAAGTCAAAACTAAGTAAAAGGCATGGCGCTACTTCAGTTCTTGATTATAAAAAACAAGGATTTATAAATGACGCCTTGTTTAATTTTCTTTCATTATTGGGTTGGTCTCCAGGAGATGATAAAGAGCTATTGAGTAAAAATGAAATTATTTCTAAATTTCAATTAAACAAAATAAATTCTTCATCCGCAATTTTTGATTTAAATAAACTAGAATGGATGAATGGTGTCTATATAAGAAGTTATAGCAATGAGAAAATCATTCATAAAGTTATCCCAATACTAGAAAGTAAGGATGAGTCTATAGGTTTGCCTAAAAGCGTGAAAAGGCCTCTTGATAAAAGATACTTAGTCAAAATAGTTCCTCTTGTAAAGGAAAGAATAAGAACACTAAATGAAGTAACTGAACTAATTGATTTTTTTTATGAAGAAAATATAACGAATAAAAAAGAAAATATAATTATAAAAAATATGAACGCTAAAGATAGTATAAAAATCTTAAATAAAGCAATTGATATTTTAAACAATACTAAATTATTTACTAGCCAGTCACTAGAAACTAATTTTAGAAATCTTATACAAGTCGAAAAAATTAAGCCTGGACAATTGTTCACTTCATTAAGATATGCCTTATCGGGAAAAAAAATTGCTCCACCTTTATTTGAAACTATGGAAGTTTTAGGAAAAGAAAAATGCGTAAAAAGAGTTTTCGCAGCTATTACCCTACTTACATAAATAAAACTATTGACCTCGATATATACTAATCTTTATACTTGTAACTTATACTAAAAATAAAACAATGGGAACATATGGTTGAAGTAAAAATTAATGATGGTGAAAATTTCGAGGGATTTCTAAGAAGATTCACAAAAAAAGTTCAGCAAGAATCTATAATTTCAGAAGCTAGAAGACGTCAACATTTTGAGTCGGCTAGCGTTGTAAGAAAAAAGAATGCTGCAACAAAAAAACGAAAGAGTATGAAAACTACTCAAAAAAATATGTAATTTATATTTGTATTTTTTCAAATTAGCACCAAAAATTGGTGCTTTTTTAGTTTAATAACCTTCTAAATTGATGATAACTTTAATGGGAGATAGGAAAATTAATCCTATAAGGAGTATATTTTGAATATAGGAATAGTTGTTTATCCCGGCACATGGAGTGAAAAAGATTGTTTTTACTCACTTTCAAATGTGAATAAACAGTTCTGTGAATTTATTTGGCACAAAGACGAGGATACCAATTTAGAAAATTTTGATGCCATTATACTACCTGGAGGGTTTTCGTACGGGGACTTCTTAAGATCTGGCTCAATTGCTAGTTTATCTCCAATAATGGAAAAGATAAAAGTATATGCAGATAAAGGTAACACTATTATAGGAATTTGTAATGGCTTTCAAATTCTTTGTGAGTCTAATTTGCTACCTGGAACCCTAATAAGAAATAATAATTTACAATTTCGTTGCGAATGGTCAAATATAAAGGTCGCTAACAATGAAACTATTTTTACCTCTTCAATTAAGAAAAATAAAATTCTTTCAATACCTATTTCACATGGTGAAGGAAATTATTATGCAGATAAAAAAACAATCGATGAGTTAGAGAATAACAATCAAATAATTTTTCGATATTCAGATCGTAATGGTTACATAGACCAATTTTCTAACCCAAATGGTTCTGTAAATAATATAGCAGGCATAATAAATAAAAGAGGAAATATTCTAGGCATGATGCCTCATCCAGAAAAAGCATGCGAAGAAATAATAGGAGGCACAGATGGTAATTTGATTTTTCAATCCTTAATTAATGCTTATAGTAGGCCAGATAAATGAGTATACAAAAAGAAATTTTAGATGAAATAGCTATTTCCAAATTTGAATATGGAGAAATAGTAAATAAATTGAAAAGAGAACCAAGCCAACTTGAACTTGGTTTATTTGGAGCACTTTGGTCTGAACATTGTGGATACAAACATACAAAAAAATTATTAAAAAAATTATCTGATGATTCAAACGATTTACCAGTAAAATTAGGGCAAGAAAATGCAGGTGTTATTGATATAGGAAATAACATTTCAATAGTTATGAAAATTGAATCACATAACCATCCATCTGCAATTGAACCTTTTCAAGGCGCTGCAACAGGTGTTGGAGGAATAATAAGAGATATATTTGCTATGGGAGCAAGACCAGTAGCAATACTTAATTCCTTACGATTCGGTCTTCCAGAAAACAAAAAAAATAAATACATAATTAATGGCGTAGTATCTGGAATATCATATTATGGTAATTGTATTGGCATACCAAATGTCGGAGGCGAAATATATTTTTCCAAAACATATGAAGGCAATCCGTTGGTAAATGCTATGTGTGTAGGTATTATTAATAACAATAAAATAATGAGTGCAAAAGCAGATCAATCTGGTGATTTATTAGTTTTAGTTGGTTCTGAAACAGGAAGAGATGGCATTCATGGAGCATCAGGGCTTGCCTCGAAAACATTCCAAGAAAATGATGAGTTGAGATCTGCAGTTCAAGTTGGAAATCCTTTTTTGGAAAAAATACTTATTGAATCATGTTTAGAAGCAATAAAACTTGAAGAAGTCGTTGGGCTACAAGACTGCGGAGCAGCAGGGATAACATCAGCCGCAATAGAAATGGCTGAGAGATCTAAGCTAGGACTTATGATTGATGTTTCTATGATTCCTCAAAGAGAATCTAAAATGAATGCATATGAATTAATGCTTTCTGAATCCCAAGAAAGAATGCTTTTATCTGTCAAATCTGATGGATTTAACAAAGTTAAGAATATTTTTGATAAATGGGACATTAAATGCGAAACTATTGGTAAGTTTATAGATAAATCTAGTATAGATATTTATGAAGGTGAAAAAAAACTCTCTTCAACACCTGTTTCGGCGCTAACTAATCCACCATTGTATGATCTCAGTAAAAATAAGCCTAATTGGCTAAACATACTTCAAAAAACAGACTTGAGTAAAATAGATATTCCTACAAACGCACCCAAGGATATTTTATTACAAATAATAACTTCGCCTAATATTGCATCAAAAAAAACAATATTTAGACAATATGACCATCATGTACAAACAAATACTGTTATTGAGCCTGGCGGAGATGCATCACTACTAAGAATCAAGGGATCTAGTAAAGGTATTTCATTGTCAACTGATAGCAATGGTAAAAAAATCTATCTTGACCCTAAGGTTGGAACACTAATTGCTGTAGCAGAAGCATGTAGAAATATATCATGCACTGGTGCGAAACCCGTAGCCTTAACCGATGGGTTAAATTTTGGAGACCCTGAAAAAGAAGATGTTCAGTATCAGCTTACTCAATCAATTGACGGGTTAATTCAAGCATCAAAAATATTTTCTGCACCTGTTATTTCTGGTAATGCAAGTCTATATAATGAATCTAATGGTAATTCGATATATCCTACTACAATCATAGGTGGTATAGGAATCATTGAAAATGCTAACGATCACGTGAATATAAAATTCAAAAATGATGGAGACTTAATTGTCGTACTGGGTCATTCAAGTGCGTGGGGTGAAACTAATGACTTGTCAGGTAGCGAATATTTAGAAATTATTCACAAAAGAGTGCAAGGCCAACCTGAAATTGATTTAGATTTAGAAATAAGAACTCAAAAATTATGCCGTTTAGGAATAAAAAATAAAATTATCAAATCTGCACATGATGTTTCAGATGGTGGAGTAGCAGTTAACATTATAGAGAGCTGTATTTCAGGAGGTATTGGTGCCAGAATAAATGAAGAAATTATTAACAGATGGGATGCTGCTTTATTCGGTGAAACACAATCAAAAATAATCGTAAGTATATCACCAGATGATATAAATGAATTAACGATATTGGCAAATCAAAATAGTGTTCCTATAAAATCAGTAGGTAAAGTGGGAGGAGATTCAGTAATATTTTCAGACTTAATCTCCATTACCTTAGAAGAGGTTGCAAAAAAATGGGATACATCTCTAGAAAACTTATTGAAATAAAATTATGAAAACATCATTAATTTCTATAAAAGATGTTATTAAAAATTATGAAAGCATTTTGTTTGATTCATACGGAGTATTATTTGACGGTATAAAGCCAATGGACGGATCAATTGAACTTATTAACCACTTAAATAAAATCAATTATAATTATTTTATACTAACAAATGATTCATCAATAACTGACGAAGAAAGATCAAAGAGTTTTATTAATCAAGGACTAAATATTACCAGCGAAAAAATAATTTCAGCTGGATCATTAATCTGTAACTTAATGCAAAAAGAAAATCTGATGGGGAAAAAATGTTTTGTATACGGTACAAAGAGTATAAAAAACGATCTAAAAGCTAAGGGTGTAAAATTATTAAGTGAAAATGAAATGGGAAAAGCAGAAATAATAATTTTTTCAGATGTTGAGAAATGGCCAACAGCAGAGAAACTAAATAAGCTACTTAATTTTTTTTATAAAAAACATTCAGAAAATAAATTCATAAAAATTATTTTACCTAACCCGGATATAATATATCCAGTTGGAAATGATTATTTCAACTTTGGAGCTGCAGCTTTTGTAGATATTTTAGAACAAGCAATATTTAGAATTTTTGGTAAAAATAAACAATATAATGCATTAAGGCTAGGAAAACCTTATGAAATGATTTTTGAAATCGCCAAAAGCAGGTGTAAATCTAATAAAATAATTATGATAGGAGATCAATTAGAAACTGATATACTTGGTGCTAATAAAGCAAAAATTGACTCTGCATTAGTCACTACTGGGATTAATACTACAAAGAAAAAAATTACTACCGATAAAATAGAAAAGAATTTATTACCAAAATTTATACTTGATTCTATAAGATTATAACCATGCCTACATATATTTATAAATGTCAAATAAAAAAATGCTCAACAAAAATTTTTGAAGTTATCAGAAGTTTTACTGATTCAAGAGAAGTTATGTGCCCTGAATGTGATGTTATAGCTGCTAGACAAATCACTTCTCCTACAGTAATTTATAAAGGATCTGGCTTTTACACTACAGATTATGGCAGTGGTTCTAAAAATACTAATAGTTCACCAAATAAGAGCAACAACAAATCAAAAAAGCCTAATAATAATAATAAATCTAATAAAACGAACAAAAATGAATGAGATTTTTAATTCAGAAAGTTAGCTCAGCGGAAGTATCCGTTGAAAAGAATATTATTGGAAACATTCAAGACGGTCTTTGCGTTTTTGTAGGATTTAAAAATAATGATACTATTGAAGACATTAATTATTTAGTTAATAAATTAGTTAATATGAGAATTTTTCCAGATGAGAATAAAGTAAAATATTTCGATAAAAGCATACTTGAGACAAATTATAAAATTTTACTAATAAGCCAATTTACCCTTTACGCCGATAACAAAAAGGGAAGAAGACCATCATTTTTATCAGCTGCAAAATCAGAAATTGCTAAAAAATTATACAAAACTACAACAGAACTTATAAGATCATATAATATACCTCTAGAAACTGGAAAATTTCAAGCAATGATGGAAATAAAATTAGTCAATATTGGGCCAACCACAATAATGATAGATTCTGACTACAAAAACTACACCAACTGATCATAATCCAAAGAAATATCCAATGATGCAAAAGAGTGAGTAATTGAACCTACAGAAATCATATCAACCCCCGTTTTTGCTACATCTAAAATATTGTGCTTTGTTATCCCTCCAGATGCCTCAAGTATTGATCTCCCTGAATTAATCATAACAATTTCTTTCATGTCTTTAATTGACATATTGTCAAGCATTATAATATCTACTCCAGCTTGTATTGATTCAGTAGCATCTTTAATTGATTCAACCTCAATTTCAATTTTAATCTCCGATGAAACACTATCTCTTACCAACTTAATTATTTTTGTTAGACTATAGCCATCATTTAGAAGAGCTTCAATATGATTATCTTTAATTAATACTGCCTCTGCGAGATTAATACGGTGATTAGCACCTCCACCCATTTTTACAGCATACTTGTCTAGCATTCTATAACCCGGAGTAGTTTTTCGTGTATCAATTAATTTAGCAGATGTAGAACTAATATATTTTACTAACTTGTTTGTTGCAGTTGAAATTCCTGACATTCTTTGTATAAAATTAAGTGCAACTCGTTCAGAGGAAAGTATTGATGCCATTTTTCCAGAGACATTAGCTATTTTTTCATTCATAAAAACTTCTTGACCATCGGATTTGTAATTTTTAAAAACAAGGGTGTTATCATAAAGTTCAAAAACCCTTTTTGCAATATTAATTCCAGAAACTACTCCTTGAGATTTAGCAACTAAGTTACACGATGATGATATATTTGGATTTAATAATGTATTAGTTGTAATATCATCGAAGGCTAAATCTTCATTAAATGACATTGTTATTAAATCGTCAATATATGATGACGATAGATTTATTATTTCAGATTCATACTTATGATTGAAAAAAGGTAATCCCATTTAAGCTCTATAGCCACCCAATGCAAGCATTCTTTCAAGTGCTATGTTTGCATTATATTTCTTATCATCATCAACCTTTATTCGATTGATTGCTACCCCTGCCATAATACCTTCTAATACCCATAGTAGGTAAGCAGGGTGAATTCTGTACATTGTAGCACAAGGACAAATAACTGAATCTAAGCAAAAAATATCCTTATCAGGATTATCTTTAGCAAGCCTATTAACCATATTAATTTCAGTTCCTATTGCCCAACTTGATCCAGGTGGTGATTTTATAACTGTATCTAATATTAGCTCGGTTGAACCATTTATGTCTGCAGCCTTAACAACCTCGTTCGTGCATTCAGGATGAACAATTATTTTTGTATTTGGCTTATTTTTTCTAACATGCTTAATTTGATCAAGGGAAAATCTTGTATGAACCGAACAATGACCTTTCCACAAAATTACCTTAGAATTTAATATTTCTGAATCAGATAAGCCACCATTTTTTTTATAAGGATCCCATAATATAATTTCTGAGTCATTTATACCAAAATCTTTTGCAGTATTTCTACCTAGATGCTGATCAGGTAAAAATAGAATTTTTTCACCTTTATCAAAAGCCCATTCATATGCCTTCATAGCATTAGAAGAAGTACAAACTAATCCACCATTTTCTCCACAAAGTGATTTTATATCTGCTGAAGAGTTCATATATGTTATTGGAATAATATTATATTTTCCTCTCAGAATATTTTCTATCTGAGACCATGAGTTTTTAACATCAACAAACTTAGCCATGTCTGCCATTGAACAACCAGCAGCCAAATTAGGAAGAATAATATTTTGATCATCAGAAGTTAATATGTCTGCTGTTTCTGCCATAAAATGGACACCGCAGAAAATTATCCATTTTGCTTGATTGTTTTCAGAAGCTATTTTGGAAAGTTTAAATGAGTCTCCAGAAACATCAGAATACTTAAAAACATCATCTCTTTGATAGTGATGGCCTAACACAAGAGCCTTAGATCCTATTTCAGCTCTAGCAAATTTAATTCCTTCATCTAATTCTTCAGGTGTAAGCTTAAGATACCTAGTAGGTATTTTTTGCCATCTGACCCCGGAGTTAAATTCTTCTTCAAGTGTTTTAGTTCTTAGATTACCTTCAGTCTGGCAAAAAGCAGACTGTTCCAACTCAGTTACAGGTACAATATTTTTGTCAGAGAACAAAGTTGTCATACTGCAATTTCCTCAAATTTATTAAGTTTACTTTTTATAACTTCACCAGACAGTGACCATGAAGAATAATCTGTAATCTTTACATTTATAATTTTTCCTATTATTGAATTATCCAATAGTTTACTTAAATCACCATTTAAATAAACTATTTTATCTGTTCTTGTTCTTCCATGCATTACTCCTCTCTTACGTCCTTCGACAAGAATTTGATATTTTTTGGACAACATCTTTGAATTTAGAGATTTTTGGATATTTTTTTGGAGATCATCTACAAGATTAAGTCTCTCTTTTTTTGTACTTCGATCAATATTATCTGGTAGTTTTCTTGAAGCATATGTACCATTTCTATTTGAATACGCTGCAACATGGACCTTGTAAAATTGTATCTCTTTCAACAGATTAATAGAATTTTGAAACTGTTCATTAGTTTCATTTGGGAACCCGACAATTAAGTCCGTTGTTAAACTTATTCCAGGAATCTTACTTTTTATAAAATCAATTTTTCTTAAATATTGATTTACTGTATAGCCCCTTCTCATATTAACTAGAACAGTGTTGTCACCAGCTTGTACAGGCAAATTTATGCTTTCACAAACCTTTGGTAAATCAGAAACTAAAGATATTATTCTTCTAGACATATCATTTGGATGAGAAGTAAGAAATCGAATTCTTTCTAAGCCCTTAATTTCATGTATTTTTTCAACTAAATCAGCTAAATCTAATCGTTGTCGCAGATCATGACCGTAGGAATCAACATTTTGTCCTAATAAAGTGACTTCTTTTAAGCCCCTGTCAACCATGAGATCTATTTCATTGTATATCTCAGTTAAATCACGACTAGTTTCCTTTCCTCTTCTAAAAGGAATAATACAAAATGTACAAAATTTATTGCAACCATGTACTATGGGTACGAAAGCAGAAATTTTTGGAGAAATCGGCGCTAAGTCAGATAAACAGCCTTCCATATCCTTATTGAATCTAACAGATAGTAAATCTAGTATTGGGTGAAATTCCTGAGGTCGAGCCCAAAGATCTACGTGTGAAAATCTTTTTCTCAATGATGAAGAATCAGGAACTACCATACAACCCATAACAATTATGATTTTTTCTGGTGATTTACTTTTTATTTTTCTTAATTTACCTAAAAAACCTGTTGTTGTGTCTTCAGCTGACTGACGAACAACGCATGTATTAACAACAATAATAGATGAATCTTCGTATGAATTTTGTGATTCAAAACCCATTTTAACAAGGCTACTAGAAAGTTTCTCTGAATCAGAAACATTCATTTGGCAACCAACTGTGGATATGTTGAAAGATGTCATATATATTTATTTTATTATTTCTTTAATTTTACCGATAATATGAAAATTATAAAATAAAAAACTATAAATATAATAAAAAAGTTATATTTTTTTCACTAAGTATGTATAATTTCATACTTATGACAAAAAATTTAAGAGCATTAAGAGTAGGATTTATAGGAACTGGTGCAATTTGTTCTCTAATTACCAGAGAAATTGAATCAGGAAAAGTAGGGAATGTAGAAATTCTAGCTTTATACGATACCGATTCACTTAGTGCAAAAAATTTATCAAAACAGTTAACTTCAGATCCTCATTTATATACTTCCATTGATGATCTAGCGAATGACCCCCAGATTGATCTAGTGATAGAATGCGCTTCACCAATTGCTGTAGAAAAAAGTGCTGAAATAGTTCTAAGAGCTAATAAAAACATCTTAATAATGAGCTCAGGAGCATTATTAGATAGAAGTTATTTATCTCAGCTTCAACAAATTGCTAACAAAAATAATAAAAGAATATATATTCCTTCTGGAGCAGTTGGTGCAATTGATACATTAAATTCCTTGAAAGGTTTACTAGAAGAAGTTTCGATTATCACAACTAAAAGCCCAAAATCACTCTCAGGATCGCTGGGATTTCAGAAATGGGAAGAAAATGACATTAAAGAAAAAACATTAATTTTTTCTGGAAATGCTCAACAAGCAATAAAACTATTTCCGGCTAATGTAAACATTGCAGCTACTATAAGTTTGTCTGGTTTAGGTGCAGAAAATACTAAAATTCTTGTTTATGCTGATCCTAAATCAAAAATTAATACTCATGAAATTTCAATAAAATCTAAAGCTGGTAACTATAACTTCAAATTTGAAAATTTGCCTAGCTCAGAGAATCCAAAGACTAGCTTTCTAGCTATTTTATCTGCTCTACAAACGATCAGAAAAATAAATGGTAATTATTTAGAAATAGGCTCTTAAATTTATTCGTTTATTTATCAGCAGTCAAAATAAAACTTATATAATGGCGGAGGGTGCGGGATTCGAACCCGCGAGGAGGCTCAACACCCCCAACCCGCTTAGCAGGCGGGCGCACTAGGCCACTATGCGAACCCTCCACATCACAATAAATATTTTATCAGTTTATCTGTTAACCGGGAGTACTGGATAACCAGTTTTCTCCATCTTCATAGAATTCTTTTTTCCAAATAGGAACTATTTCTTTTAATCTATCGATAAAGTAATCAGTTGCAGATATTGAATTCTTTCTATGCTTGCTTGATATAACTAAAATCATGCTTATTTTTCCTATATTAACTCGACCAAATCTATGTGAAATTGCCACTTTCCCAATATCCCATTTATTCATCATTTCATCAATTATTTGGTTAATTATTTTTTTGGACATTTCTTCATATGCTTCATATTCTAGAAATAAAACTTTTTTATTATTATTGAAATTTCTTGTAACTCCAAAAAAAACATTTACTGCACCAAAATGATTTTCGTTACAAAAATCATATAATTTTTCGAAATTTATTTCTTCAGATGTAATTTCAATATATCTGTCACTCAATTATATTACTCCCACCGCTAACTGGAGGTATTACAGCGATTTCATCATTTTCATTTAATATGTAACTATTTTCAACATATTTTTGATTAACTGCAAACATACAACTCTTTAGATCGTAGTCAGCAATGTCAATTTGTTTTTGAAGAATTTCTATTGCCTGAATTAAGGTTGTATTTTTTTCACACTCAATGAATATTTCACGTAAATTTAATTTCTCTCTAAGAATTGAAAAAAAAATAATTTTTACACTAAACATATTTACTTCCCATAAAAAAACATAAATATTAGTTATAACAATTATATTAGTTATATTATTAAACAGTATTTAATTGATTTTTTTTGTTATCCTTAAACAGCAATTTTTAATAAATTACATAAATTTGTAAAACATTAACAACATTAACGGAGAAATAATATAGATGGTGAGAATAAGACTCAAGAGAGTTGGAGCAAAAAAACATCCTTTTTACAGAGTAGTGGTATCTGATCAAAGAACATCAAGAGATGGATCTATTATAGAGCAAATTGGAACTTACGATCCATTTCCAAACCCATCAATGATAAATATTGATACAGACAAGTTAAGTGAATGGATTGGGAAAGGAGCTCAACCATCAGAATCAGTTATTAGTTTAATGTTTTCTGCTGGAATAAAAAATAAGTTTACATCCAAAATCGTAAAGCGACCTCCTCAACCAAAAGAAAAAAAGAAGGCTCCTAAAGATGAAGCTCCTAAAGATGAAGCTCCTAAAGATGAAGCTCCTAAAGATGAAGCTCCTAAAGATGAAGCTCCT
>MDTA01056398.1_pt1 | contig 20803 bp, 21 predicted proteins | sample 811151 | NCBI WGS metagenome assembly MDTA01 (sample SAMN05326648, study PRJNA326480) | marine metagenome | isolation source: seawater | place: Indian Ocean: South | collected 2010 | reverse complement strand
TTTTATGTTCATCCCTTAGACTCTTTATAAACCTAAAGCCCTTTTCATTTCCTTTGGTATTAAGGTTTGGAGCATTGGTATCTGTTAGAAGCCACTCTCCAAAACCTCCTAACCAAGGGACATAGAAGAACGGTTCAGTGAAGTTCCAAACCAGGCCATATTGATCTATCTTTCCATTACCATTAAAATCAAGTGTTAACTCTTTTCCAAGTCTAATTAGTTCATTAGTGTTCTTTGGAGGATATCTAACCAAATCCTTGTTATATATAAGCATTAGGTGATTACCAACAACATCACCTACCATCCAAACTTTATCCATAGATCGAACCACTGCTGTCTCTACAAACTGATTAAAATATTTCTTCGAAAATAACTGATCAAGAGGCTGAATAATTCCCATAACAGAGAATGGACCAACTTGATCAGATGGACCATAGATCAGCTCTGGTCCACTTCCACCCATTGCTGCTGCCTGATAGCTTGATCTAAGCTCCTCAGTTTCTCTATATGTAAGGTTTATATTTATTTGAGGGTTATTCTTTTCATATTGATCACAAACCTCTCTCAAAACCTTTCTATTTTCATAGAGCATTTGATGCCAAATGTTAATTGTTGTGATAGACTCTGCAACTGATAAAGAAGAAAAAGTAAATAATAAAATTATTTTTTTTAGATAAGTAAACATTTTCTAATGTGTAGTCTTTTTAAATGAATAGAACTTGCTATTATATTCCTTAATCATTCTACTACCAGTAAAGTTAACCCCACCTTTTATTGATGATCTCATAATCTCTAGCCATCTAGCTTGATCCTTGTAGAATGTAGGAATAACATCACTCTCTAGGATAGTGTATAAACTGTCGGCATCATCTTGATCATTAATTGAATCAACCGATCCAATTGCCCAACCATTTTTTCCATGAATACATCCCTCAGCCCACCATCCATCAATTATAGATAGGTTTGGTACTGCATTTAGAGCTGCCTTCATTCCGCTTGTACCTGAGGCCTCATTTGGTCTTAGAGGAGTATTTAGCCAAACATCCACTCCAGATGTAATTAGCCTTCCTAGCTCCATATCATAGTTTTCCAAGAAAACAACTGGAACTGATGCTGACAGCTTAGTAGAAAATTCTACAATATCCTGAATTATTTTTTTGCCATTTTTATCGTTTGGATGGGCCTTGCCTGCAAATACAAACTGAATTTTATTTTTTCCAAACTTCTTTAGCCTATTTAGATCTGAAAAGATCAATCTAGCTCTCTTATATTCAGCGGCTCTTCGCGCAAACCCTATTGTTAAAAGGTTACTAGAAAGCTTAAAATGGGTATTTGAATTTATATAATTAACTAGATCATCTTTCTGTTGCTGATGGGCAAAAGCTAGCTCTTCATCGCTTATATTTTTTAAATCTAATAGTAAGTTTGGACTAACCTTCCAATCTTTAATTCTTTTATCAAAAAGATCACAAAATGAATTTCCTACCCAATGAGGATGATAGACTCCATTAGTAATGAAATCTATTTTAAAATCTGGAAATTGTTTTTGAGCTACTTCACCATGTAGCTTTGAAACTCCATTTGCAGATCTACTTAGGTACAGACCTAGTTCGGTCATATGCAATCGTTTTTTTAATTTCAATGTTGGCAACTCTAAATTTTGAGGAATCAACTCTCCTAAAATATTTCTACACCTATCAATTGAGAAGTGATCGTGTCCAGCTTCTACTGGTGTATGAGTTGTAAAGTGGCATTTACTTCTTACCTTGTCTTTATTAAAATTATATTTTTTTAACAACGCGAGCGTGAGAAAGGCACAATGACCCTCGTTCATGTGATAAGTCTTAATGTTTTCAAATCCTAGACTTTCAAGCAGAGAAAATCCTCCAAAACCAAGCACCGCCTCTTGAAGAATTCGATGATTGTTATCTCCAGAGTAAAGCCTTAAAGAAATACTCTTATCTTCATCTATATTTTTATCAAGGTATGTATCTAAGAAATAGATTGAGACGGCTCCTCCACTGCATCCTCTTTGAGTAAGTTTATAGGCCCTTATCCAAACGTCACGTCCCCTTAAAGTAATTTTAATTTTATTTGGTAATTCTTCCAGCCTTTCAGATGGATTGAAGCTAGGAAATTTTTCTATTTGCTTTCCTGATTGATTTATTGTTTGTCTAAAATACCCCTCTCTATAAAGAAGGGTAACTGCAACCATAGAAAGGCCGATGTCAGCGGCTGACTTAATATGATCACCAGCTAGAACACCTAGGCCTCCGCTGTAAGTAGGCAATTCTGAAGAAACACCAATCTCCGCTGAGAAGTAAGCAATTTCAGGATTTTTTATATTCATAATTTATATCAGTTTCTAATATTTTTTGTTAAATCTGCAAAGTTGTTTTTAATAGAGGCTGTCAGTTGATTTGGCTTCATTCTCCAGGACCAATTATGATTAGACAAAGTGCCAGGAAGGTTAAACCTAGCTCTTGAGTCTTCTGCAAATAAATCCTGCATTGGAATAACAACATATCTACTACTTTTCATCAAACTGTAATTTATTATTTTCCAATGAATATTTTTCATATCACAATTAAAAAATTTTAAAAGACTATTTTGAGATAGCTTATTATGATCTGAACTCTGTTTTGGCAAGGATTTAAACCACCCCATTATAGTATTATTATCATGAGTTCCAGTACAAAAAAATGTATTGCTATCACAGTCTTTAGAGTGTTGTATTGAATCAGCTTCAAACTGAAAAACCTTCATCCCTGGGAAACTATATTTATCTCTAAGCTCTACTACATCTTGGGTTGTATCACCAAGATCCTCAACAATAACGTTAAAGGTTTTTATTGATCCAAGAATAGTATCAAAGAAGTTTGTCCCGGGTCCTTTTATCCACTCACCATTGACAGCTGTTTTATTATTAGCTAGAATTCTATAGAATTTAGCATAACCTATAAAATGATCTAATCGAATTATATCAACCATTTCAAATAATTTTTTAAAACGCTGTATCCACCACTTGTATTGTTCCTCTTGATGCTTGTCCCAGTTATATACTGGAGTGCCCCATAGCTGTCCATTTTTTTGAAAATCACAAGGAGGAGCGCCAGATTGATAGATCATTTTTCCATTATCATCTAGATTAAAAAGATGGCGGTTTGAATAAACATCAGAGCTGTCATGATCAACATAGATTGGCATATCTCCTATAACCTGAATGCCTTTGGCCTTGCAGTAGTTGTGAAGGCTTTGCCATTGATCGTGAAATAAGAATTGAAGTACCATCACTTCATCAATATACTCCTTCAAATCTAAATTATTTTTCTTCCACCTTGTCCATGGTCTATGTTGATTGGCCTCCTTTTTAGCACAAAACAATGAATACATATCGAGCCAATATGAGTTATTCTCTTTAAAGTCCTTGAATCTACTTTTCATATCTGCAGAGGCTTTTGTATTGAAGTCTTTGCTAACCTGCTTAAGTAGAGGAGCCTTATATGCAATGACGTCCTTGAAGTTTACTCGGTTGGAGTTAAAAGAGGGCTTGGTTTTGATGGCCGAAGCATTCAAAAGGTTTGCCTCTACCAACAAATCTAAACTGATGAGAAGATGGTTTCCGGCAAATGTTGATATCGATGAATAAGGTGAATTAAATTGATCGGTTGGGCCAAGAGGAAGAACTTGCCACAGGCTTTGACCCATATCAGATAGATGGTCTATAAATTTATAGGACTCCGGCCCCAAATCACCGATTCCATGCCCACCTGGTAAAGAAGTCGGATGCAGCAACACTCCACTTCTTTTTTCAACAGACAACTTCATGCATTCAACTACAGCTTTATGCTTAGATTAATAAATAGCTGATTTGATGATACGCTTGATGAAGAATTGATAGTGAACCTTTGAGTGCTAAAGTAGCTACACGCGGTGCCGAGAAAGGCTCCCCACACAACATCGTTCCAGTAATGATTTTTAGATTGGACTCTACTCCATCCAACAAAAGATGCCAGAATAAAGGCTGGAATGCCAAGTCTATTTCCATATCTTTTATAAATAAATGCTGCATTAGAAAAAGCCCAAGATGTATGGCCTGAGGGGAACGACCAACCCCCACCGTTTGGTCTTTTTTTATTAATTGAAATTTTAAGTAGGTATGTTGAACAAATTGTTAGTGCAGAGCCCTTGTAAAACATTTGCCTGCCATCTACATCATTGTTTGAGACCGTTAGCCCTATTGATACAATTGGGAAAATTGCCTGAAGTAGATCACCTCCAAGCTCGGCATTGCCCTTTGTCCCAAGCCCAATAGAAAAAAAAGTGACAAGATAAATAATAATTCTATTCTTCATCTATATTAACTAGCTTCATAACTATTTTTCCATATTTTGTAGTTTGTTGTATTTGAATCGGAGACCTATCTTCTTTTGAAAACCAGAACCTTATATGACCATCATTCTTCAACAACTTCTTACCATCTACTGATTTAGGATCTAAAAAAAAAGTTCTATGATTTACATTATTAAATTTAATTTCTTTTCCATCAATAACATCAAACTTAATTTTTATTTTTCTCTTGGAGTCATAGACATCGTAAACAAAATCTTTAATTTTAGACTGATCTCTATCCCTCAAATAAAAAAGAAGCCCAAGAGGATCATAAATTTTATTTGAATATGGGATACTTTTGTTGTCATAGATTATTAGTTGGTTTAAGGTATCAACCTCTGCATAGTGAAACTGCTTGAACGACCCTTCCTTTATATTCTTTCTGGTTTTTAGTAGAGACCAATCACTGCTGTTCATTACCACGCTTATGGTGTCTCTGATTGAATAGAACTTGTCAAAGAAATTGTTGGTGGTAAGAATCGTTGAAAAAAAAATTTCATTATCGGTCTTTTCGATTCTAATTGTTGACTTTCCAACGTCAAGGCGCTTAAAGCTAACATCATAGTGATAGGTGGTTACCTTGCAAATAGCCATCGAAAGAAAGATCAATAAAATAGAAACTGCTTTATTCATTACTGAAAATTTTGTTTATCATCATATTAATATTGTTGTTTGACCGTACAAAAAACTCTTCAATTTTATCTTTAAGCTGATTGGCGCCTGATATTGGTTGCAGATTTTGCATGATATTAAACAAATCATCAGAGTTATTAACTACACTTCCAAGATTGGCATCAACAAGATCAACTGCCTCATCAAGAAGCGATATATTTGGTCCAAAACAAACCTCATTATAATAGACCAAAGGCTCTATAACATTATGCACACCTGTAGTGAAGCCTCCACCAACGTATGCAAGTGATGAGCAGTAGTAAATATCTGCAAGTATACCTGTTTTGTTTACTACAATTATATCAAAGTTATCTAAATCCATTTGAGGTTTGAAGAACGAGAATGAAAAACAAGATTTCTCCAAAGGATGCACAATATCATTTATTGACTTCTCATTGCACTCGTGAGGCACAATAATAATCCTTTGTTTCTTGTTTTTCATATCTAAGTTCCTGTTTGGATACAGATTAAGCATCGATTTGATAATTATATTTATATCAGTCATATCAATGCTACCAAAAACAATATTTGTTGAGTCTAAAATATTTTCTTTAAACATGTTTTTGAGGTTGGACCTAGACCTGCTTACTATTTGATTGATTCTAGTATCAGAGATAACTATTAAATTCTTTTTAACTCCTATTTGGTTAAAGGTCTTTTCAACTCGAATTGAAGGGCATACAATCAAATCAAGCTGCCCATATATAAACTTAAAAAAACCTCTAGCAACTGGCTTGGTCTTCATGCTTCCTGAATGTAAATTAGCGTTGACTAGCACAGACCTAATCTTTAACATCCTGCAGCATATAATGCTGTTTGGCCAAACATCGTGCCTGGTATTTATGAAATGAGTTGCTCCAGTCGCTCTAAGGAACGTTAAGGTAGACAAGAAAAAATCAAAAGGAAGGTAGCAACAAGCGTCAAACAGCTGATCTTCCTTCGCTGAATCAAATATTGTTGGAGAGGAAAAGGTTTGCAATATGAAAAATTTTTTTCTGTCAATCTTTTTAGTGATTGGCTTTGTCTGCTCATACTCCCCGGCAGATGCAGCGTGGACTATAATGACCTCTCTGCCTCCTTGATCTTGTAAAATTTTTTTAGTTGCCAATGAAATACTTTCTCTTTGGTTTACTAGTTTATTTCTAATCTTAGAGTTGAAAAAGCTTGAGATTATTAGCGTCATCCAGAATAGAGGTGAAAGAAGGATGTAGAGGCTGTACAGCAGCATACTACTTTTTAGCTTGAATTATTATGTCTACCATTTCTCTAAATGCTCCCTGGCCTCCACATCTTTTGGTTATATAGTCGGCTTCGAAGCTGTCCTTAATTGGGCTGTTAGATGTTAGTACAGAAAAACCAACTCTTTCAAGAACTGATATGTCATTAATATCATCGCCTATATAGGCCACCTCATTGAAGTCTATCTTTTTTAGTTTAAGAATGTGTTCAAGGTCCTTGATTTTGTTTTTTGATCCAAGAACAACATCCTTAATCTTTAACTTTTCTGCCCTTCTAGATACAATTGCAGAGTTCTCACTGGTAATAATGGCTGTTTCTATATTGTGGTTTCTTAGTATCTCTACGCCCATGCCATCATATACAGAAAACTTTTTCATTTCCTCTCCCTGGCTGCTGTAGTGGATACAACTGTCTGTCCATACTCCATCTATATCAGTAACTGCAATCTTGACACGTTTGGCCTTGCTAAATATTGTATTGTTCATAGTATTAGTCCAATGTTTAAAGTTTCAATTTCTGGTAGATTGGTAATTAGCTGGTGCCAGCTTTTTCCAAAGTTAAGTGACTGCCAAATTGTTCCGTTTGTTGTGCCAACATATAGACCATAGTTTTCACATCCATCACTTGATGTGGATTTATTGCCAACAGAGAACCACCCATTTACAAGTGGAAATCCAACGTCTTGGCGTTCCCAGGATCTACCTCCATCAGATGAAAAATAAAGCCCTGGATGCCCATCAGCAGATACTGATCTGTTGGGCTCAACTCCATTAACCGGGTAGGCCCATATTTTTTTGATGTTGAACGGATCCACAATATAGCTTGCGATTCTGTGTTCTATTAAAAGATTTTCAATGGGTTGGCTTTGCTCCTGCTTTCCAGTATCATGCAGGCTAAGGCTATGAAGACCATTGTTATCAAGAATGACTATGTCACCATTTTCATTGATATTCATCTTCGATGCTTTATTAAAATGATACAAAATGTTCTGGTTCTTGATTATTGCTTTAGATGTCAGGTTGATCTCAACAAGCCCAAAGCTTGACATAAGACAAACCAGTTTGTTTCCATCAGTTGGGTGACACTGAATTTCAGCTATCATAGAGTTAACAAGATGATTGTCAGTGTAAAGACTGATCAACAGAGTCCATGTCTTGCCTTTGTCCTTACTAAAAATTATATCGCCAGTAGACAAACCTGCGTAGAATGTATTTTGATCAGACTTGAATCCAGTTGAGATACAAGTTACAATGGCGCTATCATCAACCTTATGATCAATTTTTGAAGGTAGCCAGTGCTTGCCAAAGTCGTTGGATGTGTATATAAGCTGTTGATTTGAATCGCTCTTTTCAATGGTTAGAATGATGGTTTCCTGGCTTCTATCATCAAATATAAAGTTGTTGACTGAATAGCCCAAGAGATGTGGACCATTTATTTCCCAAAATTTTCTTTGTGCATCTGAAAAGAAAATAAACGCTCCTCTCTTTGTGCCAACAAGAATAACTAGTTCCTTTACTTCTTTGGCAACAGACAAACTAAGTGGAAGCTCTTTTACAAATGAATTCATGTGTTATTTGGATATTATACACATTAATGAAATTAATTACAAGCGTTGAGAGAAATATTAAAGCTCTTTCAGATCAGATAGAAGTTGGGTGAGCATATCTTTAGCATCACCAAAAATCATTATAGAGTTGTCATACCCAAAAAGTTCATTCTGAATACCTGCAAAACCAGCGTTCATTGTTCTCTTGTTGATCATAACAGTCCTTGATTTATCAACATTTAAAATTGGCATTCCATATATAGGGCTGCTTTGGTCTGTTCTAGCCGCGGGGTTGACAACGTCGTTTGCTCCAAGAACAAGCGCAACATCGCAGTCTTCAAATTCTGGATTAATTTCATCTAAATCCTTAAGCTGATCGTAGGATATATTTGCCTCAGCCAAAAGAACATTCATATGACCAGGCATTCTTCCGGCAACTGGGTGGATTGCATACAAAACAGTTTTTCCTTTTTCCTCAAGAAACTCTGCTACCTCTCGTACGGCATGCTGAGCCTGAGCCACCGCGAGGCCATATCCAGGAACAACAATAATCTTTTCTGCTGCATCAAAAATCATAGCAGCCTCTTCAGTAGAGTAGCTTTTTATATTTACCTGCTTATCTGACCCTGATCCAGCGGCAACATCACCACCAACTGCTCCAAATATTACATTTGCAAGAGATCGGTTCATTCCCTTGCACATAATCTGTGTTAGAATCATGCCAGAAGCTCCAACCAGGCTACCGCAAATTATAAGTGCGTTGCCTGCAGATGGATTTGTTTGAAATAGAACAAAGCCTGTCATGGCAGCCGCAACTCCTGAGTAGGAATTAAGCAGTGATATAACAACGGGCATATCAGCTCCTCCAATTGGAATAACAAGCAATATTCCCAGAAGGCCTGCAAGAGCTACAACTACATAGAAAGAGCTAAGCCCTCTTTCCGGTATAGTAAAAGAAACAGACACAATCAAAATTGCTATAACAGCGTTAACTATCTGCTGGGCTGGGAATGTAACCGGCTTTGTAGTTACTAGACCCTGAAGCTTGCCAAATGCAATGAAGCTTCCTGTAAAGGTTAGTGTTCCAACAAGAACACTTAGAACTATCGATACAATAAAAAATATAGAAGGCTCAGACCCTGAGACCATTTGTGCCTGCCCCTTAAAAAACTCCGATGAAGCTACCAACGCAGATGCAGCCCCACCGAAACCATTGAAAATAGCAACCAACTGTGGCATCTGAGTCATTTCGACCTTAACAGCGAAAAAACCACCTATCAATGAGCCAACTATCATCGCAACAACTATCATCGTTGGATCTAAATCTGTTCCTAGCCAAACAGTAGCAACAACAGCTATAAGCATTCCTACAGATGCAACCAGGTTTCCGTTTCTAGCTGACTTGGGATGGCTCAACATCTTGATTCCATATATAAAGCAAACAGCGGAAACTAGGTATAATATATCAACTATATATTCCATATTTATTTCTTCTTCTTAAACATTTTAAGCATTCTATCTGTGACCATAAAACCACCCACCACATTAATCATTGCAAATGCAACGGCCACAAACCCCAGCCACTTAGCAAGGTCACCATCTATAGTTGTAGCAAGAACGGCGCCTATGATAGAGATTCCTGATATTGCATTTGATCCAGACATCAAGGGCGTGTGTAGGGTTGGCGGAACCTTGGTAATAATCTCAAACCCAACAAAGACTGCAAGTATTAGTATGGTTATAATTTCAATGTTCAAAACTTTATCCCCTTTTCAATGGCGCTCTTGGTTCTATCATCCACAACCTCACCGCCTTTAATAAACATAGCGCCATTAATAATCTCATCTTCAAGGTTCATTTCCTTGCTCTCCTTGTTAAATCCATGCAACAAGAATGCGCTAACGTTCTTTGAATATAGCTGAGATGCATGAACGCTCATTGTTCCTGCTAGGTTAACTGTACCATCTATAGTTATGCCTTTCTCAACAACAACCTTATCAGGCTCTGTTAGGCTGCAGTTGCCGCCGTTTTCAGCAGCAAGGTCCATTATGACAGAACCAGGCTTCATCATCCCAACCATATCGCTGCTAATAAGAACTGGAGCCGGCCTTCCTGGAATTAAGGCAGTAGAAACTACGATGTCAGATGCTGCGACTCTATCCTCAAACAGCTGTTGCTGCTTCTTCTTGTACTCGTCAGAGGTTTCTTTGGCATAGCCACCTTCTCCAACGCCATCATCCTCATCAGACTCAACCTCTAGAAACTTAGCTCCAAGGCTTTCTACCTGTTCCTTTACCTCGGGCCTAACATCTGAGGCCTCAACCTGCGCGCCCAAACGCTTGGCGGTTGCTATGGCAGATAGACCCGCAACTCCAGCCCCTATTACAAGAACCTTTGCCGGAGGAATTGTACCAGCGGCCGTCATCAAAAGTGGCATATACTTCTCGATGTGAGAAGCAGCTATCAACACCGCCTTGTAACCGGCTATGTTGGTCTGAGAACTGAGGGCATCCATTTTCTGTGCCAGTGTGGTTCTAGGAACTAGGTGCATGGAAAAGCCTGTTATGTTTTTTTTGCATAGGCTTTGAACCTTATCTATTTCCTTCATCGTTTGGAAGAACGATATAAACATAGATCCATCCTTAATTTCTGAAATCTCTTCGTTGCTTGGGGAGTTAACCTTCGCAATGATATCTGCGTCTGAATACAATTGACTTGAAGATGAGGCTATCGTTGCGCCAGCTTCCTTGTAGTCGGAGTCAGAGAAGTATGATTTTTCGCCGGCCTTGGTTTCAACAACCACAGAAAATCCTGCAGCTATAAGCTGTTTAACCGATGACGGAATAAGAGCAACTCTCGTTTCGTTTGGCTCAATCTCTTTGGGTACGGATATAATCATTTATACAAAAAAGTTTAGATTAAAATTTAACAAGGATTTGTTTTAAAAAAATAGATAAAACTATAAACAACTATTATTATTTATAGCTTTATCAATTAATTGTATTTATTTAATTTTCAATAGAATGAAAAGCATACCATTTTTTATACTTACCGCCTTCTTTTCTTTTTCTTTCATGGATGATGCCTGGAGGTTTAAGTCAGATGGGCCCCTTGAAAACGTTGGCAGCACCAGAACATTCTCTGATAACGTAGTTATAATGAATGATAAGATAACTATAAACACCGATAAGGTGATTCACCGCATAGATCAAGAAGAAATGAAGATGTACGGAGGAGTTGAAATGTTTACCGACTTAGAGACGCTTTTCTGCGACACCATGTTCTATTGGCTTGATAGAGACTTAATCAAGGCAAGTGGCAACGTGTTTTTAAAAAGAGAGAGCCAGGGCATAAAGTCTAACGAAATGTTGATTACCATGCGGGACTCTGTAATGGAAAAAATTGAGATGACAAGATCGGCGTATGCCTACAACCAAGGATCGGCTAGAGTAAAAAAAGATGGCGCCCCCAAGAACTTTGTTGATGAAATGACAAGCACCTCAATGACGGTCCACTTCAACAACAACGAGGCATCCAGCATTCAAATGAAGGGCATGGCCGAAACAAAATACCACGCGATAGAGGACAGCGTCCTTGTAGGTAAGAACGACGTGTCAGGAGACAGTATAAGCATACAAATCAAAAACAGCGATCTATATAGAATTGAGGTGTACGACAACTGCAGGGGAGAGTTTATTCCAGAGTCAAGCAACTCAAGCATCGATTCCGTCATTACATACAGAGGTGGCTATATCGACTACAGGGTGCAGGATAGAATGAGCTTCTTAGAGGGTAGGTCCTATATAGACTACCAGGGAACAACGCTGGAGTCGGATCTTATAGAGGTTGATTGGAGCACCAATAAACTACTTGCATTCAAGAAGAATAATGTATTTCCTATTATCTCTCCTGATGGAGAGGATCCAATCCGAGGGGATACGCTGAGATATAATATGATCGAAAAAAACGGAGTTATTAGCCATGGAAGAAGTAAAATGAACGACTCATACTTCCACGGAGACGAGCTATATAGGAACGATCCAAACCTTTACCACATCAAGGACTCTAAATATACCTCCTGCGATCTTGATGAGCCCCACTTCTACCTATGGAGCAAGAAAATGAAGATCATCCCAAACGACAGAGTTATTGCCAAGCCTCTTTGGCTTTACATCTTCGATGTTCCTTTGGTAGGGATACCCTTTGCTGTGTTTCCGAACAAAGGTGGAAGCCGTCACAGCGGCTGGATTATGCCCTCATACGGATACAGCAGATCAAGCGGGAACTACCTGCAGAATCTAGGCTACTACCACGCACCATCTGACTACTACGACCTAAAGTTTTTACTTAACTTCTACGATAAGAAAGGAATCAACGTTCGATCGTACTTTAGGTACAAAAAAAAATACAGCTTTGATGGATCTGTAACGTCTACCATATCCCAAAATCTATCTGGGACCAATGACATCTCAAACCTTTTTAACTCGTATACCAACAACTTCGATCTAAACTGGAACCACAAGCAAAAGATAGACCCAACCCAGAACCTTAATATTCGATACACGTACCTAACCTCCAACTCGTTCTACCAGCAGAATGATATCGGCTACGACCTTGAAACTCGTTTGAAGCAGAAGCTTGAGTCATCGCTAAACTATTCAAAAAATTGGAGGGAGTACAAGAACTCTATGTCTGTAAATATATCTGAAAGCTACAACCTTCTTGTTCAGCAGTCTCCACCAGAAAATCTAGCAGATACAGCGATAGTAAAAATAAGAAACCTTCCCAGGCTATCGTTCAGGCATATGCAAAGCCCTCTTTTTGGAAGCGGAGACAGGTGGTACAACAGCACCTACTTTGGCTATAGCTCCAGCCTAAATGGGATTCAAAAGATGAAGGCCGTGGCCAAAGAACTTTATGATGGCACCTATGACTGGGATGATGATCTGGTTTCAAACTACAACTACTACATAAGGCACGCATTTAGCTTACGATCCCCTCAAAAGGCCTTTGGATGGCTCAATATAAACCCAAGCATCAACCTTAAAGAGGACTGGATAGCCAACTACAGATCACCAGACATCGATGAATCAGGAGACTTTATTCTTGATGACAACAATAGAGTGTCATACAGCGTCAAGGATGGCTTCAAGAGAAGACTTACAATGAGAGGCTCCATCAGCCTACAAACAACTCTGTATGGGCTTATTCCATTTAGAGTAGGACCTCTAAATTCTTTAAGACACACAATTACACCATCCATTGGCACCAGCTACGCTCCAGATTTCTCGAAACAGTTCCTTGGATTCTACGACTGGGGGTACTTCGAAACCGATGCAAGCGGAAAGTCGTTTGATCTGTTTGAAGGATCGTACGTTGGACGAACGCCAACAACATTCAATCAGGTCTACAGCCTATCCATTGCCAATGACTTCCAGGCCAAGATTAAAAACAGCGATAACAGCTACTCAAAGATTAAGCTCCTAAGCTGGAACCTTGCATCAAGCTACTCACCAACTGCCGATAGCCTCAACTGGAGCAACGTAGCCTCATCCATGAGAACCAGGGTTGGAGCGTTCTCCCTAAGCCTGTCTATGAGACACAGCCTATACAAAAGAGTTCAAACAGGCTCCGGAATGGTAACAGTAAACGAGTTTTCTTCTCTGCCAGAGCTTAGGAACCTAAACGCCTACACATCTATCAAGCTTAACGATAAGCCTTCAACGGAATCATCCAGCGAGGACGGCGGGGCCTGGAATGCAAACATGTCGCTTCGTTACCTGATTGAATCATCACTTAGTGACTATAGCTACAACAGGAAGCTTTGGGTTGGACTAAACCTTAACCTCAACCTTACAAAAAAATGGAGGCTTGGATATCAATCAAGGATGGATATAACCAACAATACCATAACAAGCCACAGCCTCAATATCAGGCGAAACCTTCACTGCTGGGAGTTTACATTTGGATGGACCCCAAGCGGGCCAGGTGAAGGGTACAGGCTTCACATTTATGTAAAAAATCCCGATCTGCGAGACATAAGGGTTAGATCAACAGGCGGAAGATACTTTGGATCTTAAAAAATTATTTTGAATAGTCATTTAAGTTAATCAAATTAAGATATTATGAAACTATCTGATATTATTGATGCCAACAATATTATCGTTCCCATCAAATCAACTACAAAGGAACATGCTATCCAAGAACTACTGGGGCACATGGAAAAAAACGGCAACCTCTCATCGACCTCTAAGCTCAACGACTTTATTAACAGTCAGGAGAAGGCGTTCTCATCCGCAGCAGGAAAGGGGGTTGCGTTTCCATCATGTGGATCGATAGAGGTTGAGAACGTAATCGCTGTTCTGGGTGTTTCAAAGAACGGGGTTGAGTTCAACGCACCAGATGGACTAAAGTGCCACCTTATACTGCTCACCCTTTCAAGTAAGAACGATCCAACAAAGCGCAGGAGGCTTATACATATGTTCCAAGACATGATATCCAACATTGAGATTAAGTACAGCATGATGGAGGAGAGTAGCGTAGAGTCTATCCACAACACGATCCTAGATTGGGAGCAAATGAACATGGAGAGCCTGTAGAGTGGGAGATAAAGTTTCAAAGGTAAAGGGCACCAACGACTTTCTACCAGAAGAAGCAAAAAAATTTATAAAGCTAGAAAGTTTGTTACACTCTATAATGTCGTCCTTCGGATACAGCTTTATAAAGACCCCAGCATTTGAGAAGACCGAGCTCTTTGTAAGATCGGTTGGAAAGGACTCAGACATCGTTAACAAGGAGATGTATACCTGGCTTGACAATGGAAAAACAAGCCTAACGCTAAAGCCAGAAGGCACCGCATCGGTTGTGCGCGCCTTTGTTCAGAACAACATCGGGGCCTCATCCCCTATAAACAGGCTCTACTACGTTGACGCCTTTTTTAGAAGGGAAAGACCGCAAAGAGGGCGGTTTAGGCAGTTCCACCAACTTGGGATTGAGGCGATTGGGTCGGAGAACCCGGAGCAAGACGCTGAGGTGATAGCCGTTGCCTACAGCCTCTGCAGCCATCTGGGCCTGTCAAACGTTGTTACCAAAATCAACTCTATAGGATCCTCAGAAGCAAGAGGTAGCTACAGCCAGGCTCTAAAAGAATTTTTAATACCGCATGCAGATAAACTATCTGAAACAAGCAGGGCCCGATTGGACTCCAACCCGCTGCGCATTTTAGATACCAAGATACCTGATGAGATAGAGCTCATTAAGAACGCGCCTGTCATATCAGACTTCCTTGATGATGGTGACAGAAAGCACTTCGAAGACGTCCTTGAAACGATGGAGTCTCTTGGGCTTAAGTACGAAGTAGATCCGAGGCTTGTACGGGGTCTTGACTACTACAACCGAACAACATTTGAAATGGTCTCAAGCGACTTGGGCTCCCAGAACGCCGTTCTTGGTGGAGGCCGGTACGACTCTTTGGTTAAAGACCTAGGTGGCAAGCCAACGCCTGCGATTGGTTTCGCGGCAGGAATAGAGAGGCTGATTTTGTGCATGGACCAGGCCAATCAGTCTGCGCCAGATAAAGGGCCCGATGTATACATATGCCTGGCAGGTGACGATGCAATCAAGGCAGGCGCGCCCATTGCCAAGCAGCTTAGAGATAGCGGGCTGACCGTTGTACAGGAAACGCTAAGAAGATCGATAAAGTCCCAGCTCCGAGATGCAAACAGGCTTGGATCCAGATGGGCTGTTATCATTGGCCAAGACGAGGTTAATGCAAACACCGTTCAGCTTAAAAGCATGGACCAGGGAGGCGATCAGTCCGAGATTCCCAGCGGCGATCTGCTTAAGCGCATCAGGGGTTAGCATGCGATCAAAGTACGTTATAATCTGCCACCTCCACGAGCTTACACTTAAAGGAAAAAACCGCGGAAGGTTCGAAAGAAGGCTTTACAAGAACATCCGGACCCAGCTTGGGGGCCTCCCCTTTAAATCCGTATCGAACAAGAAGGCCAGGGTCGTTGTTGCTGGCGTTGATGCGAGCCTTTGGGATCGCTACTCAAGCCGCCTTGTAGGGGTCATGGGAATTATTGGATGCAGCCTGATGAGAATAACCGAGCCTACAATGGAAAGCATCAGAAAAGTTGTTAAGGACCTTGTATCTCAAACCAGCTTCAACTCGTTCAGAGTTAGCGCACGCAGGTCAGATAAAAAGTTTCCGGTAAAAACTCCGGACATCAACATAGAAATAGGGAGCATGGTTCAGAAGCTTAGCGGAAAGCCGGTGAGTCTGAAAAACTACGACTGCAACATCGCGATCGAGATCATAGAAGAAAGCGCGTTTGTTGGGCTGAACAAGGAGAGGTGCTTCGGAGGCCTTCCGGTTGGATCAACGGAGAAGGGCCTTTCGCTGATTTCTTCTGGGCTGGACTCTCCGGTTGCTTCGTTTCACATGATACGTCGTGGAATGCAGCTTGACTACATCCACTTCCACAGCGCTCCAGCAACCAGCCCTCAGTCGATTGAGAACGTTGAGAAGCTTGTTAATAGGCTCTGCCACTACCAGATAGAGTCAACGCTGTACATCGTTCCGCTTCTAAAAATTCAGCAGAAGATTATGAAGCACGCGATAGAGTCCAACTGGGTGATACTCTTTAGGAGGGCGATGCTTAAGCTGGCAACAAAGATCGCGCACAAGAACCAGATCAACGTACTCGTAACAGGAGAAAGCGTTGGGCAGGTAAGCTCGCAGACCATATCCAACATCAGATCGGTTGACCACGCATCGGACCTGCCGATCCTTAGGCCCTTGGCCGGAACGAACAAGGACGAGATCATGGAGCTGGCGAAGAAGATTGAGACGTACGACGTCTCCAACCTTCCCCACCAGGACTGCTGCACTTTCTTCCTTCCACCATCTCCAGAAACAAAGTCGAAGCTTGACCTTGTTCTTATGGATGAATCTAAAATTGATCTTGGTAATTTGATGGAAGATGCCGAAAATAATACAGAAATTAAAACAATAAAGTATAACTATGAAGAAGCTACTTAGCTGGAACGTTAACGGAATAAGGGCCAACATCAAAAAGGGTGGCATGGACAGCGTTGTCGATATTAACCCCGATGTAATCTGCCTGCAGGAGACCAAGGCCACACAGGACCAGGTTGAGCTCAACCTTCCGGACTATCCGCACCAGTTTTGGAACAGCGCGGAGAAGAAGGGCTACTCAGGAACCGCAATATTCTCAAAGACCAAGCCGCTGCATGTAGACTACGGCATCGGGATAGAGAAGCACGACAACGAGGGCCGGGTTATAACCGCGTCATATGAAAATTTTTATCTTGTCAACGTCTACGTACCAAACTCCAAGAGAGGTTTGCTTAGGCTTGACTACAGGTGCAATGAGTGGGAGGTCGACTTCCTGGCCTACCTCAAGGAGCTTGAGTCAACGAACCCTGTGATTCTTTGCGGAGACCTGAACGTTGCTCACACCGAGATCGATCTTAAGAACCCTCAGTCAAACAAAACAACCGCCTCCAACCCAGGAAACGCTGGATTCACAGACCAAGAGAGAAAGAGCTTTGAAGAGATGCTAGAATCCGGCTTCATCGATAGCTTCAGGGAGTTCAACAAGGAGGGCGGCAACTACACCTGGTGGAGCTACATGTTCAACGCCAGGGCGAACAACGCGGGCTGGAGAATCGACTACTTCATGGTCAGCCAGATCCTTAGATCGAATCTAAAGGGCGCAGACATTCTGCCTGATATAATGGGCAGCGATCACTGCCCCGTAACGCTGGACATAGAGATATAAGATGACGCCGAAGCAGATCAAGTACCTGAAGTCACTCCACAGGAAGAAGAATCGATACGCGGAAGGCGTGTTCCTTGTAGAGGGCTATAACCTAGTAAGCGAGGCCATCAGCACCAGGCAGGATATTATACAGATATTTGTGACCGATCAGTTCACCCAGTCTGATCACGGAAAGAGCATCGAAAAGCAGGCAATGACCCATAAAATAAAAATTTTTAAGGCGAAGGCCAAGGCAATGGAGCGCGTGAGCCAGAACCAAAGCTCACCAGGCGTTTTGGCTGCGTTGTCAATGGGAGTCACCAACGATATCAACACGCTATCAACACTAAAGGGCAACGTTTTGGCGTTCGATGAGGTATCGGATCCCGGCAACCTAGGAACCCTTGTAAGAAGCGCGGCCTGGTTCGGTGTAGATCACATCGTTCTTTCGAAGAACTGCGTTGACATCTATAACTCCAAGGTCCTCAAGTCGTCCATGGGCGCGCTGTTTTACATGAAAACGATTGTTATTGATGACCTTGTTGGCGCGATTGAGAGACTCAGGTCATCCAAGAGGATCGTCCTTGGCGCGGACATGAAGGGCGACAGCGTTTCGTCTCTGAAGCTTGGCAAGAAGAGCTGGGTGCTTGTTGTTGGAAGCGAGGCCCATGGCATCAGCGATGGCGTTTCAAATGAGATAGACAGGAGCGTAGGCGTTGAGGGCAAGGGCTTCATCGAGTCCCTGAACGTAGCCTCCGCTGGCAGTGTGCTGCTTAGCCAGCTCTGCAACTAAACCCCTACTTAATTTTTATTTAGCTTGATGGGAGGATATAGCCCTTGAGCTTTTTGTCTAGCACCCTGGCGTTATCAACAAGCCCATTTAGTATGGACCAGAACCTTGGGCCGTGGTTCTTGACCTTGGTATGCACGAGCTCGTGAATTATAACATAATCGATCAGATCCCTGGGGAGGTTTATTAGGTTGATGTTCAGGTTGATGTTGTTCCTGGAGGTGCAGCTTCCCCACAGGGTTTTCTGGCTTTTAATGCTAAGCCTGTTGAACGGCAGGCCGTGCAGGTTCGACAGCTCGTTGATTCTGTTGGTAAGGTAGTCAACCGCCTGCTCCGCAACGATGGGCCTGCTGTGGCTGTTGCTTTCCGCAAGACGCTTCAGCTTGGCCAGGGTTCGATCGATCCAGCCCCTCTTTGAAAGAACAAACTCCGCCGCCTTTTCGTATGACGCCCCCCCTGGAACTGATACCCTGATTGTAGATGGTGGCTTGATGGACATGTTTATCCTTCGCGCCCTCTGGCTTCTCCTAAACTCTACAGGTCCAACTCCATCAATATCTATGACCTTTTCTTTCACTTTAATTTTTTATAGTTATCGGTTTTACGCCACTCGTGCTCACAGTCGTTGCAGTACCTGTCCATAGGGTCTATTCTAATACCGCAGCCACCTAACTTGATTTTTCCAAGGGCCCTATCATCCTGCATCTCCCACGATGGGTAGCCGTATTTAATTGGCACTATATCCCTGGAGCCACAGCGAGGGCATTTGTACGTGGCCCTTCTAGGCATCTAGCTCTGAATTGATTTTGGCGCCTTGTTTGTCTTCTTTGTGCCAAGCTACTGGGCCCTCGTCATGGCCAAGCCTAAGCCACTCGCACCTGGCTGTTGGACCAAACAGGGCCTCTGTAACGCATAGATCTTTCCAGTAGCGTATACCATCTCTTTTTACTGTTGCAACAAGGCCCAGGCCTTCAAACTCTTTTACTATGTCTTCGATGTCCATGGAGTTCATCGCGCCTGTTACAAACAAATAATTGTCCTGCCACTTTATTCTTTTAAAGTTTTTTAGAAACCCTTTGTATCCGCCTTCAAACTTTTTTTCTATGACCCTAATTGGAACAATGACATTGATAAATTGTAGCCTTACTGCCATGATATTATCCTACCTGACCATCTCCATCAATATCTTCATCTATAGCCTTTTCAAGTGCAGACATTAATTTTTCTAATAAATTGGTAGTTCTATCTAATTTTTCTTCTATATAATCCAATCTATCTTCAATTGAATTTGATCGCTGATTTTGATACATTAAATCAGATTCTTGCCACAGATCCCAAAATGCTCCCATGTTGTTTCTCCTATAATTATTTAAATTTAATTATATAATTTAATAAAATATTTAAATCATAATATTTTTTGATTATTGTATAACATGGTTTTATGTGTACAACTTTATATAAATAAATTAAATTTAATACATGGCAGTAAAGAAAATAGTAAGAACCTGGGACAACGATAGGCTCATTGAGGAGAACATAGACTTCCTGAAGCAAAGGACCAAGAAGGTTCAGTTCCCTCTAACCGATAGGTCGAGGCAGATCATCCAGGACCTCATCGACTCCTACAGGGCAACCCCCTGCGCGGGAATCGCGGCCAACCAGCTGGGATACGACAAAAGCGTGTTCGTAGGCATGAGGGAGGACATCGAGGTTGAGGATCCGGAGCAGGACCTAGACGATGTCAAACCCAGACAGGACAACTGCGAGGTCTACATCAACCCCCAGATTGATAGGGTGGATGACAAGTCTACCCAGAGAGGGTCGGAGGGATGCCTAAGCCTCCCTGACCTTACGCTGTTTCTTGAGAGGTACGACAAGATAAAGGTTCGGTACTACAACATGGATGGCAAGGCGATCAAGAAGCCTCTCAAGGGCTTTATATCCAGGCTCTTCCAGCACGAGCTCGATCACCTGAAGGGGAACCTGATGTTCGAGACAGCGCTGGGTGACATCGGCGTGGAGAAAGACCAGGACCAGAAGCAGCTGGACCAGCTATCGCAGCTGATAAAGTACCTACAAAAAAAATAAATTTTTAACGCTAGTCTTAGACCAAGCTGGTTTAAGTTATACAAAAAGGGACAGGCATGCTAACCAATAGCTTCATACACATCGATGGCGTAGGCGATATTATCGAAAGACGTATATGGGCAGAGGGCGCCCAGAGCTGGCTCGACTTCCTGTCCGCGCCTCCAAAGTTCCTAAGCTACCCAATGGTTAAGCAGATATATAAGGAGCTTGATAGGTCTATGCAGGCGCTGGAGGAGGGAGACATCTACTACTTCAAGAGAACCCTCCCAACGCGTTACCACTGGCGGT
>MDTA01105200.1_pt1 | contig 20813 bp, 28 predicted proteins | sample 811151 | NCBI WGS metagenome assembly MDTA01 (sample SAMN05326648, study PRJNA326480) | marine metagenome | isolation source: seawater | place: Indian Ocean: South | collected 2010 | reverse complement strand
TCGGCGAGAGCATTCATGCCCCGCTCCAGGGACGCGCGGGATTCATCCGAAAAACTGAGAAGCTTGGCCATGATCGACACTTACCCGTTCGTCAATGTCCCACAACGACAGGGCTCCTGACTCGTTGCCGGAAGTGGGGAAAGCCGAATCATCGGCCGCACAACCGCTGCTGGATGTGCTTTTGATCGTTAGCGTGACCACATGGCCAATTCAGGGGCGTTTTTTTTCGTTCTGCTCGCCGGTCTGGCCGGGATCATGGCCCTTGTTTATGTGCCTTTGCGCATCTTCCTGACGGCAACTGAGCGAAGTCGTCGGTTCAGATTGCTGCAGCGGATCAGGAAACTGAGGGATGAACTGGGTCAGCCTCTCGAACGTTGATTCAAGGGGCCGTGGCTGATCTCGATCAGCCCATCACCATGCCGCCATCAACCTGAAGAACCTGGCCGGTGATGTAGGCGGCAGCGGGGTCAGCTGCCAGGAACCGCACCGCTCCTGCCACCTGCTCTGGTGTCCCGAAGCGTCCGAGGGGAATGGCCGCGAGGATCCCCTCCGCATCAAGATCCTTGGTCATGTCAGTGGCGATGAAGCCGGGAGCAACGGCATTGACCGTGATGCCTCGGCTGGCCATCTCCTTGGCGGTGCTTCTGGTGAATCCCACAACACCTGCTTTGGCTGCGGCGTAGTTGGACTGGCCGGCGTTGCCCATCAGGCCGACGACGGAGGTGATGTTGATGATCCGCCCACTTTTCTGTTTGAGCATCGGGCGCGTCACCGCCCGGGTGCAGAGGAACACACCACTCAGGTTCAGGTTGATCACCGACTGCCAGTCCTCGGTCTTCATGCGCATCAACAGACCGTCGCGTGTGATGCCGGCGTTGTTGACCAGAACGTCGATCCTGCCGCTGCGCTCGATCACCGTCTTGATCAGATCGTTAACGGCCTCCTCATCGGCCACATTGGCCTGAACGGCATAGGCCCGGCCTCCAGAGCCCGTGATCTCACCCACCACCGAATCGGCTGCATCAGGAGAGCTGGAGTAGTTCACAACCACCTCGGCGCCGGCCTCTGCCAGTGCGAGGGCAACGGCGCGACCGATTCCACGGCTGGCTCCTGTTACCAGAGCGATCTGGCCATCGAGGGTTCGGATGGTGCTCATGCAAGGACCTGTGATGGGCTGATCGTACGGACCTGCAGGACCAGCTCTTAATCCAGTGGTTGCATGCCGCTCATCGGTTCCACGGCGTCGATGGCGCCACCAAGAATCTGACGGAGGTCCTGCAGTTGCTGTTTGCTTCCCATCACCACAAGCATCTGGCCCGGAGCCAGGGTGAACTCACCATTGGGATTGGCGGACAGGGTGTTGTTGTCCCTGATGGCGAGCACCATGGCACCGGTGCGTCGTGCCAGATCCAGTTCCTGCAGGCTGCGGTGGGAGATCTCACGCATCAGGGCGGGATCTTCACTGAGGCGGAATTCCTCGATTTCACAATCGGATCCGGCCAGCAGATCCGTGAAGTCGACCGCCAGCGGACGCAGGGCAGTGGTGGCCATCACTCGACCTCCGGCCACGTACGGGCTCACCACCACGCTCGCGCCAGCCAGCTCAAGCTTCGCTGCCGCTTCCTCGCTATCAGCTCGGGCGATCAGTCGACATCGTTTCTCGAGGCCACGGGCGCTGAGGATCACGTACAGGTTGGCTGCATTGCTTGGCAAGGCCGTCACCAGACTCCGGCAACGATCCAGTCCTGCCTCCATCAGGGTTTCATCCAACGTGGCGTCTGCCTGGAGCACTTTCAGGCCGCGTTCTTCAGCCGCCTGTTTGCGGATGGGGTCCAGTTCGACCACCAGCACCGGCGCATTCTCGAGAAGCAGCTGCTCCCCGATCTCACGACCGATCCTGCCGTAGCCGCAGAGGATGACGTGGTCTTGCATACGCCGCACCATCCGGCGGAATCTCAGCTCCCGAACCTGGCGGAAGTACCCGGATTCTGACAACCCCAGAACGCGCTGAATCGACAGCTGAACGACCAGCAGGCCCCCAGCAATGATCAACACGGTGACCAGACGCCCCGGCTGGGAGAGAGGTTCCACCTCCCCATAGCCGATGGTGCTGATCGTGATCAGCACCATCCAGAGGCAATCCCCCCAGTCCCATCCTTCGGTGATCCGATAACCGAGCGCTCCACCAAGAACGAGCACGGTCAGTGCCAGACCTGGTAACAACCAGGGTCGTGCGAGGTGCCTGAGTTGACGGGGACGGCCGCTGAGCAGCCCCTGTCGTCCGCTGCGCCTGGGGCGCACCATCAGAAGCCGAGAGCCTGCATCACATCGGAAACGGACAGGGAGGAAAGATCCTCGTTTTCAAGCCTGCGAATCACATCCCTCTGGGGCAGCTGATCCGTGGTGGCCCCCAGGGCAACCAGAGGCAGTCCGCAGTAGGTGGCAATCAGCTGCGTGAGGGGACAGCTGCTGAGCACCACATCAGCGCAGGCCACCGCAGCGGAACGCTGCGCGACGGGCAGGTCCGCTGGCAGCACAAGGCTTCGCAGCTGGGGCAACTTGGCGCGAATGCTCTCCGGGAGTGACGTCCAGCGCTCTTCTGGCCAATCACCGGGGAACGCTCCGGGAGCTAGCAGCAGCAGGGGGCCATCCCCAGGAGGTTGCGCACTGCGGGCTTTCTCCATGGCATCCGCTGGCAGGCTGAGGCGGAAGGCGTCGGCATTCAGGGACACGCCCATCGGGGCGAGGAATGCTTCAAGTTTCTGTGGCGTCCAGCCTGGTTCGACCCTGGCGGAGGCCGTGCTGGCAAACCCCTCGGTTGCCACCCGCATCGGGATATGGCTCATGGACAACATGAGGTTCACCTGACGTCCGGTGGCGAAGTTCAGGCAGGCCTGGAAGTCAGGTTCCCTGACCAGTCCGAGCAGGTTGGCCCAGTCCGAGAGATTCGGATCGGCGTCGAAGGGGAAGGGAATCACTTTCTTCACCGCGGGCAGCATCGACCACAGCGCACGATGGGATGGATCACAGGCCACCTGGAGGCTGGCCTCGAGCTGTTCGGCGGCGGCGGCAAGAGCTGGCAGGCGCTCAAGCTGTTGCTGAAGGCTTCCGGGGCTGAGAGCGAGAACACGCATGAACCAACAGCACAGGTGGTGCGAGCTGATTGTATGGAGGCCGTTTCAGCCTGCTGGCAGCAGGAGTCGCTTGTGCATCTGTTGATCGCCGCAGCGGGCAGCGGCCGGCGTATGGGCGCTGATTGCAACAAACTCCTGCTCAATCTTCGAGGCCGGCCCCTGCTGGCCTGGACCCTGGAGGCGGCTTGCGCCGCTGAGAACATCCGCTGGATCGGGGTGATCGGCCAGCCTGGGGATCACGACGAGATTGCGCCCCTGCTGCAGGGATCGCCCAAGCCGATCGCCTGGATCGAGGGCGGCAGCACGCGCCAGGAATCAGTGGAGCGCGGGCTGGTGGCCCTCCCTGGAGATGCAGAGCATGTGCTGATTCATGACGGTGCCCGCTGTCTGGTCGATCCCGGTTTGTTCGATCGCTGCGCTGCTGCAGTGCTGGCTGGCGATGCGGTGATTGCTGCGACGCCGGTGACCGACACGATCAAGCGTGTGAATGGGCTTGGGCTGATCACCGACACGCCGGATCGTGCGGAACTCTGGGCAGCCCAGACACCGCAGGGTTTCGCCGTTGCCGATCTTCGCGAAGGGCATGCCCAGGCCAGGACACTCGGCTGGTCGGTCACCGACGATGCCTCTCTGTTTGAACGACTGGGCTGGCCGGTCAGGGTGCTGGATGCTGGGCCAGCCAACATCAAAGTCACCACGCCGTTCGATCTCACCGTTGCTGAAGCTGTGCTTGCTCAGCGTTGAACCGATGGCTCCAGAGTCAGGGTGCCGGCGGTTCCATCCAATTGGGCCGCAACGCCCATCGGCAGGGCCGCATTGCCGCCGCTGCCATGGCCCACGGGCAAATTAGCGACGACTGGGCAACCCAGGTCCTGACTGCGTTCTCGCAGAACCTGCTCCAGGCTGAAACCGTGCGCTGGATCACTGCTGTCCTCAGGCTCGCTGCAACCGCTGAACCGCCCGAATCCAAGGCCTGCCAGATCCTGCAACGCACCGGCGAGACGCCAATGGGTCAGCATTCGATCGAGGCGGTAAGGCGCTTCGCCCACATCTTCAATCACCAGAATTGCTCCACGCAGATCGGGGAGGTGATGGCTGCCGAGCAGGTGGGAAGCCACCGTCAGATTCACGGTCAGCAACGGGCCACTCACCTTCCCGCCCGACCAGCAGGTCCCCTCAAGGGGGGCAACGGGATGACCGAACAGAAGATCGTGAAGACGCTGTCTGCTCCAGGCGGGCTCGTCAGCCAGGGTTGTGACCAGAGGGCCGTGGATCCCGCCTCCGAAGCCTCTTGCCATCCGGCTGCACAGCAGAGCTGTGACATCTGAGAAACCCAAAAACCATCCCTCACGCCAGGGAACGGGCTGCTCCAGAAGTCGTGCGGCTCCCCATCCACCGCGCGCACAGGCAAGCAGAGCACTCCCATCGTCCTCTGAAAGATCACTGATCCGCTCGCTGTCGCGACCTGCCAAATAGCCCCAGCGCCGTCCTTGGCATGTGGGAGGGGTCACCTTCAGTCCCCATGATTCGAGTATGGCGATCCCGGCCGAAAGGTGGGTTCCGTCACAGAGGGCCGAACTGGGTGCAGCAATGGTCACCCTGTCTCCCTTCTGCATCGGTGATGGCATCGGCCAGGCGGTTCTGAAGTGCTGCATCAGCCCAGATGCGAGAGCACAAGGCCGATCAGCAGCAAGGTCCCGATCTGGACCTGCCGTCCGAAATGGCGGGCATAGACCGAAGCCGGTTGCTGTTCGCTGGCTCGCAGAGTTTGTGTGGAGCGCCAGAGCCCGATGCTGGCAATGACCCAGAAGGGCCAGAAAATCGGCCCTACCTCGGCGGCGGCCGCCGCCACAGCCAGCGATGCCGCGGTGAGGCCATATCCGGCTCGAACGGTCCTGATGGCATTGCGTCCAAGCGTCAGTGCACTGCTGCGCAGACCGAGGCGGGCATCATCCGGTCGGTCGGCCATCGCATAGACCGTGTCAAAGCTGAACGTCCAGCAGAGGGTGGAGAACCAGCAGCCGATCAACGGTGTTGACGGGGTGATGCTTCCTGTGAAGGCGGCCCATGGGATCAAGACGGCGAACCCCCAGCAAATCGCCAGCAGGGCCTGGGGGAAGGGGAACCATCGCTTCGCCGACGGGTAGATCAGAATGGGAGGGAGTGCCAGCCCTGCCAGCAGCAGGCAGAGCTGCATCTGGGACGAGAGGCTGAGCACCACTCCAAGGGCCAGGACCAACAGCAGCACCATCACCCCTGTCGCCTGATTCCTGTTCAGCGCGCCGCTGGCGAGGGGCCGTTCACGGGTGCGCTCCACCTCTCTGTCGATGGACTGGTCCCACAGATCATTGGCGATGCAGCCAGCCCCGCTGACAGCCAGGCCTCCGATCAGGATCTGAACCACCAGCGCCGAAGAGGGTGGAGCATCTGGAGCAAGCCACAGGCTCCATCCTGCGGGGACCAGAAGGATCAGGCGACCGGTTGGTTTGTTCCAACGCAGCAGGGCCACCCAGGGAGACATGACGCGAGAAAAAGTCGTGCCTGTCACAGTGCGCAGAACCAGAGTCTTGGGTTTTCGGAACCTTAATCAGCGGCGACCCGCTCTGGTGCACCGATGGCAGAGTGGGCTCGTCTCCATCACGGTGCGCCATGTCAGGTGCAGAGCCTTCCCCAGCGACCGCGGTGGATCTCAATCATCAGGCTGCAGGGCGGCCAGTAATCCACGATTCGGGCGGATCGCGAAAAGTCAGGAACGTCGCCGCAATTGATGTCGGTACCAATTCCACTCACATGCTCGTCGCTTCAGTGGATGTGGCCTTGGGGACGTTCAGCATCGACCTTGCCGAGAAGTCCAATACCCGTCTTGGAGAAAGGGACCCCGACACAGGAGAACTGACACCTGAGGCGATGGCCAGGGGGTTGGAAAGCCTTCGCCATTTCCGCGAGCTGGCGATGAGCCATCAGGTGGAGCAGGTCGTCGTCGCCGCGACCAGTGCCGTTCGGGAGGCTCCCAACGGGAGGGACTTTCTGCAAAGGATCAAAGATGAACTTGATCTGGATGTGGACCTGGTCAGTGGTCCAGAGGAGGCCCGTCTGATCTATCTGGGTGTGTTGTCCGGCATGCCTTTCGGCGATCGCCCGCATCTGGTACTGGATATCGGTGGTGGCTCCACCGAACTGATCCTTGCCGATGGTCGGGATGCCCGCGCACTCACCAGCACACGGGTGGGTGCCGTGAGGCTGCAGCGGGATTTCGTCAAGGATGATCCGATCCCGCCCCAGCGCCGCTCCTTTTTGCAGGCTTTCATCCAGGGTTCGCTCGAGCCTGCCGTGGACAAGGTGCATCGACGGATCAAGCCAGGGGAGACCCCAGTGCTTGTTGCGACCAGTGGCACGGCCATGGCGATCGGGGCGTTGGCCGCCAGTGAGGACGACCGACCACCGCTGAAACTTCATGGTTACAAGGTTTCAAAGCAGCGACTGAACCGCGTTGTTGAACGCCTTGCGGCCATGACACCCGAGCAGCGACGGGGTCTTCCCACCATCAATGACCGCCGCGCGGAAATCATCGTGCCCGGTTCGCTCATCCTGCAAACGACCATGAAGATGCTCGGTGTGGATGAATTGGTTCTGAGTGAGCGGGCGCTGCGCGAAGGACTCATTGTTGACTGGATGCTTCGCCATGGTCTGCTTGAAGACCGCTTCAGTTTTCAGAGCAGCATCCGTCAGCGCACGGTGATCCATCAGGTGCAACGTTTTGCCGTCAATCAGGCGCGTGCCGAGCGGGTCGCCAGTCACGCGCTCGACCTTTACGAGAGCACCCACAAGACGTTGCACCGTGACGATGGATCAGGCCGAGATCTGCTCTGGGCTGCCGCCATGCTCCATGCCTGTGGTCAGCACATCAATCTCAGTGCCTATCACAAGCATTCCTGGTATCTGATTCGCCATGGGGAACTGCTGGGTTATTCAGAATCCGAACATCTGATGATTGCGGCCATCGCCCGATATCACCGCCGCAGTCTCCCCAAAAAGCGCCATGAGTCGTGGCAAGCACTCCAGACCCGGGATAATCGGCGGACGGTGTCGGAGATGGCGTTGTTACTTCGCCTTGCTGCTGCTCTGGATCGGCGGCCGGATCCCGTGGTGCAGAAACTGAAAGCTGAGGTGAAAGGTTCTGATCTGATTCTGCAGCTGGTTCCCGAGCGTCTGAATCAGAACCTCAGCCTTGAACAGTGGAGTTTGGAGAGCTGCTCATCTCTGGTGAAGGACGTCACCGGTCTGCATCTCAAGGTCAGAGTTCAGGACTGAGCTTGTACCAACGCACCTGATCGATGGGTCCCAAGATCCTTGGTGCGCCATTTCCATGACTGATCAAAACAAGGTCGGGCCGGCCGGCGTAGATCTCCAGGTCTGAATTTGCAGGCAGGGATTTGCTGTCGGAGAGGGTGCCCTCGAAGACAACCTCGCCGTCGCTCTTGCGGATTGAAAGCCAGCTGGGTTGCTTGCTGCTGATCGAGATCGATCGGGAGCCATCCTCATGAGAGGCAGCGGGTTGAGAAGAGGCAGCGGGTTGAGAGGACACTTCTGTCGGGGCCTCCAATGCCGGTGCAGCCGTGATTGAGGCTTGCTGGAAGGATCGACGCTGACTGGCCACCACCATGGCTCCGCCGGTGACAGCGGCGATCGTCAGAGCTGCCAAGCTCAGGCGCTGCCATGGGATGACAGGAGAGTTTTGTCGTTCTGACCTGACTGCAGCAGAACCCTGCAAGTTGTTGACGGCCTCGGGCGCGGGAAGAACGGTCTGCAGCCTGATGATCAGGGCGTCGCAATCCAGGCTGAGCTTGGAGGCCACTCTTCGGGTCATCGCTTTGATGAAAACCGGTTCAGGAAGCCGCTCGAGATCACCCTCCTCCAGGGCCTGCAGCTGCTCGCTGCCCATTTTCAGCGACTGCGCCAATTGATCGCAACTCAGCCCCTGCTCGATGCGTGCCTGGCGGAGCAGGCCTCCGATCTCCTGCAGGGTGGAGACGGTTGCCTCATTCTTTGCCTGTTCGGAATCCGACAACCACATCTGACCCTCGGCAACAAAGTTGGGCTGAAATTAGGCTTGATCTGAAGTTCTGTCAGTGCCACGAGGCACACAGCAAGAGTTGCCACAAAGGAATGCAGTCCTCCATCACAGTTTTCAGCCGCGTTTAATTCCGCGTCACCATGGCCTCCCCTGACACCCAGCCACCCTGGCCGATCCCTGCAAGTATCAACCGAGACTGTTCTGTCAAGAGATCGATGAGCAGTGAACGTTCACTCGAGCGTGAGAACAAGCGCTCAGCATCATGAAATCCAACAGGATCACTCAGATTCTTTTGGCTGCTCTGGTGATCACTCAGGTGCCCAACCTCTTCAGTTTTATCCAGGCCTTGAGCCGTTACGAGTCGCCGGAGTCTGCCTTAAGGGCCTGCACACTTTGGGCTGAATCTGCAGGCCGTTACAGCGTGACAAGAGCGGGATTATGGACCAGCACCGCGCATTTCCCGGTGCGATCTTGCAAAAAGGAAGGTGATCAGTTCGTTGGCTATGAGGTTCCTCTGGAGGGAGCTTCCGAGACCATTGAAAGTGACACCGCCCCGAGCGGGTTCATGGCGGGCAGTGTTCCTGAAGCGAAGGACACAGGCAATCGCTGGCGATTCAAACGCAAGCAATGGTCACTCGTGATTCCCTTCTGAACAATGGATCCAGAGGTTCGCAATCTGGTGATCGGTCAGTTGCTGGTGATCGTGATTCCCGTTGGGACACTCTTCGCAATCTGGCTGTGGATGCTGACGCTTCGGCGGCGTTGATCTCCTTCGTTCAGAACAGTGTCAGGCGATTCCGATCACTGGCGCCAGCCACTCCGCGTGCAGTGATGACAGAGCCGACATATTGAATGCATGCACAGCCGGGTTGGTTTTGTCGGCGATCCAAAGCAACGCGAAAGGAGCATTGAGGGCGATCTGCATCCGCCAGCGCCAGGTGATGATTGCCCAGATTCTTTGGAGAACCGGATTCTTCATCAGCAGCATCGAAACATGAAAGCAGCCGTGAGTTTGGCGAATTTGCTCGTGGACCTGCGAATCGGCAAGCATCAGCTCAAAAAAAAGGAGGGTCCCACCCCTCCCTGGTTCGACGCATCTCCGGTTTTCACCCGAAGACTTTTTGATCTTGCATGAAAATCACCAAAACATCCGTAGTGATCAACACCCGGGAGGCTCAGGCAACCAATTCCTCCGAAATTGTGAGGGTGAGATCCGAGTGGGGAGTTCGCAAGGCAATCAACGACTGGTAATCCGTCGACTCATAGGCCGACACGGCTGCCTCCAGTGATGGGAACTCGATGATCACATTCAAGGAACCAGGAGAACCTTCGCGGATGTCACAGTTGACATCACGGATAAGGAATTTCGCCCCGACGGTTGGTAGCCAGTCTGTTAATCGGCTGATGTAGGGGACCATGGCCAGCGGAGTGTGAATCGTGCCAGTGCTGATCCAGTAGCCCTTCGCCATCACAAAAGAAATCTGCTGCGTTGAATTTAGTTGGTAGTACCCAGGTTGAGACCCAAGAGCTGAGCTCCGCGTTGATGGATAAACGTCTTTCCATTTGCAGCTTTCCCACCGCTGAACATGGTTTCTTCATCAGCGTCAGAGGATATCCGTCCTGATTGCATGAATCTTCGAGGATCGGCAGACCCTTTGCTTCACGTTTTGACAGTCTCTGACTGCCAATTCAGAACTGTTGACAGGACAACCTCATCTGTCGATGGCTGTTCCGCTTTGATAACACAATTGCTGGGAATCAATCCACGATTTGATAGGTGATTGCGGATGCCTTGATTGACAGAAACCATCATTGTCCGAGCAATGGTTTGGACGCTCAGATCCCAGAGCTTGCAGTCAATGAGAGCCTTTTCAATGGGCGATACTGGATTCGAACCAGTGACCCCTTCCGTGTGAAGGAAGTGCGCTACCACTGTGCTAATCGCCCGCACTTAAACAGTCTAAAACACCAGGTGTCCGGATTTTTCAGCTCCTGGGACGGAACAGGTGGTCATGATCAGGTGAATACAGTTTTGAGCGCTGAGTGGTTGATCCGAAGGCTGGACTGACCACATACAAGGTGGTTCTGATCAGGTTGCGTTGATGGGTGATCTTCGCCATCTGATCAAGAGGAACAAGATTCAGCCATTGATCAGGCCAACTCACCCGGTACCCGATCGCCACCGGGGTGTCGGCAGGGTAGTGCTCGAGAAGCGTTGCCTGCACCTCGTCGACATGGCGGGCGCTGAGATAGAGACACAGCGAAGCCCGCAGGCTTGCCAGGTGCCTCAGTTCCTCTCGTTCCGGCACGCCTGTGCGACCTCCGGTTCGACTTAGCACGATCGTCTGCACGAGTCCGGGGATGGTCAGTTCCGCCTTGAGTGCAGAGGCTGTTGCCTGGTAGGCGCTGATACCAGGCACCACTTCAACCTCGATCCCAGCTTCGGCGAGTCCACAGATCTGTTCACTCAGAGCTCCGTAGAGGCAAGGGTCGCCATCGTGAAGGCGCACCACGTTTTTGCCCGCACCGGCGCGATCGATCATCAGGGGGAGAACCTGTTCAAGCGTGAGGGTGCTGGTTCTGACCCGTTCACAGCTTTTTGGTGCCAGATCAGCGATCTGAGGAGACACCAGAGAGTCGGTCCAGATCAGCACATCAGCATTGACAATCCGGTCTTCCGCCCTGCGCGTCAGCAGATCAGGTGCTCCCGGTCCAGCACCCACGATTGAGATTCTGGTCATGAAGCGTCTGCCTGCCGTAAGCCTGGATCGGGAAGGGGGGCCTTGCGTCCATAGAGCCAGAACAGCCCGAAGCCTGCAATCGCCATCAGACTGAGGCTCATCAGCTGAGCGATGCGAAGTCCGCCATCACAGAAAGGAGGTTGTCCGCCCAGGCAGAGAGGGTCAATCCTGAGTCCTTCGATCCAGATGCGCCCAAGGCTGTAGCTGAGCAGATAGATGCAGCTCAGAGCCCCAGAAGGCAGCGGGATCTTCCCTTGGCGTCCGAGTCTGAACAGCACGATCAGCACCACAAAGACACCAATGTTCCAGAGAGATTCGTACAGGAATGTGGGGTGGAAGAACTCAGAATCGACAAAGACCTTCGGCCGGTTTCCATAAGGAATGAACAGTTTCCAGGGCAGATCGGTCGGTACTCCAAACGCTTCGGAATTGAAGAAGTTGCCCCAGCGGCCAATGGCCTGTCCCAGGACCACCGAGGGCACAAGCACGTCCAGCACATTCCAGAAGGACACTCTTCGCCAACGACAAAACAGGATCACGGCCAATGATCCACCCAGCAGTGCGCCATGGATGGCGATGCCTCCTTTCCAGATTGCAAAAGCCTCCCACCATGAACGCTGGTAGGAGCTCCATTCAAAGGCGACGTAATAGCTTCTTGCGCCGATCACAGCTGCCAGAACAAGGATCGGCAGAAGGTCACTGATCAGATTGGAGTCAAGGCCTCGCTGCCGCGCCAACCAGCTGGACAGGTTCAGTCCGATCAGGACCGCGATTGCAATCAGCAGCCCATACCATCGCAGCACAAAAGGCCCGAGCTGAAACAGCTCGGGCCCTGGGGACGTGAAAATTGCGGGGTTCAGCACTGAAATCAGATGCCCTCTGCGGCTTGCACCTTCTCAATCTGCTTCTTCTTCAGGACCAACATGATCTGAGCGAGTGAAACAGCTGCGAAGAAGGCCAGCAAACCATAGATGCGGACAGGGTTCTGAAGCACAACTTCAGCATCAACCTGTCCGAAACCACCCACATTCGGATCGTCGGTAAGAGGAGTGCCGGCTTCGATGGAGTCGCCAACGCCAACAATCAGAGCAGGCCCCACAGGAATGGTTTCAGTGCTGCTTTCACCGTCAGCGGTGTTGATGGTGACGATTTTGGCGCCATTGTCGCCATCCTCAATTGAAGAGATCGTGCCGCTGGCTGCAGCTGTGTAGACGGTGTTGTTGCTCTTTTCGCCAGTCGGGTAAACCTGACCTCTGCCTCGATTGCCGCCTACAAAAATCTGATATTTGCCGAAGTGGATGTTGCTGTCGGTCGCAGGGTCAGGTGAGAGAACCGGGAAAACGATTTCCTGGTGTTGATCACCGGGGATGGGGCCCACCAGAAGAATGTTGGGTTGATCGTCGCTGTACTGCGTGAAATAAACACCCTCCGTTTCCTCCTTGATCTCGTCGGTCCAGCGGTCCTGGGGAGCCAGGGTGAAGCCATCAGGCAACTGGATCACGGCCCCAACCTGTAAACCGACATCACTGCCGTCGGCACCGATTTCCTGAAGACCCTGTTCATAGGGAATTTTCACCGCAGCCTTGAACACCGTGTCGGGAAGAACAGACTGGGGAACTTCTGCCTGGGTGATTTTCTTGGCCAGGTGGCAGTTGGCGCAGACGATCTTGCCTGTTGCTTCTCGCGGAGATGCATAGTTCTGCTGAGCCCAGAAGGGGTAGGCCCAGCTGCTGGAAGGAGCCGTGAATACGGCAATACCAAGGATCAGGGCTGCGAACAGTGAGGGGAGAATTCGGCGCATCGGAAGCGTGTGTTGGAGGAGAGCGGTGGGAGAAAGGTCGTTGATCAGCCCCACCAGGGCTTCTCGCCCGTGCGGAAATCGGTTTCAGTCCACTGGCTCACGAAAACGTTGTCGTCTTCAACGCTGACATTGGCGAGGGCAAGCGAGAGAGGAGCCGGGCCCCTGACCACTTTTCCGGTGGCGTCGTACTGGCTCCCGTGGCAAGGGCACATGAATTTGTTGGCGCCGCTGTTCCAGGGCACAACACATCCCAGGTGGGTGCAGATGGCGTTGATGCCGTAACTGCCGATGGCGTCTTCACCTTCAACAATCAGATAGGTGGGGTCTCCTTTGAGACCCTGTACCAGGCTGCGATCACCGGAGGGGTGGGTGCTGAGCCAGCCGCTGGCTGTCACCGGGTTGCCCAGCTCATCCTTGGCACTTGTGCCCCCTCCGCTTCCAGCGGCCCGGGGTGGGATGAAGTAGTTCACCACTGGATAGAGAGCACCAAGGGCAACGCCTGTCACGGAGCCGAAGGTCAGCAGATTCATGAACTGCCTGCGACCCATTCCGGGCACATCTGCTGCTGGCATCTGTGTCATGTCTGACGTTCGTTGGGCACTGGATGGGGCCCATTATGAACGCTGAAGGTCGTGTCACACTTTGCGGAGACTGGATTTTCATTGATGTTCAAGGTCTTCGTCAGTGCTCGCTGATCACCCCTCCTCGAGCAACTCCGGACCTCTCGGCGTTGAGGAGGTCATCGACCTTCTGCGCTCTCGCTGGCAGGCCAGCTATGACCTTCAGCTGGTCACGCGGCGCAGGCGTTTATACCTCCAGGTGATGTGGGCATTCCTTGAGCAGCAGTCCTTCCCTTTGGATGAGGCCGACTACCGTTCTCACATCGCGGAAGTGTTGGAAATCGTCAACCGATTGGGTGAAGCGGAGACCGTTCGCAACTGGTTGAGTACCACCCGAGACAAGCCACGTCTCGGCAAGGCGCTCAGTCTGCAGCTGCAGGGGGAGGGGAGGCTGGAGGAGTTTCTGCTCTGAACCTCTGAATCAAAGCAACAAGCAGAACCCCAATCAGATAGAGGGCTGTGATCGCTCCACCCAGCAGCAACATCGTGACCGGGTCTGTTGAAGGTGTCAGCACGGCACCGGCTAGGGCAGAGATCAGCACCACCCAGCGCCATGCGGACAGCATTCGCTGCCAGTTCACCAAGCCGAAGACTCCCAGCAGAAGCTGCAGAACGGGCAGCTGAAAGGCCAGCCCTGTCGAGAGCATGAGCAACAGAACGAAGTCCAGATAACGCTCGATCGACCAGATGGGTTCCACGACGTCGGCGCCGTAGCTCACAAGAAAATTCAGAGCTGCAGGCACCAGAGCCCACCAGGCGAAGGCCAGTCCGGCCAAAAACAGAACAGCCGATCCAGCCACGGATGGCGCAATCAGGCGGCGCTCGCCTCGGGTGAGGCCCGGTAGAACGAAGGCAAGACCCTGATAGAGCACATAGGGAAGTGCCAGCGTGAGGCCTGCATAGCCGGCCACCTTGAACGACACGAACAGAAATTCGCCAGGAGCCAGCTGCAGAAAACGGATCGAGCCGGCCGGCTCCTCCAGAATTCTGACCAGCGGACGCACTGCCAGAAGGCAGGCCAGAGCACAAACGGCCACTGCGACAAGACTGCGCAACACCCTCTGACGCAGTTCCTCCAGGTGGTCGACCAGAGGCATTTCCACGTCGTTTGGAGGGCCGTCCTGGACTCCGATCCGAATCGGCGGTGGCGGTGACAGCTTCGGGGACTCTTCAGGCGTGATCGGCGTCAGAGGTGAGTGAGCAGTTGACTGGGCTCAGGCTAGGGGGTCTCTTGCTTCAAGGTTTCTCGCGCACGGTCGGGTTCCGCCCAGAGCAGCTCGGCCTCGCGATGTCTCACGGTTCCCGGAGCAGTGCCAGGAATCCTCTGAAGGTGTTCCACGGCAGACATCACAACAGGCACACGTCGGTTCCCCTTCGCCCGGCTGAACCAGGCCGCAAGGTCTGCCGCCAGTTGCAGGTCTTGCTCCGAAGCGACCGCTGCCGAGGCCTTCAGCACCACATGGCTGCCCGGACACTCCTGGGCATGGAACCAGAGATCCCCAGCCCGAGCCTGACGCAGGCTGATCCATTCGTTCTGCCGGTGATTGCGTCCCACCTGAATCACCAGTCCATTCCTGGAGCGGATCTCCAGCGGCTGAGGCTGCCCCTGTGGGGGGCTGCTGCGGCGACGTTGGCGGCGTGGGGTCAGTAAATCCTCCAGTTCGACTTTCAGCTCGCGCAGTTGCCGGCTGCGATCTTCGGCATCGTCCCAGTCCGCCTGCATCAGGTCTGTCAGAAAGCTTTCGCTGCCTTCGATCAGCGCGAGGCGTTGATCGTGATGGGTCAGCCGCTCTTCGATTAATGGAATGGATCGCCGCAGCCGTCTTGCGCGCTGGTAAAGCTTCTGAGCCTTCTCAATGCTCTCTCTGTCGGGCGCGGCCTGGCAGAGAATGGCATCCGCCTGCTGTTGCAGGGCATCCGCATCAACGCTGTCATTCAGTCGTTTGACCTGCTCCTGGCGCTGGGCCTGCTCACGGCTCCTGCTCTGGTCCAGCAGCTGTCGCAGCTCCTGGCTTTCCCTGCCCAGTTGTTGATGGTTGAGATGATCCCGGTAGTAGATCCCGAGACGCAGGCTGAGCGGTTGCTTGGCGCTGGGTGAATCGGCCGGATCATTCCAGACTCGGTAGCCACCTGCATCATCGAAGCGAAGGACGAAATCGCCTTGATTGAGGCTCTCCAGCCACCGTGTCCAACGCCGATGAAGCTGAGCCCACTGGCTGCTGCAGATCTCCGTGACAGGCGTGGAGGCTGATAGCGGCGCTGACGAGGCGTCCTCGACAGGAAAGCCGATGAGCTGCCGCGTCAGTGCAGGGCTGATGCCTTGATAGGTCTCGCGCAGGGCTTTGCCTAGATCGACCGGGACCAGGCTCAGCCGGCGCTTCCATTGCTCGATGGGCTCTTCACGTGTTGGTGGAAGGCTCTGAAGTGATGGTGGTGGGACGTACGGATCACCGCTGCTGAGGGGTCTGACCCTTGACTGGTGTTGTCTGACCTGTCGGGCAATGGCCGTGATTCGCTTCTGGTCATCCAGCAGCAGCACATTGCTGTGGCGCCCCATCAGCTCAAGAACCAGTGTGCGAACGGTGGCCTCCCCCGGCCGTGGGGCGAACTGAAACAGCACAACGCGTTCAAACCCCCGCTGTTCCATGGCCACCAGGGCCAGTTGCTTCAGGCCGTGCTGAACCTGCTGGGCCAGGGTGCTGCCCCCGCCGATCTTGTTTGGTGCAGGGATCTGCACCAACCTCGCGGCATCCGCCTGCCAGCTGAGTTCAAGCCAGATCATTCCTTTCAGGGTGCGGAAGCCAAGTTGCAGGCTTTGCTGGTTCGGCTGTTGTGCTTTTTCAAAGCGGCTTGGAATGATCTGCGCTTCCAGATCCCCCAGGACTGCCCGAAGGCTGGTGAGGTCCATCACCTGAAGCGTGCTCTTAGCCATCGCGCTCTGGTGGCCTTGCGACTGGGGGTGCCTTCCTACCCTGCTGCCTGAACACACACAAGCCATGGCCACGACCGATCGCCGCGCCCGGCTCACTCTGTTGACTGGTCCTAGCGGCGTTGGCAAGGGAACGCTGGTGGCTCGCCTGCTGGCGCGACATCCGCGGCTCTGGCTTTCGGTGTCCGCCACCACCCGAGCTCCCAGGGAAGGTGAACAGGATGGGGCTCACTACTTCTTTCATTCACGGGACTCATTTGACCATCTGGTCAGCAACGGGGGTTTGCTGGAGTGGGCTGAATTCGCAGGAAATTGCTACGGAACCCCTCGTCAGCCCGTGATCGAGCGTCTGGAAGCGGGGACCTCCGTGCTCCTGGAGATCGAGCTGGAGGGTGCGCGTCAGGTGCGTCAAAGCTTCCCCGAGGCCTTGCAGATCTTTCTCGCGCCGCCCACCTTTGCAGAGCTGGAACAACGGATCCGTGGCCGAGGAACTGAAGCGGAAACGGCGATTCAGCAACGTCTGGAGCGAGCCCGAACAGAGCTCGCAGCTCAGCAGGAATTTGATGCCGTTGTCGTGAATGATGACCTCGAGACAGCCCTCGGCGATCTTGAGCGCCTGATGGGTTTAGCTGACAGTTGATTTCCACATACAACAAAGCCCGGATTCAGCACCACTGAACTGGTGTTGATCCGGGCTTATGAGATTCGCCTCGTACCAGGCGATCAGCTGCGTGATTCAGAGGGGATGGAAGAGAAGGTCGGGGAAGAATCGGTTCCACTCAATCAGGATGCCTGCGGTCAGGGTGAACCAGATGGCAGCGACCACAGGTGCGGTGGTGAGGAATTTTTTCATCGTTGAACAGCGGAATAAGCGAAGTTGTGTAATCAGCGGGGAGAAACCGTGATTTTGGAATCACTTTCAGTCAGCTTGCCACTGTTGAACTCTCCAATGGCTGCAATCGGCCATGTTGCAGCTTTCACAACCGAGTTCAAGGCAAGTTTCGTGTCCAGCTGAATCTCGAGCATGTTCTGATCCTTGCGACCACGGATGGCCTTGAGGTACCCACGACCAGCCCAGCCGATGCATCCGGTGATGTAGAGAAACATCAGGCCGGGCAGGACGAAATCACCAGCATGATTCCAGCGACCGTCAACGATCAGATGGGGAAGGCCATCTTCACCGCAGGAGGCTTTGCTGTACATCTCGAAGCGGGCTTTGGCCTGCGGTGTTGAGGCTGCACTTGCACGTTGCTGGAAACGAGCACTTTCAGAACAGGGTGTCAGGCCAGCCACGTCAGCTTTGGCGACGGGTGCAAAGCCAAACACCAGCAGGGCCGAAAGCGCGAGAGCGAAGAAACGACGCATCGGAACGGATCCTGTTGAGCCTGCCCTTGGGAGGCAGGATGTATCAAATGGACATTAGTGGAGGCTGTTGACAGGCATGCCCAAGGTCCTTGCCCTCGAAACAAGTTGTGACGAGTCCGCCGCTGCCGTTGTTGCGCACAGCGACGGCCGGCTCGAGGTGCTCTCACATCACATTGCGTCTCAGGTCGAGGAGCATTCCCGCTGGGGCGGTGTGGTGCCGGAGATCGCCTCCCGACGACATGTGGAAGCACTCCCTCACCTGATTGAAAAGGCGCTCCACGATGCAGAGATGCCGATCAGCGATCTGGATGCCGTGGCGGCCACGGTCACGCCTGGTCTTGTTGGGGCCCTGATGGTTGGTTCGCTGACGGGCCGCACGTTGGCGGCACTGCACGATCGGCCGTTCATCGGCATTCACCATCTCGAAGCCCATCTGGCCTCTGTTCGGCTGGAGGCGTGCCCTCCCGAACCTCCTTATCTGGTTCTGCTGGTGAGCGGCGGCCATACGGAGCTGATTCGCGTCGATGAATCCGGAGTGCTGGAACGCCTAGGACGCAGCCATGACGACGCTGCCGGTGAAGCCTTTGACAAGGTGGCCCGTCTCCTGGGGCTTGCCTACCCAGGCGGACCCGCGATTCAGGCTGCGGCCGTCGATGGTGATGTCGCCCGCTTTGGCCTGCCAAAGGGGCGTGTCTCGAAACCGGAAGGGGGCTACTACCCCTATGACTTCTCGTTCAGCGGTCTGAAAACGGCGATGCTCCGCCAGGTGGAGGCCTGTCGGACCTGGGATGAGCCTTTGCCGCTGGCAGACCTCGCTGCCAGCTTCCAGCAGGTCGTTGTGGATGTTCTGGTTGATCGGAGCCTCCGCTGTTGTTCCGATCTCGGCCTGTCAACGCTGGTGATGGTGGGCGGAGTGGCTGCCAATCAGCGCTTGCGTGAATGCATGCATGCCCGAGGTGCGCAACAGGGTGTCGATGTTCACCTCGCGCCCCTCACCTACTGCACTGACAACGCCGCCATGGTTGGTGCTGCGGCTCTTGGGCGTCTGGCATCTCAATCGATCTCCAGTTCTCTGTGCCTGGGTGTTTCAGCGCGTTGGGCTCTCGAAAACTGCGCTCCTCTGTATCAATCGAATCCGCCCTTCTGAGATTGAGTGCATAGGGTGTCGCGACATGCGATTCGGAGATGTCGATGGAGGTCGAAACTCAACAAGCAAACGTGGTTGAACAGGTTGACTCCGGTGAATTGAATGCCTGGCGCAGAGGCTTCACGCCCCAGGCCGAAATCTGGAATGGGCGACTGGCCATGCTCGGTTTGTCGATTGCGATCGGAATTCTGTTCGTGATCAGGATTTCAACCGCCGGCATGCCTGCCAGCTGACGACCCGTGTGATCGTCATCCCCGCCCCCTCAGGGCCTGAGCCAGTTCATTCGGTTTCAGGCTCTGAGCCACAGCCTGGTCCGCCTCGACTCTCTCTTGCTCCACAAGATTCTGCAGGCATTGATTGGCAGTGACCATGCCGTCGAAACCGCTGCGTTCCATGATTTCCTCCACTTCATCCAGGGCTCCGCGCTGGATGTAGTCCTTGCAGGCTTCCGTGTTGATCAGGATGTCGTGAAAGGCTGCCCGCTTGCCATCGGTGGTTCGGATCAGACCCTGTGAGATCACACCAAGCAGAGACTCCGAAAGAGATCGACGCACGCTCTCCTGGTCTTCCGGAGGGAACATGCCGAGCACCCTCTCCACGGTTTTGACGGCTGAGTTGGTGTGCAGTGTTCCAAACACCAGATGCCCGGTTTGAGAAGCCTCCAGCGCTGTGCTCAGGGTTTCCTGGTCGCGGATCTCACCGACAAGGATGACGTCGGGGTCTTCACGCAGTGCCGCTTTCAGAGCGTTGTGAAATTTCAGGGTGTGCAGTCCGACCTCCCGATGTCGGATCAGTGAGCTCTGGCTTGTGTGCACGAACTCGACCGGGTCCTCAATCGTGAGGATGTGGCGACTCTGGTTTCGATTGATCCAGTCGATCATCGCCGCCAGTGTTGTGCTCTTCCCGGATCCGGTCGGACCGGTGATCAGGACGAGACCCTTGGGGCGTGAGGAGAGCTCCCGCAGAACATCGGGCAGTTTCAGTTGCTCAAGGGTCAGGATGGTCTGGGGAATCAGCCGCAGGACCATGGCTGGCCCCCGCAGGGAGTCCAGCAGGTTGATGCGCACGCGCACAAAAGGAAATGCGTGAGCACCATCGAATTCCTTGATCTGATGGAAATCATCGATCTGTTGCGGGGTCAGGATTTCCCTCAGCCAGCGCTGGAAGGTTTGTTGAGTTGTGCAGGGCCACTCGGTCGTCAGCATCTCGCCACGGGCCCGGTATCGAGGGATTTCACCGACGCCGAGATGAACATCTGAATGGCCCTTCTCATGGGCGATCCGCACGATCTGCTCCAGGCTGGGCGCCCCATCCTTCCCTTCACTGATCGCTGTGGCGGCTGGTGAGGGATGCCCCGGCGGGGACGAAGCGCCAGTTGGAAAGCCCGGTGGAAAGATCGGCTGGCTCACACACGTCCTGATCGTCTTTGCTCAGCTTCGCCACACCTGTGCTGTTGGCAAGTGAATGCTTGGGAAGAGCTGCCTGAAACGCGCTTAAAATCTCGCCATTAACCCTCTGTCTATGGCTGCCAGGCCCCGTGTCACCATCGTGCTTGGCACCCGACCGGAAGCCATCAAGCTCGCTCCGGTGATTCAGGAGTTCCGGAGCTGTGCCGCTCTGGATACTCGCGTTGTGCTCACCGGGCAGCATCGCGAGATGGTGACGCAGGTCATGGATCTCTTTCAGATCAAAGCGGATCAGGATCTTGGTCTGATGGCCCCGCGTCAGACGCTCACGCATGTCACCTGTGCGGCTCTTCAGGGCCTGCGCGATGATTTCCAGGCTTTTCCGCCTGGACTGGTTCTGGTTCAGGGCGACACCACCACAGCCTTCGCTGCTGCTCTGGCAGCGTTTTACGAGCAGATCCCGGTGGGCCATGTGGAGGCCGGGCTGCGCACCGACAATCTCCTCGACCCATTCCCTGAAGAAGCGAATCGCCGGCTGATCTCCCAGGTGTCCCAGCTGCATTTCGCTCCCACCGAGCGCTCAGAAGCCAACCTGA
>MDTA01108661.1_pt1 | contig 20814 bp, 20 predicted proteins | sample 811151 | NCBI WGS metagenome assembly MDTA01 (sample SAMN05326648, study PRJNA326480) | marine metagenome | isolation source: seawater | place: Indian Ocean: South | collected 2010 | reverse complement strand
TATGATTTGATGAATGACCTTATGTCTTTTGGCATCCATAGACTGTGGAAGAAGATTGCAATTGAAACTTCTGGTTTAAGAGAACATTTCAAGGTTCTAGATTTGGCTGGAGGAACCGGCGATATGGTTAAATTAATGAGAAGTAAAATTTCTCATCAAGGTTCTATAATTTTGTCAGATATAAACTGGTCAATGCTAAAAGAAGGAAGAAATAGGCTAATAGACCAAGGCATAGAAGATGTCCAAATAGCCCAAATAGATGCTCAACATTTACCTTTTAAAGAGAATACTTTTGATTTAATTACAATTGCATTTGGTCTAAGAAACGTTACCGATAAAGAGACTGCACTTAAATCAATACTCTCTTCTTTAAAACCTGGAGGAAAGTTAATTATTTTAGAGTTTTCTAGACCAACCAATGAGCTGTTGAGAGAGTTATATGATCTTTTTTCTTTTGAAGTAATTCCAAAGATAGGTGAGTTTGTAGCTCAAAGCGAGGAAAGTTATAGGTACTTGGCCGAGTCTATAAGAATGCACCCCGACCAAGAAGAACTTAAAGATCTAATGGAATCTGCTGGCTTTTCTGATTGTAATTTTGATAACTTAACTAATGGTATTGTGGCTATTCACTCAGGAAAAAAAGGAATGATGGATGCTTAAAGACTTTCTTCGTCTAGTTAGAATTCTGCATATTTTTCTTAAAGCAAGAATAGATAGTGATTTAAAAGATTTCAATACACCTATATTTCTAAGCGTATTCTTCTTTATATCACCTTGGAGGCTTTACTCTTCTAAGTCAGCTAGAGGTATAAGACTAAAAAAAGCCCTTGAAGAATCTGGTCCTATTTTTATTAAATTTGGTCAATTACTTTCAACAAGACCTGATGCGATACCTTCAGATATATCTATAATCCTCAAATCGTTACAAGACAATCTCCCTCCCTTTCCTACAGATAAAGCCATTGCCTTAATAGAGAAAGAGATTGATGGATCAATCAGCGAGGTCTTTTCAGATTTTGATGAAAAGCCAATAGCTGCAGCCTCTATCGCCCAAGTCTATTCTGCAAAACTGGCAGAAGATGGGAGTCCAGTAGCCATTAAGGTGGTGAGACCAGGTATAAGGAAAACTATTCAAAGAGATATATCCTTAATGAAAAGATTGGCAGGATATATTGAAAGAAAATCATATGATGCCAGAAGACTCCAACTGTTAAAGCTAGTTCAAGAATATGAATCCGTCATTCTTGCGGAACTAAATATGAAACTTGAAGCATCAAACATTAAACAAACTAAAAGAAACTTTGAAAACAATAATCTGCTTTACGTGCCTGAAGCTTATATAGATTTAACTTCTGAGAATATTCTTGTAATGGAAAGAATAGAAGGAATACCTGTTGATAATATTGATGTATTGAGAGGATTAGGAATAGATTTCAAACTATTAGCAGAAAGAGGAGTAGAAATTTTTCTTAAGCAAGTATTTATAGATAATTTTTTTCATGCTGATATGCACCCAGGTAATATATTTATTAATGCTAAAAATCCAGAAAATCCTTCTTATGTAGCTGTAGATTACGCTATCGTCGGTACTTTAAGTGAAGAAGAGCAATTCCAAATTGGAAGAATGTTAGTGGCGGTCATTGGAAGAAACTTTAAGGATGTTGCAAGTATTTTAATAGAAGCAAAGTGGGTTGATGCTTCTACCAGACAAAATGAATTAGAAAATACTATAAGAGCAGCATGTGAACCTATATTTGACCAACCTTTAGAGAAGATAAATTTTGGAGAAATGCTTCTATTTATTTTTGATTCTGCAAGAAGATTTGATCTTAGCATGCAACCTTCTCTTATGCTTCTCCAGAAAACATTGATAAACATTGAAGGCCTAGGCAAACAGCTTTACCCTTCTTTAGATTTTTGGTCTATAGCTAATCCTTTTTTGAAGAACTGGATTTCAGAGAGGTATGATCCAAAGAAAATTGCAGAATGGGCAAAGCAAAACTCTTTAAGCTGGATAGAGAAGGCTAGAAAACTTCCAGAAATTGCAGAAACAGCGGTTGAGCAAATAGGCAAAATTGAGAATTACCAAAAGGAGAGTGAAGCAAGACATCAAGAATTGCTCAATAAATTATCTAATGAAAAAAGATTTTTTAATTTAATTGTTTTAAGTTTTGCATTAGTTGCAGTAGGTTTTTTATTATCATGACGTTATGAAAGCAGATATTTTATTTAAGTTAGCTGATCTCATTAAAAAAAGAAGATCATCAAATCGAGAAGACTCTTATGTGAAATCTTTACTTGAAGACGGAACAAAAAAGATCAACGAAAAAGTTTTTGAAGAAGCACTTGAACTAATAGAATCAACTGCAACAGATTTTCCAGGTAAAGAAGAAAAAGTTATACATGAAATGGCCGATTTATGGTTTCATACGATGGTCCTAATTGAGAATGAAGGTTTAGAATTAGAAGATGTTCTATCTGAGCTGGAATCTAGACTTGGGACTTCCGGACATGAAGAGAAGTCTTCACGTTAAGAAAATAGACAGGAGAATAAAATGGGAATAGGTGGTATCAGTATTTGGCAAATACTAATTATTCTAATATTAATTTTATTGCTTTTTGGGGGAACCAAAAGAATAAAGAGTCTTGGGTCCGACTTAGCTAAAACAGTTAAAAGTTTTAGGAAGACAATGGATGAAGAAGACAAAGATAATAAGTAAGAGATGTTGGACATAGGCTTTTTTGAGCTTCTTTTTGTTCTGCTTGTTAGTCTGGTTGTATTGGGTCCTAAAAGATTGCCTGAAGCAGTTAAAGCATTTACTAGAACTTGGTTTTGGGTAAAAAGTCAAATAACCAAAACTAAACAAGAAATAAACAGGACTTTTGGATTGAATGAAACATACCAAGACTCCAGAAATGATGAAATCTTAAAAGATATAAAAGACTCTAATAAATAGTATCTAGTAATGGAAAAAAACGGATTTATGGATAACTTAATAGAGTTAAGGGCTAGACTAATTAACTGCTTAATTTTTGTTGTTTTATGTTTCCTTTGCCTAATTTATTTTTCGAATGATATTTATCAAATTGCAGCTGAACCTTTAAAAGTTTTTCTACCTGGTAATTCTTCTATGATAGCAACTGAAGTGGCTTCACCTTTTTTAACGCCTCTTAAACTTACCTTTTTTGTTTCTTTGCTAATATCTATGCCTTATTCTTTGAATCAAGTCTGGAAATTTATTGCTCCAGGAATGTACCAGAACGAAAAAAGTCTTAGCTTCATGGTTATGCTATCTAGCCTATTACTTTTTTATTCAGGAATTATATTCACTTATTTTCTAGTTTTACCTCTAGTTTTCGGTTTCTTCACAAGCTCGGCCCCTGAAGGAATTTTAGTCATGACGGATATCAGCAGATATTTAGATTTTGTACTAAGTATGATGTTTGCCTTTTCATTTGCTTTTGAGATTCCTGTTTTTATATTTCTATTAATATGGAGTGGAGTATCTACCCCTGAAGGACTTAGTGCAAAGAGGCCTTATGTGATTATTGGTTGTTTTACTATAGGTATGTTTTTAACTCCGCCTGACGTAATATCACAAACCCTACTTGCTCTTCCGGCCTGGTTGTTGTTTGAGGTTGGTTTGATGTTGGCTAGAATATTTATAAGAAATAAGAAATAAGAAATAACTAAGCTTCAAACCAATAGGTTATTGGTCCCTCATTTATAAGACTTACTGACATATTGGCACCGAACTTTCCTGTTTGCACTCTTGAATAGCTACTTTCAATGTGACTCTTGAAGGACTGGAATAAGTCTAATCCTTTTTCTGGACTAGCTGCTGAAGAAAAACTTGGTTTAAGACCTTTGTCAGTATTAACTGAAAGTGTAACTTGAGGAATCAGCAGTATTTCTGCTTCAACTTCTAGAACGCTTAAAGCTACTCTCCCATAAGAATCATTGAAAACTTTATAATTTAGAAGTTTTTTTGTTAGTTTTATTATTTGATTAATTGAATCATTGGGATCAAATCCTACAAAAACTAGAATACCATTTGCAATAGAGGCAATATTCTCACCGTCAACTTTTACTCCTGCTTTAGAAACCCTTTGAACTAAAATTTTCAAGAGGTATCTAATTTTCCAATGAAGCACTCCAAGAGCCTTCAGAAGCCAATCTGTTCATATGAGCTCGGTGCGAAAGTGCTTTTTGAGCTAAAGAAGAGTTTTCTTTCTTTCCCATCCAGGCCTTTAAAGCAGCTTGTTGTAAAGCTCTCCCGTAGGAAAAACTCAATTTCCATGTAAAACCTCCTATCTTATTCATTGCATCTAAATGCGCAGTTGAATCGAGATCTGATTGACCTCCGGATAAAAAGGTTACTCCTGGAAGATCATCAGGAACATACATCTTTAAACATTTGATGGTCTGATTCGCTACTTCATCTATATCTGCTTTAATAGGAGCTTCAGAACCTGAAGTAACCATATTGGGCTTTAATATAGTCCCCTTTATATTTACTCCTTTATCGTCAAGAAGGTTAAAGAGACAGTCAAGACTTCTCGCTGTAGCTTCAAAGCAATGATCTATAGAATGATTTCCATCCATTAATACTTCTGGCTCTACCATAGGTACCATATTATGGTCTTGAACGAGCTTCGCATACTCAGCAAGGGCATTCATATTGCTGACAACCGCTTCTTCGGTAGGTAACAAATCACCAACCTTTATAACTGCTCTCCATTTAGTAAATCTTGCTCCCAAAGAATAATACTCCTTAAGCCTTTCGTCTAACCCTTCAAGACCTTGAGTTAATGACTCTCCAGACTCCCCAATGGGCTTTAAACCCTGATCTACTTTAATGCCCGGCAATGCTCCTTGATCTAAAATTATATTAATCAACGGCGTACCATCTTCCGCTTCTTGCCTAATAGTTTCATCAAACAATATAACTCCTCCGATATTCCCCTTCATACCTTCAGATCTGAATAACATTTCACGATAATCTCTTCTGCTTTCTTCGTTGGAATCCACGCCTATAGAATCAAAACGTTTTCCACAGGTAGGATTACTTTCGTCTGCTGCTAAAATACCTTTTCCATCAGCTACTATGTAATTTGCCACTTCTTCAATATTATTTAGGTCACCCATCTTTTTTCTCCTAAGATTTCATTTCTTTCGCTTCAATTGTAAAGCTTCTAAAGCAGGTAGTTTCCTTCCTTCTATAAACTCTAAGAAGGCACCTCCAGCAGTTGAAACATAATCAATCTTATCTAAGACTCCTGCCTTTGAAGCTGCAGATATAGTATCTCCTCCGCCCGCAACTGAAAACCCTTTAGACGCAACAATCATTTTAGCTGCGTGATTAGTCCCTAGAGCAAACTTACTTTCTTCAAATAATCCCATCGGGCCATTCCATAAAATAGTGGTTGCTTCTTTAAATATATTTTCATGTTCTTTGAAGCTTTCTGGAGCTATATCAAAAATAAATTCATCTTCTTCCACTTGATCGATATGTTTTATATGGCTTTCATGATCCTTACTCTTTGCTGTCACTAACATTCTTGGAACTATTACATTACTCCGTTTAGAAAGTTCCAAGGCTTCATTGAGCATGCTATTTTCAACTAAAGAACTTCCCACAGAAAATCCCTGGGCTAGTAGACATGTATTTGCTATTCCTCCCCCTAAAATAACAGTGTCCATTTTCTTGCATAAAGAGTTTATTAAATCTAATTTAGTGGATATTTTTGCTCCTCCCAATACAGCAAGTGATTTTCCTCTATCTTTCAAAGCGATCATGGATAAAGCATTTATTTCCTCCTCCAGTAACAAACCAGCACATGCTTTTTCTACATATTTTGTTACTCCAGTAGTAGAAGCATGGGCCCTATGCGAAGTGGCAAAAGCATCCATAACAAAGATGTCAGCAATATCTGCTAATCTTTTAGATAATATAGGATCATTAGATTTCTCTCCTTCTAAGAATCTTATATTCTCAAAAACTATCATCTCGCCTTTCCTAATTGAAGACATTTTAGTTAGGTCAGAAACCAATTTGATAGGTCTGCTCAGTAACTCTTCCAAACGCTTAACAACTGGGGATAGTGAAAATTCAGGTTGATGTTTGCCATTCTCTTTCGGTCTTCCCAAGTGACTAATTACTATAAGTCTGCCGTCATTGTTAAGTATGTGATTTATTGTTGGCAAAGATCTTACCAACCTTTCATCGTTACTTACTTCACCATTTTCTATTGGGGCATTCAAATCTAGACGCAGCAAGGTACGTTGATCTTTAAATTGAAAATCGTTCAATCCAAGTAATTTCATGGAATTTATAAGCCTAAGGCTTTTATGATCTTTTCTTTAGTGAATCCAAAATGCTCAAAGAGATCATTACCTGGTGCGGACTCCCCAAAGGAAGTCATTCCAATAACTTCTCCTTCAAGGCCTACATATTTTCTCCACCAATCTTCATGAGAGGCTTCAATGGCTACCCTTTTAATGCCATGTCCTAGCACTGAAGTCTTATATTTGTCAGACTGTTCATCAAACCTCTCAGAGCAAGGCATAGATACCACTCTAATATTTTTCTTATCTTTAAGTTCTTCTGCGACTTCCATAGCAAGCTTAACTTCTGAGCCAGTAGCAATTAAAACTAACTCTACTTCTGACTTAGGTTCATGGATGACATAAGCACCTTTCGAAATTGATTGTATTTGCGATTCGTTTCTTGCAAATGTTGGTAGGCTCTGTCTTGAGAGAATCAATGCTGTAGGCTTTGATATATTTGTTATCGCTGACAGCCAAGAAATAGCTGTTTCAGAGGTATCACAAGGCCTCCAAGTTTCTAAATTTGGAGTAGTCCTTAAGCTTGTAAGGTGTTCAACTGGTTGATGAGTCGGTCCATCTTCACCAACTCCTATTGAATCATGTGAATATACTAATATTGTAGATATTTCCATCAAAGCAGCCATCCTGACAGCATTTCTTGCATAATCTAGAAAGGTCAAGAAAGTGCCGCTATAGGGTTTAATACCACCATGCAGAACTAGACCATTCATTATTCCTGTCATGGCAAATTCTCTAACCCCATAATTTATATAGTTCCCAGAAAAATCCCCATTCGCAATCTCATGCGTACCTTCCCAATTTGTGTTATTTGAACCTGTTAAATCTGCAGACCCTCCAACTAATTCTGGAATAAGTGGACCTAGAACATTAATGACTCGCTGAGAAGAAGTTCTTGTTGCAATATTAGGCTCATCTTTCTGCACTGCATCGATATATTTATAAATAGCTTCTTCAATACCTTCAGGTAAATCCGACGCCATTCTGCGCAAGAATTCCTCAGCTAAAGAAGGATGCTTAGACTTGTAATCTTTAAATATTTCATTCCATTCACCTTCTATTGCTTGTCCATGGTCAGAAGCATCCCATGCAGAATAAATTTCTTTAGGTATATTAAACGCTTCATGCTTCCATCCTAAATTAGCTCTTGTGTTTTTTATCTCTTCCTCACCTAAAGCAGATCCATGAGTAGAGGCAGAACCTTCCTTTTTAGGAGACCCCTTTCCAATAATTGTTTTACAGCAAATTATGGTCGGCTTATCGGTCTCTGCTTTAGCTGTTTTTATCGCCTTATCGATATCATTGGAATCATGGCCATTTACTTCAGGTATTACTTGCCACCCATAAGATTTGAATCTTTCAGGGATATCCTCTGTAAACCATCCCTCAACATTACCGTCTATTGAGATCCCATTGTCGTCATAGATAACAATTAACTTTCCTAGGCCCAAAGTGCCTGCTAAGGAACAAGCTTCATGAGATATGCCCTCCATTAAGCAACCGTCTCCAGTAAATACATAAGTCATATGGTCAACAATACAGTGTTCAGTTGTATTAAATTTCTCTGCAAGTATTTTTTCAGCTATTGCCATTCCTACAGCATTAGAAATGCCCTGACCTAAAGGTCCAGTAGTAGTTTCAACACCAGGTGTAATCCCATATTCAGGATGGCCAGGAGTTTTAGAGCCTAATTTTCTAAAGTTCTTTATTTCATCCAAGCTTAAGTCATAGCCCGTTAAATGCAGTAAAGCATATATGAGCATTGAGCCATGGCCATTAGATAATACAAATCTGTCTCTATTGGGCCAATTAGGATTCTTGGGATTATGAATTAGGTGATTTCTCCAAAGGACTTCAGCTATATCAGCCATGCCCATAGGCATTCCTGGATGACCACATTTTGCTTCCTCTACTGCATCCATTGCCAATACTCTTAGAATATTAGCTATATCAGTGTTTTTTGTAGCCATTTTTTAGTAATTCGTATTTTGGCTGAAAACTTTTTTCCTGTATATAGTCAATCCACATATATTAGTAAAAAATAGATAAAACAGCTTGATTATGTGTAAAATACGCGCCTTTTCTTTAAAGGGATAAACAAATATGTCTGAATATAAATTATTTACATCTGAATCAGTTTCAGAAGGGCATCCAGATAAAATGGCAGATCAAATTTCTGATGCCGTTCTAGACGCCATGTTAAAAGATGACCCTAACTCTAGGGTTGCCTGCGAAACTTTAGTGAAAGACAACTTAGTTGTTCTTGCGGGTGAGATTACGAGTCAATCTGAGCCTGACTTAGAAAGCTTAACAAGAAAGGTTATCCTGGATATAGGTTATGACAGCCTAGACGTTGGTTGTGATGGAAATACATGCGAGGTTGTAAATGCAATTGGAAAACAATCTCAAGATATCGCGCAAGGCGTAAATGAAGGAGAAGGCGAGGATTTAGAGCAAGGGGCTGGAGATCAAGGTCTTATGTTTGGTTACGCTACTAATGAAACTGAAGTCTTAATGCCTGCTCCTATAACTTATTCTCATAGACTAGTTGAGCAACAAGCTTTTATAAGAAAATCTGGAAAACTTTCTTGGTTAAGACCAGATGCCAAGAGCCAAGTAAGCTTTGTATATGGAGATGACGGAAAGCCTGAGTCCATTTCGGCGGTTGTTTTATCTACCCAACATGATCCAGAGGTTTCGCAAGAAGATTTAAAAGAAGGAGTTATGGAGGAAATAGTGAAACCTATACTTCCTTCTAACTGGCTTAATGCAAACACTAAGTATTTCATCAATCCTACTGGAAGGTTTGAAATAGGTGGACCTGTTGGAGACTGTGGACTTACTGGAAGAAAAATAATTGTTGATACTTATGGTGGTATGGCTAGACATGGAGGAGGTGCTTTTTCTGGAAAAGACCCTTCAAAGGTTGATAGGTCAGCTGCTTATGCAGGAAGATATGTTGCAAAGAATATAGTTGCTGCGGGCTTAGCTGACAGGTGTGAGATACAAATTTCTTATGCGATAGGTGTTGCAGAACCTACATCTATTAGTGTAAACACCTTCGGAACTGCTAAGATTGATGAAAATAAAATTTCAGATCTAATCAGAGAACATTTTGATTTAAGGCCTAGACAACTCATTAATATGCTAGATCTGAAAAGGCCAATCTATCAAGCTACAGCAGCTTATGGTCATTTTGGCAGAGAAGAGAGTGCTTTTACTTGGGAAAAAACAGATAAAGCTGATGCTTTGAAAGGATAAGAATATGAGTACAAATGATTATAAAGTTTCCGATATTTCTCTTGCTGAATGGGGCAGAAAAGAGATTGTAATTGCTCAATCTGAAATGCCTGCATTGATGAAATTAAGAGAAAGATATGCAGCAGAACAACCTTTAAAAGGGGCAAAGATTCTTGGATGTATTCATATGACAATACAAACAGCTGTTCTAATAGAAACACTCACAGCGCTTGGAGCAGAGGTAAGATGGTCAGGTTGTAATATATTTTCGACACAAGATCATGCTGCAGCAGCAATAGCTGCCTCTGGTGTACCTGTTTTTGCATGGAAGGGTCAAACTGAAGAAGAATTTAATTGGTGCATAGAACAAACCATTTTATCTAATGGTACGCCATGGGATGCAAATATGATTCTTGATGATGGAGGTGACCTTACTTCTATGGCACATGAAAAATATCCAGAAATTCTAGAAAATATACATGGTATAACGGAAGAGACAACCACTGGTGTTCTAAGACTAAATGAGATGATTGAGAAGGGGCAATTAAAAGTTCCGGCTATAAACGTAAATGATTCTGTAACTAAGTCAAAAAATGATAATAAATACGGCACCAGGCACAGTTTGAACGATGGTATAAAAAGAGGAACTGATATGTTCCTAGCTGGCAGGAAAGCATTAGTTATAGGTTATGGTGATGTGGGTAAAGGTTCTGCTCAAAGCCTTAAACAAGAAGGAATGGTGGTTAGGGTTACAGAGATCGATCCCATATGTGCTATGCAGGCCTGCATGGATGGATATGAAGTAGTCTCGCCCTATATAGATGGTGTAAACGACGGCTCAGAGAACTCTATAAATAAAACTCTTTTAGAGGATACTGACCTTATAGTAACAACAACGGGCAACTATAAGGTATGTGATAAGCACATGCTTAAAGCTGTAAAAAGAGGTTCTGTGATATGCAATATAGGACACTTTGATACAGAAATTGATACGCAATATATGAGAGAAGAATGGGCTTGGGAAGAAGTTAAACCACAAGTACACAAAATATTTAGAGACACAAAATCAGGCGACTCTCCTAACCTAGATAGTGATGACTATATTATCCTATTATCCGAAGGAAGGCTGGTGAATCTAGGAAATGCTACAGGACATCCCTCAAGGATCATGGATGGCTCATTTGCAAATCAAGTCCTTGCTCAGATGTATCTTTACGAGAAGAAGTTTGCTCAAATAAATGACGAAGATAAGAAACAAGAACTCATTAAAGTTGAAATTTTACCTAAGAAACTTGATGAAGAAGTTGCTTCTTATATGGTCGAAGGTTTTGGAGGGGTTATGACAAAACTTTCTTCAGAGCAAGCCGATTATATAAGCGTCCCTGAAGAAGGACCTTTTAAATCTGATCTTTATAAATATTAAGAGGTAGGTCACAGAATTACAAAACTTTAAGTTTTGATTGTTTCGTTCTAAAACTTATTCATGTCTAAGAAAATAAATAAAAAAAACCCTTTGTGGGGAGGTAGATTTGAAGGAAGTACTGACAGCTTAACTCAGTCCTTCTCAGCGTCTATTGATGTTGATAAAGAACTTTATGCAGTAGATATAAAAGGCTCTATTGCATATGCAGAAGCTTTGAAAGAAGCGAAAGTAATCACTCCAAAAGAATTCCAAAAAATTAAAAGAGGATTAATTAAGATTCTCGCAGAAATAGAGGATGAAAAGTTTGAATGGAATGAAAGCTTAGAAGATGTGCATATGAATATTGAAACAGCCTTAGTAAGAAAAGCTGGAAATGCTGCTAAAAAAATTCATACGGGCAGGTCCAGAAATGATCAAGTTTCAACTGATTTAAGAATGTACTTAAGCCTTAAGATAGACGAAACATTAAAGAATATAACCCTTTTACAAAAGAGTATAGTTAAGCAAGCTGAAAAACATACTTCTTCGATTATGCCTGGTTTCACTCATCTGCAAATAGCGCAACCTGTCACTTTTGGACATCATTTGATGGCATGGTATGAAATGCTAGACAGGGACTTTGCGAGGCTTGCAGATGCAAAACATAGAATGAGTGTACTTCCTTTAGGTTCGGCTGCGTTGGCTGGATCAAGGTATAGAATCAACAGAAATTTCCTAGCAAAAAAACTTGGCTTTAAAAGTCTCTCTAGAAATTCTATTGACGCTGTGAGCGATAGAGATTTTGTTATTGAAACAGCTTCTAGCCTTTCAATCCTTGGGGTCCATTTATCAAGAGTATGTGAAGAAATTGTCTTATGGTCTTCATCCCAATTTGCATACGTTAATTTGTCTGATGAAGTTTGTACTGGATCTTCTATTATGCCTCAAAAGAAAAATCCTGATGTTGCTGAGCTTATAAGAGGCGGCTCTTCGAAGACTATAGCCAACCTAATGGGCTTATTATCATTAATGAAAAACTTACCACTTTCCTATAATAGAGACATGCAGGAAGACAAAGCATTTGTCTTTGATAGTTTGAATTATGTAAATGATAGTTTAGTACTTCTTTCTATAGTAATTAGAGGCATGAAAGTAAATATAAAAAAAATGGAAGCAGAATGTAAGCTTGGCCAGATAACGGCAACTGATTTAGCTGACTATCTGGTGGAGAAGTCTATACCTTTTAGGAAAGCACATGAAATAGCAGGAAAGATAGTTGCTCATGCTGAATCAAATGGAATGCAAATATTCGAATTAGAAATCTCTGAATTAAGAAAATTCTCTAAATTAATCTCTGAAGATGTATATTCTTATTTGGACCCGGTCGAGTCAATCAATTCTAGAAACCTAATAGGCGGTACGGCTCCTTCTCAGGTGAAAAAAGAAATAAATGTTGCAAAAAAAAACTTGTCAACAAGGTAATCTAATGAGGTATTTAATCTACACATTACTATTGGTTTTCTTAGCAATAAACACTAGTGCATGTGGTAATAAAGTTCCACTCAGCCTGCCAAATGAATCAGCTATTGTTCTAAATATCCATGGAAGGATTTAACGAAAAAGAAGGACAATTATACGTAGACGATTTACCTGTCTCCGAAATTGCTAACAACTATAGTACGCCTGCCTTTATATACTCCGCCTCAGAAATTAGAAATAATTTTAATAAATACACAGGTGCATTAAGAAAAGGCGATCTAATTTGCTATGCCGTAAAGGCTAACTCGAATATTCACATACTTAAAGAGCTTGTGGATTTGGGTTCTGGATTTGATGTAGTTTCTGGTAATGAGTTAAAAAGATGTATTCAAGCTGGAGCAGATCCAAAAAAAATAGTTTTTTCTGGTGTAGCTAAATCATCAGAGGATCTTGAATTAGCTATAAATGAAGGAATTTTTTCTATAAATATAGAATCAGAAGATGAATTTGATCGTGTATGCAATATCTCTCAAAACTTAAATAAAGAGGTTCAATGCGCAATAAGAATTAACCCAGATATACCAACCGGCTCTCATAAATATATTGAAACTGGACTTAAAACGTCAAAATTTGGTGTAGGCAGTGAAACTCTGCAAAATATATCTTCAAAAGCTAAAGACAAGCCTTTAATAAAAATTTCTGGCATAGCTTGTCATATTGGATCTCAAATCTCTGATAATAGCTTAATTATAAAAAGTCTAGAGCATTTACTAGATGCACAAAAACTGCTCATTAAAGATGAACATAAATTAGAATTCTTGGATATTGGAGGAGGCTTAGGTATCACTTACAAAGAAGAAACCCCTGGCAATCCTGAGTCTTTGATTTTAGAAATATTAAATAAAATCAGTGCATTAAATCTAAATATTATCTTAGAGCCAGGCAGATCAATTACCGGCACCGCCGGTATTCTTGTTACAAAAGTTGAATATTTAAAATTAACTGAACATAAAAATTTTGCGATTATAGATGCTGGTATGAATGATTTAATGAGACCAGCACTTTACGATGCATGGCATACTGTGAAAGAGGTAAAAAAAAGAGATTTAGATAAAAAAATATATGAATTAGTGGGTCCTGTTTGTGAAAGTTCAGATGTATTGGCTAAAGAAAGAGAATTGTCTATTTCACAAGGGGATTTTATTGCTTTTATGGATGCTGGAGCATATGGATCAGTGATGAGCTCTAATTACAATTCAAGATTAAAAGTACCTGAAATACTAGTGAATGGCTCTTCCGCTAAACTAATTAAAAGAAGGGAAAGTTTTGAAGACTTAATTGCACTCGAAACTAACGTATAAACTATGGATCTAAACCTTTATATTTATTCCGGTTTAGGGAATGTAATCGCCTTAGTCGATTTACTAAGGGAAGATTTAACCCTTTCCTCAGAAGAAGTTATTAAAATAGCTGCATTGAAAGAAGTGGAATTTGATCAACTGATAAGTGTCCTTCCCCCAGAAAGGCCTGATGTGGATTTATCTGTAGAGATATTTAATACTGATGGATCAATTGCAGAGAACTGCATCAATGGAGCGAGATGCCTTACTAAATTTGTAATCGAGGAAGGGTTAGTGTCTAAAAACGATCTAACCGTTTCTACGTTAGGAGGTTTATGGAACTTAAAAGCCCATAATGATGGGGAGTATTCTGTAAAGTTTTCTAACCCAAACAACTCTGCAATAAAAAATAATTTACCTCCAGAAAATTCTAATAATAAACACATCATCAAGGTTGAGGATCAAGAAATAGAGCTAGGTGTTATCGATCTAGGAAATCCTCATGCGGTTAGCTTCAAAGAGCTTAATGAAGGTATTTCTTTAAAAAGAGTCGGTGAAGTATTACAAAACAGTGAATGGTTTCCTGAAGGGGTAAATTTCGGTGTAGGAAAAATCCTTTCTAAAAATGAGATACAACTTAGGGTATATGAGAGAGGAGCAGGAGAAACTTTAGCCTGTGGAAGTGGCGCTTGTGCAGCAGCATTGATAGCCATAAATGATCAAACTATTGAAAGCCCAGTAAGAATTAAGTTTGAGAAAGGAAGTATATTTATAGATTACAATATAGAGAACCAAGAAATAACAGCTAAAGGCGAGGCTGAGTTTATTGAACAAATACACATATCGATACAATGACTAAGAAATCTTTAAATGAGAAAGAAGTAGAACAATTTCTTTTACTCAACCCTGATTTCTTATCTAAAAACTCACATATTCTTAATGCGCTTGAGATCGTCCATGAAACCGGTGGAGCTGTTTCTCTAATTCAAAAGCAAGTTGAGTTACTGCGAGAAAACTATAACTCTACGTCTAATAATCTTCTGGGATTAATAGAAATAGCTAAAAATAATGAAAATATCTTTATAAGGACTAAGGAATTAATTTTAGATTTGATCTTATGTAAAAATTCCACAGATATAATTTCGCTAACTGAAAGACGTTTTGAAAAAAATTTTCAAGCTGATAAATGTAAATTAATTTTTTTTAGAGAGAATACAAACCTTCCTAAAGGAAGGATTGTTAATCCTAAAGAAGCCCATCGGGTATTTGGTAAAAAATATAATGCTGCAGATATATATTGTGGCCCAATAAATAAAAAAGAATCTGACTATATCTTTTATAAAAAATCAGGAATCGTAGAGTGCGTTTTAGTGCCTATAAAGAATCAAGATTGCCCTGGATTGTTAGCACTTGGTTCAAAAAAACATGGTACTTACTCCGAAGATTACGATTCTATGTTTCTAGAATTCATTTCACAGGTATTAGCTAATCTAATAGAAAGAAACAACTACTAAATGTTTGAAGAAAAAATAAAAGACTTTTTATCTTATCTAAAGACAGTAAAGCAACTTTCCCATAATACTACTGATAGCTATGAAAGAGATTTAGGTAAACTTTTATATTTTTTATCAAATTCTGGTATCAAGTCATGGCAAGAAGTTAAAGAAAGCGACATTCGTATCTATGTTAATAAAGAAAGAAGAAGAGGGCTAAGTCCTAGAAGTATTCAGAGAATTCTCTCTTCATACAGAAGCTTTTTTAATTATTTGTTACAAGAACAGCTAATAGACAAGAGTCCAGCAGAAAATATTAGCTCACCTAAATCGCCAAGCCTTTTGCCTAAAGCAATGGATGCAGACTTGGTTCAAAGATTATTAGATTTTAAGCCCAAAGGTATGTTTGAAGTAAGAGATAAAGCTATAGCTGAATTGCTGTATTCATCGGGGCTTAGACTATCTGAATTATGTAATTTAGATATAAGCAGTTTAGATATTAAAGAACGAATCTGCAGGGTCATCGGAAAAGGCAAGAAAACCAGAGACATCCCGGTAGGAAAAAAAGCAATACAATCGATTAGGGATTGGATGTTGCATAGAAAAGAGCTTCTATACTCCAAGCAAACAGACACCGAAGCTCTTTTTTTAAATAATAAAGGTAATAGGATTTCTCCAAGATCTGTCCAACTTAGGTTAGAAAAATTATGTTTAATGCGAGGACTGCCGGGGATTAATCCTCACATGCTTAGACACTCTTTCGCTAGCCATGTTTTAGAATCAAGTGGAGACTTGAGAGCCATACAAGAAATGCTTGGTCATTCAGATATAGGTACCACTCAAATTTACACAAAGTTAGATTTTCAGCATCTTTCAAAAGTTTACGATCAGACTCATCCAAGAGCTAAGAAAGGAAATGATAATGACAATTAAATCCATTTCGTTTGATCTTGATGATACTTTTTGGCCTTTAATGCCGAATATTATGAAAGCGGAAGAAGCTACAAACAAATGGATTGAAGAAAATTATCCCGGAACGGCAATGTTTTTTGGAAAACCTGATGTAATGGAGATAAGAGATCAATTGATCAAAGGTGATCCTAATCTTGTAAATCAAATATCAGATTTAAGAAAACTAATGTTTTATGAGTTAAATGTTAGAGCCGGATACGAGAAGGAAGAGTCAAAGGAGATGGCAAGAAAAGCTTTTGAAATATATTTCAAAGGAAGAAATACCGTTACTTTTTATGAAGGCGTCCTTGAAACACTAGAGTTACTTAAGCAAGAATACATTTTAGGGGTAGTAACAAATGGAAATGCTGACCTTAAAGTTATAGGAATAGACTATTTCTTTGATTATATATTCTCGGCTGCAGACTTAAATGCACATAAACCTGATCCTATTATGTTTGAAGCTGTTATTAACAAAACAAAACTAAAGCCCCATGAAATTTGCCATATTGGGGATCATCCACTAAATGACGTCAAGGCTAGCCTAGACTTTGGCATGACTCCTGTCTGGTTTAATGAAGAAAAAACAGAATTTCCTATTGAAGGAATTCAAATAGCTGAATTTTCTGATTGGTATTCTTTACCAGAATTAATTAAAAACTTATAACTGAGATAAATAGTTATCTAAACGATCTGCACTCATTATGAACGTAGATTTTTTAGAAGCCGCTGCCGATTTAATTGCATCTAAATTTGTTGCCTCTCCAACCTGGATAACTCCAACCATAGCCATCATGACATGGGGATCACATTGATAAACATAAACGCCCTCTTTATCTAAGGTAACTGAAATATCTTGACTCAACATTCCTGCCCAACTGGAGGCACCATCTGGAATCATTCCAGCTATAGAAGCTGAATTATGAGATAGGTCGGTTGATTTAAATAAGATAGTATCTCCAACAGAAACTTTTATAACCGGCGGGTCAAATACCATTGTTCCACCTGGTCCTGAGTTCAACATCTGTACTGTGTGATTGGATCCTTCAGATAACTGAATTTTAGGTAAACTAGATGTACTAGATACTTGAACAGCAGGTGCAATAGCAGAGCCGCAATCTTGACCTTCAACGCAAATAGACCCAACAGGAGCAATCCTTTTTTCAATAGCTTTTTCAGCTTCAGAAGCGCCAACAGTTATAAGAAAGGAAATTGTAATTAACAATAATCTTGAATATTTCATATTTTACTTAGATATTAGCAGGCTGGACATGGGCATTATAAAGCAAGAATTTTGCTTAGTCTTCCTTCAAATTAAACTAAATTTAACTTAAAACGCAGGGATATCTGTTTGAGTTCTACCTAAAATCAAAGCATGGATATCGTTGGTGCCTTCATAAGTGTTTACTACTTCTAAATTTACCATGTGACGCATAATGGGATATTCATCAGAAATTCCATTTCCCCCTAGCATATCTCTAGCGTGTCTCGCTATTTCTAAAGCTTTACCAGTTGAGTTCCTCTTAATTAAAGAAATTAACTCAGGTGAAATATTATTTTCATCCATCAATTGTCCGGCCCTATAACAGCCTTGTAGGCCTATGCTTATATCTGTCTGCATGTCAGCTAACTTAAGTTGAATAAGTTGATTGGCACCCAAAGGCCTATCAAATTGCTTTCTGTCCATTACATATTCTCTTGCTGTGTGCCAACAAGTCTCAGCAGCACCTAAAGCCCCCCAAGCAATACCATATCTGGCGTTGTTTAAGCAGCTGAAAGGTCCTTTTAGGCCTTCTACGTTTGGTAGCATTTGATCTTCACTTACAAAAACCTCTTCCATAACTATTTGTCCGGTTATTGATGCCCTTAAAGCTAACTTACCTTCTATCTTTGGAGCACTTAAACCATCCATCCCTTTTTCAAGAATAAATCCCTTAATTTTGCCCTCATCATTTTTTGCCCAAACAACAAAAACATCTGCTATTGGGCTGTTTGAAATCCACATTTTTGCTCCAGAAATAGAGTAACCTCCTTTGACGCTCTTAGCCCTTGTAATCAAACCTCCTGCATCAGAGCCATAATCAGGTTCAGTTAGCCCAAAGCACCCAATCAATTCTCCAGTAGAGAGGGCGGGCAAATATCTCTCTTTTTGCTGTTCAGACCCAAAAGCATAAATTGGATACATGACCAAAGATGACTGAACGCTCATCATAGAGCGATAACCTGAATCCACCCTTTCTATCTCTCTTGCGATAAGACCATAACTCATATAATCAACGCCGGGGCAGTCATATCCATGAATAGTTGATCCCAAAAGACCTAAAGAACCCATCTCTTTGAAAATATTTAAATCAGTTTCTTCTTTCCTGAATGCTTCTCTAACTCCTGGTAGAAGCTTTTCTTGACCGAACTGATGTGCAGTATCTCTAACCAAACGCTGATCATCTGTTAGTTGTTGTTCTAATAAAAAAGGGTCTTTCCAATTTATTGATTTCCAAGAATTACCAGCCATAAATTCTCCGCTTTATTTTCAAAGAAGTGGATCATATCAGGGCTAATGTATTAATAAAATAAAAATAAGAAGCATATAATCTCTAATGGGCTAGTAGCTCAGCTAGGATAGAGCGTCTGCCTCCGGAGCAGAAGGTCACAGGTTCAAATCCTGTCTAGCCCATTAAGATTTAAGGTAAACTGAACCGATAATGAAAAAATTTTTCTTAATATTAGGAATACTAATTTTTGGCTTATATGCTTTGTCTTATATTGCAATCTGGTTAACTGTTTTAGTGGGGTCTCTTTTTAGCGAAAATATCTATTCAAATCTCCAAGACTTTTTATCTACATTAGTTCTAGAGGGTCTTGTAGGTTTTTTAGTCTTAACGCAAGTCACTGTTGTCCCTATAATCTCGGGCTGGTTATCTTTATTTTTATATAAAAAATATAAGAAAATTAACTAAGTTTTTTTGCTAAATTTCTTTATAAAACTTAGGATATAAGAAAATTTTAGAGGGAAATTATGGAATATGATCTTTTAATTAAAAATGGAACGATAGTAGATGGAACAGGTAACAACCCTTTCGAGGCTGACATTGCTATTCAGGATGGTGAAATTAAAGAAATAGGTTCAATTGAATCAAATGCAAAAGAGATAATTGATGCTAAGGGCATGACGGTATCACCTGGATTTGTTGATATACATACACATCTGGACGCACAAATTGGCTGGGACCCTGAAATGACACCTATTTGTTGGCACGGTGTCACAACAGCATTGATTGGAAACTGTGGACTCACCTTTGCTCCATGCAAGCCAGATGATGTGGAAGTTCTAGCAGGTATGATGGAAACGGTGGAGGATATTCCTAAGCAAGCCATTCTGTCAGGACTTTCTTGGAACTGGGAACACTATGGTCAATACCTAGACACGTTAGAAGAACTAAAACCTTCTCTGAATGTTGCTGGTCTCGTCGGTCATTCTGCTGTTCGCTATTACGTTATGGGTGATAGATCTTTTGATGAGCAGGCAACTGCGGATGAAAAGCAACAAATGGCTGACATTGTAGAAAAAGCAATGAAAGATGGGGCAGTTGGATTCTCGACCAATCGTTACGAACCACATAAGGCTCCAGATGGTCGTGCAATTCCAGGAACCTATGCCGAGTGTTCTGAACTTGTCGAGATTGCAAAGGTTGTCGGACCTCGAGATGGTTTGATGCAACTCGTTGGTGCAGATGCTGAGGTAATGAAGTCGGTTGCTGAAACAGAAGGAAGCAGGGTCTTATTTAGCTATGGTTGTTCAGGTGAAGAAGGGTCTGGAACTAAGGCTGCTACGCATCTTAACGAAATGAACTTGGAGGGACGTAATATCACCGGCATTAGTCACACACGTGGATCTGGTTACATGTTTGGCCTCCAATCAGGCCTTCCTATACAAGGTCCAACGTGGGATGAATTACGAGCAAAAGATTTTGATGCTAGACTAGAAGCTATCAATGATGAAACTTTTTGTAGTGCTTTAGTGGCAGAAGCGCGTGAACCGAAATCTTGCCATATCCCTCTGCAAAAAGTCTATTTTCTTGGCCTTGATGAGGTGCCCGACCATAACTCTGCCCAGAATCTGATCGAGCTATCAAAATCTTCTGGTGAGCACTGGTCTGAAACTTTCTTACGCCTATCAAGAGATAGTAATGGTCGAGGTCTTTTCAACTGGCGCATGTTTGGCGGTAACCTCAAAGAGCAAGGAGATCTCTTCGCGAGTGAACATCTCATTCCAGGGCTTGGCGATGTCGGCGCGCATGTTTCTCAAATTATGGATGGAGGTTGGTCTAGTTTCATACTCTCTCATTATGTACGTGAAACAGGTGTATTCACTCTTCCTCAAGCTATTAAGCGAATGACAGCTGATCCGGCAGCAGTGATAGGCCTAAACGATCGAGGTATTTTAAAAGCAGGAATGAAAGCAGACATTAATGTGTTTAACCCAGAAGAAGTAACTGAATTACAACCTGTATTAGTTAATGACTTTCCTGGTGACGCACCGCGATACATCCAGAAGTCACG
>MDTA01202642.1_pt1 | contig 20819 bp, 23 predicted proteins | sample 811151 | NCBI WGS metagenome assembly MDTA01 (sample SAMN05326648, study PRJNA326480) | marine metagenome | isolation source: seawater | place: Indian Ocean: South | collected 2010 | reverse complement strand
ATGAAAGAGGGGTTGACTACGTCGCGGTCGCTGGCGAGATCAACCTTGACGGTGATAATGCATCTGCATTTAGTCGACGCTCTGCTTCCGGCAGTTACAAGAGCATTGCGGGTGATGCTGAGCTCAGCGGTGATGGGTTGGTTCCGATCACATCAGCTCTACTTGATGGTGCGCGCCATCTGATCCAAGGGAATACCGCACACGGTGGTTTCTTTGGCACGATCTGGTATGGCTCGATCGAGCGCATTGAAGCTTGGTGGGCAGTTGTGGTTGGCAGCCAAGTGTGAGTCAAGTTGTTGATTGGTCTGTTCCAATTTGCATTGCAAGAAGCCTCTGGTGTGCTGAACCTCTCCTGTGTGTCTGAGTTGTGTCCTCGCTGTGGATTTCAGATGTTTCTTTTTGAGTTTTGCTGGTGGATCCAGCACTGACCTGTCAAAGTTCTTACGGTGTTGGCATCACTTGCATCGTCTGATGACCACCCCACTGCTAAAGGGTGTTTTTATTGCATTCGTGTTTGTTGTTGCTTTTCATGTTGCCGACAATTCTTTTCGCTATCAAAGTTGTTTGTTGAATGTGACTAATCAGTTCCTTCCTGATTTCAAGTCGACTGAAAATATTCTTGAGTGCAATGGGTCGGCAGATGGTGGTTTGTTCCGCTTTCTGCCTTCTAAATTGTCAAAGAAGGAAATTATTTATTGATGTCTGGTGTGAATTCAAATGATTTCAATCTTTGCTTCTGCCTGCCTGGGTTTGCAGAGAGTTGTTGTCATGACTATAAAGTAAATGCACAAATAATCCAAGAGTATTCGATAAACAAGCTCCTTGCTCATTCATATTAATCGGTAGCCAAACCAGTCGGGCTTCAGGTCCTCGACTCTGGCAGAAGGCTCTGGCTTCAGCACAATCCTCCACCCTTCTAATCCTGCTATGGGCAAGCAGTCATCCACAATGCTGACTTTGCCAATGCCATAGAGGTCATCTTTGTGAACCTGGCAGGCCTTGTTGAGCCAACGTCGTCGTGCACGGGCTTTCGCGGCTTGTCTATTTGGCGCAACGATTAAGCCAAATTGGTGTAACTCTTGTAGTGATGCACTGTCGTAGCCGCCGAGATTAACAAACCAGAGTTGGTCGGATCCTTTAATTTGTTTTGAATCGTCCCGTGCTGTCCATTCCTGATGGTCGGGGACTAGTTCAACCTTATAGCCATCTACTTGATTGATGGTGACATAACTGTCGATATGTAAACCCCGTTTGAGACCAAACCATTGTTGTTTAAGAGCGGGAATTGTTGACTCAATATCAGTACCCACAACCCAACGCACATCGTGCAGTTCAATGTGACTGGTCGCCGTGCGACCTCCGAGGACCACAAGAAAGAGTCTTGGTGTAACCGTCATCGCCACCTTTCAGGGTTTTGAATCATGTCTCAGCACTGAAGGATTCGCTGCCGTTGGCATGCTTTCAGCATTGCTCTCAATGATTTTGCGCAGCTCATGTCCTCACCGATAGCTATCGCAGGTTCTGGTCTGGTGATTGTTGGCACCACTGCTTTGGGTTGGTGGTTAGCTCGAGTGAATCGCTATGTCAGAAACCTTGGCGCCACCATGGCGATCATTGTGTTGGGCCTGTTGATGGCGAACATCAGTGGTTGGAAACCCGATGCTTCGGTGTCGGCTTTGGTGAACGGTCCCCTCACGTCACTGGCGATCGCTGAACTGCTGCTCGCTGTTGAGTTGCGGCGTGTGATCCCAGATGCCCGCAGGTTGCTGGCTCCGTTTGCTGTTTCTGTGATTGCCACCGTGATTGCGGTGTTTGCCTGTGGATTGTTGCTCACTCCATGGCTTGGCACCGATCTACCGGTGTTGGCGGCGCTCTATTCAGCCACGTTCACGGGGGGAACGCTGAACTTCGTTTCCGTCGGTCGAAGCCTGGCGATTTCTGATGATTTGTTGGCTATGGCGACGGCGGCTGACTACTTGGTGTTTACAGGTTGGTTTTTGTTGAGCCTGCTGATAGGTCGGCATCACCAAGCCTCACCCCTGTTGTCGGCTTCAAGTGATGATCAGCTGTCTTCGGCGGTTGCTCACAGGCCGATATCACTGCTCTCAGCTTTGGGTTGGGGCTCTGCCGTGATTTTGATCACGGAATGGGTGTTGATGGTGACTCGTGGTTTGGGGTGGAACGTTCCCGCGATCATCGTTCTTACTTCAGTTGCTTTGCTGATGGCACAACTCCCCCTTGGGGGATCCAGGGTCGCCTGTTACGACCTCGGGCTCGTGCTGATCCAACCGTTTTTTGCCGTCATTGGATTGAGCACAACGTTGGCTGGACTGTTCGGGTTGGGGCTTCCAGTGTTGGTTTACGCCTTTTTGGTGGTTGCGATGCAGGCCATGGCGGTGCTGTTGTTTCGCCGACAACAGCGATGGCCTTTGGTCGATAGTTTGGTGGCATCGCAAGCTGCTGTTGGTGGGCCCAGCACCGCTTTGGCGCTGGCTAGCAGCCTCGGCCGATCGTCTCTCGTGCTGCCTGCTGTGGCGGTCGGCCTGGTGGGAATGATGATCGGCACCTATCTGGGCTTGATTGTCGAGGGTTTGTTTTCGCTGTCGTTTCGCTGAGATCCTCGTGGAGTTGCGCCTCTGGATTTAAAGTTCAGCGACTTCATAACCGTTGATGGCCTGGGAATACACACAGCTCCGTTTTGTTCCGCGCGGCAAGAGCTGGACAGGCGAAATCGAGGAGCTGTGGCTGGACGACAAGCAATTGATCTCGAGGAACCACCCTCAGGAAGTGAGTTTGGTGGAGCTGATGAATGAGCTCGGTTCTCAGGGTTGGGAGCTGGTGACCTATGCGCAGCCATTCACCGGTTACCACGGTGGTTGCTACACCTTCAAGCGTCAGCGCTGACGTCTCCATTGCGGATCGAAACGCTCGAACAGTTGGTGGCCGTGGTTGTAACTGCAGGCCTTGTGATTGGTAATTTCCTCCTTTTCACGCCTTGGCGGGATGGTGAGGATCCTCGCCGTCGCGACCCAGAACCAGCTCCCGGAGCATTTCTGCAACGGCCATTCGGCCAAGACTCTTCTCGGTCGTTGCTCTGATTTTGGCCTGCTGTTCTGATTTATTGTCTGACTATCCAAGTGCTGCTGCTGCTGTTGTTGCGGCAGTTTGCCTAGGGAGAGATCCAGAAACCGCTGTAAAACCAATCATTGATAAAGCTGTTGAGCTCATCTTCTGTGTTACAGCCGGTTTCGTGAATCAGGCTTGCATTTGATTGCATCTGTTGGATGGCATAGAAATCTTCAGGTGTAAAGTCACCTTCATCCATCTCTTCTGCCATTGAGGCCCATTGATTGGTCAAGGCCACCAATAACTGTTCTCGCAATTCTGCGCTGAGATTGGTGTTCATCGCATCAGGAGCCAAACCACGACTCCACCAACGGCCACACCCTTAAAGAACTGGGCCCACGTCAGTGCATAGGTGTCGAGCTGAAATGTTCTCATCATCCAATTCAAGACTTCTTTGTGCGTGCGAATTAATTTCGGACTATTCGCCGTATTGAGTTGCTGAATCTGTTTCAGTTTGATTTCGCCAAGCTTTGGCATCTTGAGTTGTCAGTTTGAGTAATTGTATTGGATCGCTGATGTGGTTTGTTGCATGTTTGTGGATGTGGCGAAAACGAAGAACCTCAGGATTATTTCTGGTTGTGCCCAGGGGGTATTGGTTCTTTTGCTGCTCTTCCACGCAGAAGTCCTTATGTGACAAAACGATGGTTCCTCGTCGTGGTTTGTGAGTTGACCACCATCGCCAGCATTATCACGATCACAACAACCGTTGCGTTTGCGGCCTTGGATGCCACTGCTTTGGTCAGTGTCGTTGCCCCAGAAATGGTTCTAGGTGGGATGGAATCCGGCCTTTGCACTGGGTTCCCAATCACCTGCCATGCAAGAAAGCCAGCAGAGTCTCGTGTGCGGGCCCCAAAGTCGGTGAAATTTGGTTGAAATGGTGAAACCTCATTCTTTTCCGTCCCATCATGGAACCCATGACTTGGTTGGTGATTACCTGGGCCACTTACGGTGCTCAACGCACAACAGCCGCTCTTGAAAAAATTCCTCAAGCCTCCATGCAGCAGTGCGTGGCGAATTCCAGGCTGATCACCGACTGGCAACAAAAGGCCAGTGTGAAGTGCATTGAAGGTGTCAGAGGCTTCTAGGCTCAAGCGCTTGAAGTTCTCGGCTGACTGGTGATTGTGTTTGCTTGATTGAACGTTTTATTCCCGCCATAGAATGATGATGGTGGGCACTATTTCGATGTTTGGTTTATGTTTCTAACCAGTGCTTAAGATTTTTTGTTTGATTAACCATGCTTCGAGAAACGAATTCTGTCTTCGATCCTGAATTTCATTTTCTCTCTGCTGCTTCCGCAACTGTCAGTTCTTGGTTTGCGATGGTGCCATGATCAAAGCCCAGTGGGTGATGGATTATTGGCAGAAGGAGAAGAGGAAACAGATAAAGCTTTTTTGGGCTTTCCCCTCAATGGGGTCTTAGTATTGGTCAGTGTTGGACGCAATCTAAGAGCTCGTGAACGTTAAAGGGTTTGCAATTGCAGGCTGCTTTGTGGCCTTGGCTGTCGCTTTGCCGCCAAGCGTTAGTGCGTCCTACGAATTTTGGTACGGATATATTAGTGGAGGATTGGCCGCGATCTGCGATCTCCACATGAATGGCATGATTTCTACTAATACAGTGAAAGAATTTAATAAGAACTTTCTTGTTACCATCAATGATCAATCCCCGTCTGCAGCCACAAGAGACGCGGTCAAAGTGATTCGTCAGCAAAAAGATTTCAAAAACTGCCCAATACGTCAATATTGAACATTGTTCCCTGCCCGAAATAGTGGTGGAAGACACTTGAGCACGTGCGGTGATCCTCTAGTGCTCGTCGTTTCAAGGATTCGTTGGGTTGAGCATCAATCCAACAGTCTCTCTTGTCTGAATAGGAGAGCTAGGCCGATGTCGGCACTGCCTATGTTGATGGCGTTGCCTTGAAATGTGTCGATCGCGCCCTTGAGTGCTTAAACCTGATCGCTGGGAAATCTGGTCATTGGGATGCCAACTCCTGACGTTGTTGATTTCTTTACTGCTCGTGATTGAGCGCTTCTCTCTGCATCCGCTCGATCCGTTCCAGCACAGACTCATTGCTCATGCGGTTGTTCAGCCGTTCCACGAGCAACGGAAAAGCCAAAGGACCGTGCCGTGGTGTGGGGCAGTGCAGCACCTCACCGCTGCGCATGCGCTCCAAGGCTTTGCGCAATCGAGGTAGTTCCAGTTGCTCTTGCAGTACCTCATGCTGTGCCTGACGCACCAGCAGATTGTTGGGCTCATGCTTGTTAAACACCTCCCAGAGCAGGGAACCGCTGATCTGCAGCTGACCAGCTGTTTTGTTCTGACCAGGAAAACCCTGTACCAGCAGACCAGCCACCTGGGCAATGCTTCGAAAGCGGCGGCGACAGAGCTCGGACAAATTCAAGGCCTGCTCGAGATCCTGTTCCAAGTCACTGTCATCCAATAGTTCATCCAGGTGGTCCTCTAACAGGTCATCAAAGGGGTACCCACGCGGTGCCAGAAGCTCGAAGCCGTAGTCATTCACCGACACGGTGATGGTGCCTCGATGAATCCGCGTGAGTCTTGTGGCCCAAAGAAATCCCAGCCCTTCATGCACAAATCGGCCTTCAAAGGGATAGGCGTAGAGGTGCATCCCTTCACGGGTTCGGCAGGTTTCCAGCAGCAGCTGGTTGCTGTTCGGCAGCGTTGAAAGATCCATCTGACGCGCGAACAATGGTTCCAGCGCCTGCAGCTCCGGCGTGTCCAGTTCTCCTCGTCCAGCTCGGGCCACTTCATCGCGCAGATGGTGGGTCAGCAGATCAGATAGCGCCATTTGACCACCAGCCCAGGCAGGAACTGCGGTGCTCTTGCGTGTGGAGGACTTCACGTAGGCCGTCATCTCCCGCAGCCTCACAAACTCCAGCTGCCTGCCGGCGAAGAAGAACACATCCTTCGGCTTCAGCTGGCTGATGAAGGTTTCTTCCACGTGCCCCAACACCACGCCGCGAACGAAGCGCACCCGGATCGCTGGGGCTGAGGTGATGGTGCCGATGTTCAGGCGATGTAACCGAGCGATCGCCTTGTCACGCACCACATACCATCCATTCTCAGTGGCTTCCAGCTTCCGGTAACGGGGATAGGCCCCGAGGCAATCCCCGCCGTGCTCAAGAAAGTGCAGACACCACTGCCAGTCCTCATCCCTCAGCTCGGAGTAGCTGGATGTGCAGCGAATCGCCTCGAGGGTCTGCTGGGGGTCGAAGCCTGGTCCGCAGGCCAAGGTAGTGAGGTGTTGGAGCAGCACGTCGACTGGTGCTCTGGGTGGGCGTCGCTCTTCCACTAAGCCGTTCTCGAGTCCACGGCGAACGGCGCTGAGTTCCAGCAGTTCCAAGGCATTCGTAGGCATGAACAACACCTGGGAGGTGCCTCCTGGTAGGTGCGCCGATCGTCCGGCCCGTTGAAGGAGACGTGCCAAGTTTTTGGGTGAACCAATTTGCACCACCCGTTCCACGGGCTGAAAATCGACACCCAGGTCGAGTGAGCTGGTGCAGACCACCCAGAGCATGGAGCCGGCCTTCACGGAAGCTTCAATGGCTTCGCGCTCGGCACGGTCGAGGGCACTGTGATGGAGGGCCAGCAAGCCCTCCATTTCGGGGCAGGCATAGCGCAGACACTGAAACCAGCGTTCAGCCTGGTTGCGTGTGTTGGTGAACAGCAGCGTGCTTGTGCAGGGCTCGAGCTTCCCCACCAGATCTTCGTAGCGCCGCAGTCCCAGGTGGCCGCCCCAGGGGAACCCGTCAATGCTGTCGGGAAGAATGCTGGTCACGCTGAGACCGCGCTTCGGAGCGCCCGTGATCAGGCAGGGATCGCCGCTTTCCCCGAGGGCGTGTCGCGCGGCTCCCTCCAGGTTGCCGATCGTGGCGCTGATCGCCCAGGTCTGCAGAGATGGACATTGCTGTCGCAGCCAGCTGAGCCCCAGTTCCGTCTGGATGCCCCGCTTGGAGCCGATTAACTCATGCCATTCATCGAGGATCACCGTTTCCAGCGTCTGAAACAGACGCTCGCAGTGGCGACCCGCCAGTAGTACACACAGCGACTCGGGTGTGGTGATCAGGATTTCTGGTGGTGACTTGAGTTGTCGGCTGCGTTCGCTTGTGGTGGTGTCGCCATTTCGGATGCCCACCCGCAAAGGCCAGGCCATGGCATCGATCGGCTGCTGCAGGGCGAGTGCCAGATCACGGCTGAGTGCTCGCAGCGGTGTGATGTAAAGGAGCCTGACTCCCTTGTTTTCGCTTGGAGATGCCAGCATCCGGGCGATGGAGCCCATCACAGCTGCGTAAGTTTTTCCTGATCCAGTGGGCACCTGGATCAGACCGCTTCGGCCCGCCAGATGGGCTTCCCAGGTTTGTATTTGAAATGGGAGCGGCGTCCATCCCTGCTTGGCAAACCAGCGATGGATCGGTTCAAGAACGTCGTTCAGATCAGGATCACCGTGACGACGACGGCGGTAACCGCCAACACAACTGAGCCCACGACCAGCCCTGCCGCCACATTGCCTTTCCGAACCTCAGCGCGGTAGTCAAGGGGGGTGAGGCGATCAAAGAACCAGACACCGCCCACGATCAACAGAATTCCCGCCACGGTCCACATCAGGCTCAGCATCAACTGGGTGAGGGTTGCCTGCATTGGGGAGGTCTCAAGGCTGACGTAATTTAAGCGGCAGTGTTCTGCCGATGGTCTTGTCAGGGTCGCCGCCGGTGGGACTTCGCGTGATGTTGGGGTGGGGAAGCCGTGGCGTCTTCCCCTGGGCCCTGCTCGTGCTGATCTGCCCGCTCAGTCCCGTGGTGGCCCTGTTCAAGGCTCCAAGCGACACCGTCCAGGATCGTGAAGTGACCTTGCCGGCTGTTGATCAGGCAGTCAAAACACAATCGTTTGACCTCAGCAGCGTGACGTCGGCGGTGACGATCAAAACCGTCTTCACACCGCCAAAAGACACGCTCCTCTATCTCTCCTCAGAGCTTCTTGATTCAAGCGGCAAGGTTGTTTTTCAATACGACATCGAAGGTCAGCACGTGGGTTCGCTGCCTGATAAAGCTGCGCTAGCGAAGTTCCCACCAAGTGAGCGTGATAGCGCGTGGATGCGGACTCCCGCATATGCCGCTCCCGCCAACGATCACAGCGTGCGTTTCCGCCCCGCGTCGGTTGGGCCCTATCAACTTCGTTTCCAGGCTTATCTGCCCCGCAACCGACGTGGTGACGCCATCCCGCTCGCAGGGCCGGTGTTGGTGCGCACGAGGGTGATCAGCCAACCCGTGAATCGCACCATGCTGGTGCTCACTTTTTTGATGAGCGGCATCGCGTCCTTGCTCTTCCTCTCCAAGGTCTACCGAGGTGGACGGATTCAAGTGTCGGGCTCTTACCGTTCTTCTGGTCAGGTCGGCCGAGCTTCCCGTGGGGATTACAAAGCGGGCTTGCTCGTGCTTCGGGCAAAGGCTGTGTTCAGCCAGGGCTACCAAACCAACTTCTTGCCGGAGTCAAAGAATTACTTGTTTGGTGTGCGAGTCACCGATGGGCAAGGAGCGCTGATCTATCGCGGCACTGCTCCTGTAAGGAAGGCCAACGCTTCATTCGGTGGTTCCACGCTGCATCTGGAAATCGTCCCTCAGGTGTTCCAGCTGACCAAAGACTGCAATCTCCGCTTTGATCTGCTTCCACCGGAAGCTACCTCCAACCTTCAGTTGGAGACTGTCCAGTTTGAGGTGTGCGACAGGGTCATGCTTCCCTGGCCGCAGGAAGTCGTGAGGCTCGATCCATGACAAGACTTCTGCTGCTGGTGCTCACCGTGAGCATGAGCGCTGTGGGGATTTCATCCGCATACAGCAATGAAGATGTCCCTCAGATCGGTGTGCTCTTACCTGAAAAAACCAGCGGACGCGCGGTCGTTTTCCGGGGTTTCTACGGTGCGTATGGATGGAGATCGGGCAGCACCAGGCTTGAATCCAGCTCATTGGCAATTGGTCGCACTCCTTACGGCAGTTACAGCGGCTCAAGCAGCTACGGGGGATCGGGTGGCTACGGCAGCTATGGCGGTTATTCCAGTGGTGGTGGATGGAGCGGCAAATAGCCGTTGCTGACCTCAGTCCCCTCCAGGTGAGGGTTCTGCTGGTTACTGCGATGGTTTCATCTGCAGCTGGGTTGGTGCTGGAGCTGCTTCTCGTCGCTCAGGCGAGTTATCTGATGGGTGACGCCACCCTGGCGACCGGCGTGGTGGTGGGCACGTTTCTTGCGGCGATGGGACTAGGTGCCTGGCTCACGGAATTCATCGCTGTTAAAGGTCAGCCCCTCAATCGTTTGCTCAAGGCATTGGTGCTGGTGGAAATCACGCTCTGCCCGCTCTGCCTCTTGGGCCCCGTCACATTGTTCTTTCTGTTTGCTCTAGGAGCTCCTTTATGGATCGCCATCGTTTTGCTCACGGTGATGGTGGGCTTGCTGGGGGGAATGGAACTTCCCTTGATCACCCGCATGCTCGAAACCCAGGATCAGTTGCGTCGCGCACTGGCCAGGGTTCTAGCGCTTGATTATTTCGGTTCCCTTCTGGGTGCCCTGGCGTTTCCGCTGGTGTTGCTGCCATGGCTGGGTTTGCTCCCCACTGCTGCAGTGCTCGCTTTGGTGCCCATAGGCGCCACCTTGGCCTTAGCGCTTGTCTTTCCAACCTTGCGACGTTGGCGGATACCGGTGATCGCCTTGCTACCGCTCACCGGTGTGGCTGCGTTCCTCATCGCTCCATTGGGTCATCGAATCGAAGATGGTTTCTACGGCGCCAGGGTGATTGAACGTCATCAATCTCGTCATCAAAGGATTGTGATGACCCGTCGCGGTGCAGATCTTCGCTTGTTTCTTGATGGTGATCTTCAATTTTCCAGCCTGGATGAGTACCGCTATCACGAAGCGCTGGTGCATCCTGCGATGGCCGCTCACGATGCACCCCGCCGGGTGTTGCTGCTTGGGGCTGGTGATGGGCTGGCCTTGCGGGAAATCCTGCGCTGGCCGAGCGTGGAACAAGTCGATGTGGTGGAGCTCGACCCTGTCGTCATTCGTTTAGCCAGGCATCAACCGCAGCTTCGACGCCTCAATCAAGACAGCCTCCGAGACCCGAGGGTGACCATCCACCTTGGTGATGCCTACGCCACGGTGCGCAGTCTCACCCGCCGCTTCGACGTCGTCATTGCTGACTTCCCTGATCCCGACACATTGCCAGTGGCCAGGCTTTACAGCGTTGGTTTCTATGGTGCCGTGCGCCAGAGGCTCAATCCTGGCGCGGTGGTGGTGACCCAGGCCAGTGCACCTTTTCTCACGCCCCGCGTTTTGGCGTCCATTCAGGCGGGACTTCAACAGGTCGGGCTTAAGACCCGTCCTTACAGCGTGACCATTCCCACCTTTGGCCCCTGGGGGTTTGTGATGGCCCGGCCTATGGCCTGGTCTCCGCAGTATCGATCCATTCCTTTCCCCACGCGCTGGATCGACGCGGATCAACTTGCCGCGCTGTTCGCGTTCCCCAGGGATTTTCTCCCGAGCGACTCCGATACTGTGCAAGCCAACCGGATGACACGACCGGTTCTTCTTGACTACCAACGCACCGATCGTCGTCGTCGTTTGCTTCATCCTCTGGCTCCACTCCCTTCCTCCCCGAGTTCCTTATGAGCGGACTGGTTCTGCTGCTGCTTGTTGCTGTTTTGGTCTGGTGGCTGACCCGAAGCTCTATGGCCAAGCGAAGGAAAGCCCGTCAGGGCAACATCCCGCAACAACGCACTCTGTTCAATCTTCAGGTGGGGGATGTGATTCAGCGCGACATGCGCGACTGGATTGTTGAATCGATTCTCGAGTTCAACCAATCTGGCTTCCAATGGCTGGAGTATTACCTCCGTGATGGCGACGAGGGTGTCTGGCTGGTGGTTGTTGATGACGACCGCCTCGAGCTGTCTTGGATGCATCAGGTGCCTCCTCATAAGGTTTCGATCAATTTCCCCTTGCGTGACCCTCTCGTTTATGAGGGTGTGAGCTATCGCCTTGAGGAGAAGGGGCTGGCTCACTACAAACGCATTTCCCGCGACAGCACGCAAGGAGGTCCCTGCCGTTTTCACGATTACGCCGCTGAAGGTGGCCGTGTGCTCAGCGTGGAGCTTTATGTGCAGGATGCTGCGCTCGAGGCCGGCGAAATCGAATTGTGTCTGGGCGAACGCATCCCTCCGGAGTCGCTCAGCATTCTTCCCGGTGACGGACGCAGCGTTTACGCCTGAGGGGAGACCGTATTCAAGTTGTTCTGGTGGTGATCCGCGTGCAAAGCTCCCTGGCATCGCTGAGGGTGTTGGCACTGGAGGCGGAACGGTCTCGTCGCCAGCGCAAGATCCTTGGGAAGCGAACGGCGAGTCCGCATTTGTGACGTCTCGATTCCTGAATCCCTTCAAATCCAATTTCGAACACCAGTTCAGGCTCCACAGATCGTGTGGGGCCGAAGCGTTCATGGGTATGACGGCGGATCCAGCGGTCGAGTTCAAGAATTTCCGCGTCGTTGAGGCCCGAGTACGCCTTGGCGAACGTCACCAGCTGTTGGTCTTCAGTGCGTTCTGACTGACGATCCCAAAGCGCAAAGGTGTAATCGGTAAATAAGTTGGCCCGGCGACCTCGGCCGGCTTGGGCATAGATCAGCACCGCATCCAGTGTCATCGGATCGCGTTTGTGCTTCCACCAGTGGCCCCGTTTTCGTCCACTCAGGTAAGGCGACACATGGCGCTTGAGCATGACGCCCTCGGCACCTTGATTAACGGCGGTCTGGCGCAAGGCGTCGAGTTGAGTCCAGTCCGTGAGTAAGGATCCACGGCTCCTGCGGCACCGCCAGCCCTCGTCGCGGTTCTGCAAGCCCGCATGCAGAACACCCAATGTTTGGAGACGCTGGTTGAGCGGTTGGTTTCGGAGATCGTGAGCTGCGTGTTCCAGCACGTCGTAAGCCACGAAGCTCACCGGACACTCATGGCGGAGTTTTCGGCCCACTGTCTTCCTGCCCAGTCGGCGCTGCAGATCGCTGAATGGTCGGGGTTCTTGCTCCGTCTCAGCCCAGCAGATCACTTCCCCGTCGAGAACGGTGTCGTGGGGAAGTGCCGCGGCCATATCGATGAGTTCTGGGAACTGGGTGTTGATCAGCTCCTCACCACGGCTCCAGAGATAGATGCCACTCTGGCGCTGAATGAGCTGGCCGCGGATGCCATCCCATTTCGGTTCCACCCACCAATCCGTGGCCGGTGTTTCGCTGAGGCTTCCCTGCTGGAGAGGACTGGCCAGAAAGAAGGGATAAGGCACCGGGCCACGGTTGCTGCGGTTCTCTTCAGCGGCGGCAGTGAGTTGATGGAACCAGGCATCAGACGCTTCTGCAGGTGCCATCAGCCGTTCCAGCACAAGAGCTTCCTCGATGCCGAACCCCTTGGCAATCGCCTTCACGACCAGGCCACGTCCAACCCCGATACGAAAGCCTCCGGTGAGCAGTTTGTTGAAGAGAAAGAGGCGTTCCGTCGGTATGGCTTGCCAGATGGCCAGCACTGCCTGACTTTGGTTTTCAGGCTCCATCGCTGCGAGCGTTGGCAGCAGCGTTTCCATCCACCAATGCATTGGCGGTGTGTCACTCAGCCGCGTGATCCATGGCGACAGCGATGCATCCATGCTGATGCTTGGGATGTCATGTTGAACTTGCGGCCACAACAGAGAGAGCGTCTCCGCTGAATCGCCGACATGGCTCTGGCAATCATCAAAGAGCCAGTCAGGCATGGCACTGGCCTTCTGCAGGATTTCACGCAAACGACGACCGGTGATCAGGCGTTTGCGCCGTTCTCCCATCAACAGCAGCACGCACCATGCGGCGTCATGCGCCGAAACCGTCCTCAAGTGATCAGCGATGAGCAGCACCTTCCTGCCTGTTGCCGTGCATTGATCGAGACGGTCGATTAGTGCCGCAAATGCCTCAAAGCCAACGTGTTGTGGGGCCGGCGGATCAGTAGCGCCGGAGATTGCCGTCACCGGGTGCTGTGACTTCGATGTTGCAGCCGTAGATGCCATTGGCAACGCTGTTGAAGGCTTTCACGTAAGTGGCGGCTAGATCCGCCTCCTCGGATTGACGCAGTGCTGCTTGAAGTCTGGCCAGATCAAGGCCCACTTGATCACGGCTGAGGACACCGCTAGCCAGGCCAGCACAGATCGCCTGTGCTGCGGCTCCGCCTTCCGAAGGAAACACCACCGTCTCGATCTGTTCGATAGTGACGTCAACCTGCTGGGCGAGGCCTAAGCCTGTGGAAGAGAAGAGCAGAGCCCAGAAGCCAAGCATGGCGGAACTGCGCAATGACATGGGTCCGTCAACAGGGATATCGAGGCTAGGTCAGCCAAGCTGCTCTAGCGGCTTGGCATTAATCCCATAGCGTTCTTGCAGAAAGCGGGCCAGCACATCGCTTTGACCGTGAGTGACATACACGGTTCGTGCCCCTGACTCAAGAACAGTGCGAATCAAACCCTGCCAATCGGCATGGTCGCTGAGCACAAATCCCCTTTCATACCCTCGTCGTCGACGTGCTCCCCGTACTGCCATCCAGCCTGAAGCGAAGGCTGTTTGCGGTGAGCGGAAGCGGCGCATCCAGGCCGAGCGATGGGCGGATGGAGGAGCAAGGATCAGGCGTCCTGCCAAAGGATCCTTGCGTGGCAATTCGCTCACAGGGCGGCTCGGGGTCATCGGCACTCCGGCTTGGCGGTACTGACGGGTCACGCTTTCCACGGCACCGTGCAACAGCACCTCTTCCTCCACACCGATCGCCTTGAGTTCTGCCATCAGGCGTTGGGCTTTGCCAAAGGCGTAGCAAAACAAGAGGGACGGCCGATCGCGATCACCGTGCCACCAGTCACGGATCTGTTGGGCGATGTGAGCTCCGGACTCCCAGGCGTAGATCGGCAGAGCAAAAGTGGCTTCCGTGACCATCACGTCACATAGAACCGACTCGAAAGGTTCACAACTCGGATCTGCACAGCGTTTGTAGTCGCCGGTCACCACCCATACTTCGTCGTTCACCATTAGGCGCACCTGCGCCGAACCCAGCACATGACCTGCGCTGTGAAAAGACAGGCAGGCTTGGTTTAACCAGAACTCTTGCCCGTAGGCCATCGGATGCAAGGTGATGTCGCGACCAAGTCGCTGGCGCAGCACCCCTTCACTCACATCCACGGCCCAGTACTCACCGCAACCCGGCCTTGCATGGTCTGCGTGGGCATGAGTGATCAGTGCCCTTGGCACCGGTCGGCTTGGATCGATCCAGGCATCAGCGGCCTGGCAATACAGACCGCTGTCGGTGTGCTCGAGAACAGGCATCGATTCACTTTGGCAACTGAGTTGTTGCCGTTGTGGTGGTGTGAGTCTGTGCTGATTCCCTTGATTGAATTGATCGACGCCTCATGATCAGTCGGCGATCGTGCATAAAGCTGTCATTGCTGGGTGCAGACTTTTTGATGCCTGGTCTGGACCTGCTGCAGAGAGGTTGTGCAGGATTGCTTTCGATGCGAATCAGCCGGGTATTTGGGCATGTTCAACGTGGTTGCCTATGACGGCGCTGATGGTCGTTGGTGGCAGCCACAGGATGTGCCCCAAGAAAACCTTCGGTTCCTCTGAAGATCACTACCGAAATTGAATGGCTTTGATCAACGACTCATCTCGAGCATGCGGCGAATCGGTGCTTCCGCTCGGGTGCGCAGGTCTTCGTCCATGGTGATTTCGGGCGAGAGATGTTCAAGACAATCGCGCAGCTTCTCCAGCGTGTTCAGGCGCATGTAGGGGCAGGCATTGCAGCTGCAACCATCCATTCCCGGGACGTCGATCAGCGTTTTTTCCGGAACACGCTGCTGCATCTGGTGCAGAATTCCTGGCTCGGTCAGCACGATGAACGTGGTGGCGTCACTCGTTTCGGCGTGATGCAGCAGTTTGCTGGTGGAACCGATGTAATCCGCCAGATCGAGAAGGTTTTCCTCACATTCCGGGTGGGCGATCACCTCGGCATCTGGATGGTCGAGCTTGAGTTTCAGAAGCGCTTCTTCACTGAAGGCTTCATGCACAAAGCAGCGCCCGGGCCACAGGGTGAGTTCTCGCCCGCTTTGCCGTTGCACCCATCGCCCCAGGTTGCGGTCTGGCGCAAAGAGAACAGGGCGATCGGGCGGAAGCTGTTGCACCAGATCCACAGCATTGCTGCTGGTGCAGATCAGATCGCTCTGCGCTTTCACCGCCGCAGTGCAATTGATGTAACTGACCACGAAATGATCGGGATGACGTTGCCGAAACCGTTCAAAGTCATCGGCGGGGCAATCATCCGCCAAGGAGCATCCTGCGTCGAGATCCGGCAGCACAACAGTTTTTTGTGGGCTGAGGATCTTGGCCGTCTCGGCCATGAAATGCACCCCGCAGAACACGATCACCTCGGCATCGGTGTTCGCGGCCTTGCGTGATAGTTCCAGGGAATCACCAATGAAATCGGCAATGTCCTGAATCTCCGGTTCTTGGTAGTAGTGCGCCAGGATCACGGCATTCCGGTCCTTGCGGAGCTGGTTGATCGCCGCCACAACCGCGGTGTCAGAGCTCATCGGGGCCTTCTGGGGCAGGATGGGCCCAGCCTAGAAGTCGCCCTGACACCTGTCCGACTTGCGATCGCTGGTGATCTCCACGGGGACTGGGGTGACCGAGATGCAGAGCTGGTGCATCACCTGCAACCCGATGCCCTGCTGTTCGTTGGTGATCTGAGTGACGGCGATCTTCGCTTGGTGAAACGGATCACGCAGTTGGCATTACCTGTGGCCGTTCTCCTGGGAAATCACGACCGGGGGCGTGACAGAAGCGGCGCGTTGCTTCAACAACAGATGTCGATGCTGGGTGATCGGCACTGCCCGTGGCGGTTGCGCCAATGGGAAGAGCCGCAGCTTGCCGTGATCGGTGCCAGGCCTTGCAGTGCGGGAGGTGGTTTTCACCTCTCGCAAGCTGTTCAGGCTGTGTTTGGACCGGTCACTGAGGAGGATTCGGCCAATCGCATCGTGTCGGCAGCCGCTCTGGCACCAGCTGATTGGCCTCTCGTTGTGCTTGCGCACAGCGGGCCCACAGGGCTTGGATCGGATGCAGACAGTCCTTGCGGGCGTGATTGGAAGCAACCGCATATCGACTGGGGTGATCGCGATCTCGCCCTTGCTCTCGACCGCATGCAAAAGCAGCGACGAGCCGACCTCGTTGTGTTCGGTCATATGCACCATCAGCTGAAAGGTCGCAGCGGAGAACGGATCACCTTTCATCGCGATCGCAGGGGCACCTGTTACGTGAATGCTGCCTGCGTTCCCCGATCTGGTTGCGATGAAGAGGGAAAGCCACTGCACCACCTCACCTGGGTGGAATTCAATGGAATCGCACCCGCTTTGATCAGTCACCGTTGGTATCGACCCAGTGGGGATCTGGTGTATGAGCAGACCTTGTATCGCCTTCAGGACGTCTCGGCGTTTCCATGCTGATTTACGTCTGCCTGAGTAGCCATGGTTTCGGTCATGCAGCTCGCCAGGCCGCGATGCTCACGCATTTGCATCGTCTGCAGCCCAGCTGGCGGTTGGTGATTAGTTCAATGGTGGACCCTGTGTTCCTCTCGCTCGTGCTGAACGAGCTGCCGGTGATTCAGCGATCGGTTCGGTGGGATGTGGGCATGCTTCAAGCCGATGCACTCGGATCGGATCAGGAGGCAACGCTTCTGGCCTTGGACCGTTTGGAAGCGGATCTGCCCAGAAAGCTGGATGAGGAGGTGGCCTGGATCAGAGGTCAGGACGATCAAGTGGCTGTGGTGGGAGATGTTCCACCCGCTGCTGCCGCGTTGGCAGCCCGCCTGGATGCTCCGCTGATCTGGATGGGCAATTTCGGTTGGGACGATATTTATGAGCCCCTTGGCGGAGCCTTTCTGTTCTGGGCTCGACAAGCCACAGAGGCCTATCGCTCTGGATCACTACTTCTGCGCTGCCCGTTTTCGATGGCGATGAACTGGCAGCTCTCAGAAGTCACCTTGTCGCTGGTGAGCGATGAGCCCAGACCCCTTCCTGCTGATTTCAGGCTGCTGCTTGACCGCGATCCCCGGAGCAAAGTGATGGTCGGTTTCGGTGGGCTCGGCTTTTCCTTGGATCCCGATCTTTTCCAACGTTGGCCAGAGCACTTGTTTTTAATTGCTCCCCCAAAAAATCCGCGGCAACCTCCTGCTCAGGCTTGGCCAGGGAATGTGATCGTGTTGCCTGACCGGGTCAGGCCCCTCGATGTTCTCCCCAATTGCGAACGGCATCTGGGGAAGCCGGGGTTTAGCAGCTTCTGCGAGGGCATGGCCCAGAACGTGGGGTTGCATGTGGTCGAGCGGACTGGTTTTGCCGAAGCTGATGTGTTGATGGCAGGGTTGCGCCTCCATTCGGACCACCACTGCCTCAGTCGCGAGGAGCTTGAGGGTGGAGCTTGGAAACTCGATATGCCGCTTGAGGCGGCTCGTGGGAAGGCATTGGCGAGGAATGGTGCTCAGACGGCAGCAGAAGCGCTTCAATCCTGGCTAAGCAAAATGGTTAAGCAGGGCTGATTCACTGCATCAGTCCGGCTTATCAGCTTTGAAAGTAGTTGACCTGTCTGGGATCTGAAAGCGAACAAAGCGTGAGTGCCTTTGGTGACGGTTGCTCGTGTGTCACAGCTTGTCTGGGATGTGCAACCGCGGTTCGACACAGTTTGCGCGTGCTTTTTGCGCTTTGGGTTCTTTGAATCCCGCGAATCGCCCCTCTGAATCCACTTTGACGGTGCATTCCTGAGGCGGTTCTGTTCTCTGTAAGCCTTTTATGACTTCTCTTGCTCTGAACGCCTGTCGTTGTTTTGCAGGCGCTGTTGCAAGCGTTGTTCCCTTCGCCGCTTTCATCACCGCGCCGGTGCATGCGGTTCTCCCCTCAATCGAATCTCGCTCCAAGCTTGTTCATCTGGAAGAAGAGTCTCAGGTCTCCGCTCTTCCTTACATCATTACGCCGGAGCGTCGCGCGATGCTCAACACCATCCGTTTCGCGGAAGGCACCTGGAAGAACGGTCTTGATGTGGGTTATCGGGTGATGTTTGGCGGTGGCCTGATGGCCAGCATGGATCGCCATCCCGATCGGGTGATCTATTCCTCCCGTTACGCAAGTGCTGCAGCCGGTGCCTACCAGTTCATGCCCTTCACATGGGACCTGGTGAAACGAAGCATTGGTGTTCGTGGCTTCGGCCCCGAAGTTCAGGATCAGGGAGCGCTGTTTCTGATTCAACGGCGCAAGGCCCTCGGCATGACCGACACCGGTGTAATGACTCCCCAGCTTGCTGCTCTGCTAGCTCCGGAATGGGCGTCTTTCCCGACCTTGAGAGGTCGCAGCTACTACGGGCAGCCCGTAAAGCGGTTCGACAATCTTCGTGGTTTCTACAACCTCAACTTGGTGCAGTTGCGTCAAATCCGTGATCAACGTCGTGCCGATCTGGCTGCAGCGAGAAATGGAGATGTGACGACGGATGGAGCACCAAAAGCTCCGGTTTGCACAGGACCGACGATTCTTTGCGGCATGCCCTGACGGGTTTGAGATGCCATGAGGCATCCCAATGCGATTCAGCTTTCGTTGTTTGACTCATTGAGCTTCCGCCCGACGGTGGCCTGAGCAATCAAATAGGCAATCACTCCGCCTGCCATGAATCCCATGCCGTTGCGGAGCAGGGGCAACAACTCACTGGTTCGGGTGACGACCGGTGCAACCCCGAACACGCCAAACAGCATCACCCAGAGGGGAGAGAGCAGCAACAACCAACCCCAGGCGATCTTCTCGCCTTCTTTGCGGGGGTAAGCAGCAAAACCAGCGATCAGGCCCCCAAACACTGATGTGGTCAGCGTCCACAGCCATTGTTCAGTGGGAAGGCCCGGAACCACCTGGCATCCACCGCGGTCGAGACAAAGTTCCACCGCATCAAGGGCGGCAAGAATTGCACCGTCTTCACCGTGATCCTTCACGTAGTACTGATTGCCATAACGCGTCTGCAACTCGACCCACCAGGTACGCGGCATCAGCGCGAAGAAAGCATCTCCCACGTTGAAATTGAGCAGATTCCCGCCTCGGGGATCTGCGACAAGCAGCAAGCTGCGCTCGTCTAAACCCCAGAACTCCTTCACGGCCCGGCCGGGTGTGCGCTCGTATTGCGTCAACACTCTCAGTTTCCAGCCACTGCGATCCTCGAAGGCATCTAGTGAGGTCTCCAGGGATTCACGTTGGGTGTCGCTGAGTGCCTTGGCCAGGTCAATCACGGGTGTGGAGTGATCCGGCAGCAGTTCGGGATTGTCGATGGCCCAGCCCGGTGCAGCGAACGCCAGCAGCAAAATCGACAGACTCAGCACAGCCTTCATGCCGCGCGTGATGGCTTGGAGACCCATGATCGTGTGCGAGTGCTCGCCATTCTCACCACATGAAGGCCTCCGATGTGCCCTGCCCTGCATGGATGCAGCAGAGGTTGAAGTTGCATGGCAGTCAGGTTCCTTTCTCCTCCTTCATGGAATGGGCACTCCATGACCCTGAGCATGGGGCCTATGGAGCTGGTCATCTGCGGGTGGGAACGGATGGAGATTTCGTCACCTCACCTGCCCTTGGTGATGACTTCAGTGCACTGCTGGCCCAACAACTGATCGAGTGGCTGAGCGTGTTGGCGCGCCGCCATCCCGATCAGCGTTTATCGGTGGTGGATGTTGGTCCGGGTGAGGGGCATCTCGTCGATCAACTGAGATCTCACCTTGCAGCAGACGCTCCAGACCTGATGGGCAGGCTCGAGTGTGTGCTGGTGGAGTTGAATCCCGGTATGGAGGCACGCCAACGCAGCCTGCTGAGGAGTGATCACTCCGTTCCCTGCCGGTGGAGTTCGTTGGAGGCACTCAGTGCAGAGCCCTTAATTGGCATTTTCATTGCCCATGAGCTTCTGGACGCTTTTCCGGTGGAGCGTCTGATCGCTCGCAACGGGACGTTGCATCGTCAGTTGGTGGAGTTGCGGCATTCTCAGGAGGGTGAGGGATCTCTTGTCTGGGGCGAAGCTCCTCTGCCTGAGGCTTTGGCCACGCAGATTGAACAGCAATCGCAGCGGATTGGGCTGCAGCTTCCTCCGGCCGGGATCGAAGATGGTTGGGCTACGGAGTGGCACCAGGCGGTTCAACCGTGGTTGCGTTTGGCTGCCGATGCCATGCAGGAGGGAATGTTGCTGGTGGTGGATTACGCCATGGAGGCAAGTCGGTACTACGCCGCCAGGCGACCGGATGGAACCCTGACGGCTTATCGCCGACAACAAGCCTCCGGTGATGTTCTGCGTCATGCCGGTGAACAGGACATCACGGCACATCTGTGCATCGAGACCCTTCTGGACTCAGCAAGGGGAGCAGGATGGATGGCTGCTGGTCAGTGTCGACAGGGTGAAGCACTGCTGGCTCTTGGTCTGTCGGAACGCTTCACAGCCCTCCAACAGTTGCCAGGACAACAACTGGATGAAGCGTTGCGCAGACGCGAGTCCCTGTTGCGCCTCGTCGATCCCAGTTGTTTGGGGGAACTGCGTTGGTTTGCTTTTCAACGATCTGATGCTCAAGCTGGTGAGCCGATGCCGAATCCAAGTCGAT
>MDTA01068359.1_pt1 | contig 20820 bp, 20 predicted proteins | sample 811151 | NCBI WGS metagenome assembly MDTA01 (sample SAMN05326648, study PRJNA326480) | marine metagenome | isolation source: seawater | place: Indian Ocean: South | collected 2010 | reverse complement strand
TAATACCTTCAAGAACAAATTCATCCAATGATCTCAAAGTTCTTTGTATAGCTTCGGTTCTGTTTCTTCCTTTACAAATAACTTTAGCTATAAGGCTATCATAATAAGGAGTTATCTTACATCCTTGGAAAATAGAACCATCAACTCTTGTTCTAAAACCGGACGGTTGATGACAAACACTTATTGTTCCTGGACTAGGCTGAAAATCTAGAGATGGATTTTCTGCATTAATTCTACATTCTATTGTATGACCTCTTGGAGTTATGTCGTTTTGTTTTAAAGCTGTTTCTCCAGTATAAGCGATCCATAATTGCTCTTTGACTATATCAATACCAGTTTGAACCTCTGTCACAGGATGTTCAACTTGAACTCTCGTATTCATTTCTAAAAAATAAAATTTCCCATTTTCATAGATAAACTCTACTGTACCCGCACCCTCGTAGTTTATTTGTTCTACCATTTTAACTGTCTTTTCTAAAAGCTCTTTTCGCTGTTCATCAGTCAAAACTGGACTTGGAGTTTCTTCAATTAATTTTTGATGTCTTCGCTGAACTGAGCAATCTCTCTCACCCAACTGTACAGTTTTATTTTTTCCTGACATAACTTGTACTTCTATATGCCTTGGATTTTTAAAATATTTTTCTATATATAACTCGTCGTTATTAAAAAATTTTTTTGCCTCTGATTTTGCAGTTAAAAATAGATTTTCTAAATTTTTTTCTTCTTCAACTATTTTCATACCTTTACCACCTCCACCCCCGGCGGCTTTAATAAGAATTGGATAACCTATTTCTTTGCATATTGACTTGGCTTCGTCTAATGATTTAACTCCACCTTCAGAGCCTTCTATTATAGGTAAACCATACTTTTTTGCGATTCTTTTTGCTTCAATTTTATCTCCCATTTTTGAAATAATCTCTGCACTGGGACCAATAAACTTTATTCCATGTTTGTTAACAATTTCAGAAAATTTTGCATTTTCTGACAAAAATCCATATCCTGGATGAATTGCTTCTGCGCCAGTTAAATCAACTGCTGACATTATTGATGAAATATTAAGATAACTATTTTGTGGTTGATGAGATCCTATACAAACACTTTCATCAGCAAGTCTTACGTGCATGGAATCTGCATCAACATCGGAGTGAACTGCTACAGTACCTATCCCCCATTCTTTACAAGCCCTAATAACTCTAACTGCAATCTCACCTCTATTAGCTATTAAAACTTTCTTAAACATCTTTTTATTTTAATAGAACAAGAGTTTGACCAAATTCAACTGGTTGCCCATCTTCAACTAGGATTTTTTTTACTTCGCCGTCAGCTGTACTAGGAACATGATTCATAGTTTTCATAGCTTCAACTATCATAACTGTTTGTCCCTTTTTTATTTTAGCTCCAACCTCTACGAATTTTTTAGCGCCCGGCTCAGGAGCTAGATACGCCGTTCCTATTATTGGTGACTTAACTCTTACTCCTTCACTTTCATCAGAACTTTTTAATACTGCTTTATTAGGAGATACAACAGCACCAGTCTTACTTTGTTCGGTAGTTCTTATTGCTTTGGATACTTTAATTTTTGTTTGTCCATCCTGATATTCTAATTCAGATAAATTAAATTCTTTTAAATTATCTACTAACTCTTTTATTAATTTTTTATCTATTTTCATTATTTCAAATATTTTTTCATAGCATCTAAAGCCATAATATATCCATCAACCCCAAATCCACATATAATTCCTTTTGCAACTCTACTTATTAAAGATTTGTGTCTAAAATCTTCTCTATTATAAATATTACTTATATGCAATTCAATAATCGGGATTTTAAGGATTTTCAACGCATCATGTATGGCAACCGATGAATGAGTATAACCACCAGCGTTGATTATTAAACCATCTTGTTCATTTCTTGAAAGTTGAATTCTTTCTATTAATTCACCCTCAATATTTGACTGATATAAGTTTATTTTTAAATCATTTTTATCTGCATAATCTTTACAATTTTTTTCAATATCCTTTAAAGTAAATGAGCCATATTGATCTTTTTCTCTTTCACCTAAAAGGTTGAGATTTGGTCCATTAAGAATTATAATTTTTTTCATTGTTATTTAATATTAGCATTGATTAACTGAATTATGGCAAAAATACAATTAAATGGTAAGAGGATAACAATTAAATCAAAAATATCGATTTTAGATTTATTAAAAAAGTATAAATTAGACAAAAAAAGAATAGCAATCGAACTTAATGGCAACATAATTCACAAAATAAATTTTAAGAAAAAATTACTTAAAAATAACGATAAAATGGAGATAGTTCATTTTATAGGCGGGGGATAATTTGACTAATGATTTTTTAAAAATAGCAAATAAGAAACTTAAATCCAGATTGATTGTTGGAACTGGAAAATATAAAAATTTCGTTGAAACTGCTAAGGCAGTCAAAGCTTCCCAGGCAGACATGGTTACAGTTGCTGTGAGACGAATAAATGTTTTAGATAAAAAAAAACCAATATTAACTGATTATATAAATCCAAAAAAAATAATTTTTTTACCTAATACTGCAGGATGCTTTACTTCAGAAGAAGCCTTGAGAACCTTAAGACTTGCGCGGGAGATGGGCGGTTGGAAACTTGTAAAGTTAGAGGTTTTAGGTGATAAAAAAACGCTCTATCCAAATATGATTGAAACAATCAGGTCTACTAAGATTTTGGTTAAAGAAGGATTTAAAGTAATGGTTTATTGTACCGATGACCCATTACAAGCTAAAAAATTGGAAGATTTAGGAGCTTCTGCAATTATGCCTTTAGCATCTCCAATTGGATCAGGACTAGGGTTGCTTAATAAAGTAAATATATCGTTAATTATAAAACAATCAAAAGTTCCTGTAATTGTAGATGCAGGAATTGGAACAGCATCCGATGCTACCATTGCAATGGAGCTAGGTTGTGATGGAGTCCTTGTCAATAGTGCAATTGCTAATTCTAAAAATCCGGTTCTAATGGCAAGATCATTTAGGGACTCAGTTACTGCTGGAAGAAATGCTTTTCTTGCCGTTAGAATGAAAAAAAATTATTTTGCAAAACCAAGTTCTCCAGTGAAAGGTTTAATTTAACTTTTTTTTCTTCTTCTTACCCATAAAGTTCTTGGATTTTTTTTATCCTTAGTTTTTTTAATCTCTTTTTTTGATTTTTTCTTAAGTTCTTTTTTCCCTTTTAATAATTGTTTAGAAATTTTTTTATCAAATTTCATATTATTAATATTTTCAATTGAGTTTATTTTTTTTTTTGTTTTATTAAAAAGCTCGATTTTATATTCTGGAATAATTATTTGATTTTCAGAGTATAATTCAATCTTCAAATTATATTTTTTTTGAAAGTATTTTAATTCATCTATAAAAACATTTTCTATGAATAGCTTCACCTTTTCAGGTAAAAAAGCTTTAACAATTTTCACTTTTTCAGTAAAAGCTAAAAGTTGCATTTTTTTTAATACTTTTTGCGCGAACGACTCCAAAGATAGTTGGGTTTCCCATTTTATTGAGCCTTCTCTTAATCTTTGACGTGTCATTTCTAACAAACCAAAGTTACTAATTCTACCTATTTGTATTCTAGCTCTATCTTTTCTAATACTCTCTCTCATTTTCTTTTCCACAGTTCGCCTATTATAAAAATTCATCATATCAATAAAATCAATCACGATAAGCCCAGATAGATCTCTCAATTTTATTTGGCGGGAAATTTCTTCAGCCGCTTCAAGGTTAGTATTTAATGCAGTTTTTTCTATATTCATTTGCTTCGTAGATTGTCCAGAATTTATATCAATTGAGACTAATGCTTCAGTAGGATTAATTACTAAATAACCCCCAGACTTTAATTTGACAGTTGGCTCAAAAATATTATTCAATTCTTTTTAAATATTTGCATCATGAAAGAGAGGAATTTTTCCCCTGTATTTTTTAATGTTTTTTACATTTCTAGGCATAAGTTCTTTCATAAATTTTTTTGCTTTTTGGTAAGCTTCGTTTCCCTCTATGTAAATATTTTTGGTATCATTATCATACGTATCTCTTAAGGTACGTTTTATTATATCTCCTTCTTCATAAACTAAAGAAGGAGCATTTGAGTCTAGTGCTTTATCTCTTATTTCTTCCCACGTACTTAAAGTATTTTGAAAATCTTTATATATTTCATTTTTTGTTTTATTAGCGCCAGCTGTTCTAACAATGACACCCATACTTTTTGGTATATCGATCTCACTTAAAATAGATCTAATTTTTTGTCTATCCGAAGAATTAAAAATTTTCCTTGAAATTCCACCTCCTTTAGGTGTGTTAGGCATCAAAACAATATATTTTCCAGCCAGTGAGATAAAAGTTGTTAAAGCTGCTCCCTTTTGACCTCGTTCCTCTTTAATTACTTGTATCAAGATTACTTGGCCTGGTTTAATTACCTCTTGAATTTTGTATCTTTTAATTCCTAACGAGGTCTTTACTTCTTCTCTGTACTCTTTTTTTTGAATTTCCTCACTCTTTTCAATAACAATATCATTTTCTTTTGATCCATTATTTATATCTAAGGATGATGATGGTCTTGAAACTTGATCGTTATTATCTAAATTCTTTTTTTTTAATTCTTCCCTGATTTTCTCTTCCGCCTCTTTTATTCTTTCTTTATCTTCTGAGGGCAGTTGATAGTAGTCCGATTGAATATCATTAAATGCCAGAAAACCGTGCCTTTCTCTTCCAAAATTAACAAAAGCAGCTTGTAAAGAAGGCTCTACTCTACTGATAGTTCCTAGATAAATATTGTTTTTAAAAGTTAAATTGTTCTTATCTTCAAATTCATATTCTTCAATTGAATTATCTGATTTAAGCACAATACGAGTTTCGTTAGGATGCGAAGCATCAATATATAAATTTTTTTCCATTTTAATTGAAATCCTTTAATTTTATTGAAATCTGTTAATTTTGTTTTTGACATCCTATTATTTTATACGATTTTATGAATAAAATATACTTATTTAAATATTAATGCCCAAAGAAAGACTTAATTATTATTAATAAAGGATTAATGCTTAAATTTTTCAATTTTTCTCTGAAGTTTTTGATAATATCACTTATCGTATTAGTATTATTTTTGTTTTCAACTTTATGGTATTTTTCTATAGGTTTACCTGATTACAAGAAATTATCTAATTATCAACCTCCTATTTCCAGTCGAGTATACTCACATGATGGCAATCTTATAGCTGAATATGCTATCCAAAAAAGATTATTCGTTCCCTTTGAGTCAATACCTGAAGTTGTGATAAATTCTTTTTTATCTGCTGAGGATAAAAATTTTTTTAAACACCCTGGGATAGATGCAAAAGGAATTCTAAGAGCTATTTTAAATAACATTAAAAACATCGCTCAAAATAAGAGATTAGAAGGTGCCTCAACTATTACTCAGCAGGTAGCTAAAAACTTTCTATTAACAAATGAAGTATCAATGAAAAGAAAAATTAAGGAAGCAATTTTGGCTTTTAGAATTGAGAGAGCATACACAAAAGAAAGAATTTTAGAATTGTATTTAAATCAAATTTACCTTGGTCAAGGAACTTATGGTATCGCAGCTGCGAGTTTAGAATATTTTGATAAACCAATTAAGGAACTAAATTATCCAGATGCAGCATTATTAGCTGCGCTACCCAAAGCCCCAAGTAAGTACAATCCTTATAAATATCCTAACGTTGGCAAATTTAGAAGAGATTTAGTTTTAGAAAATCTAGAGCAAAATAATTTTATTACCAAAAAACAATTAAGTGAATTTAAAGATCAAAAATTAAATCTTAAAAGAAGAAAAATTGAAATTGTAAATGAGGCTAATTCTTATACAGAAGAAATAAGAAGATTAGTAAATGAAAATTATGGCTTTGAAAAATTATATTCACAAGGACTAAGTATTAGAACCCCCTTAAATATTAATTATCAAATTCAAGCAATAAAGTCTCTACGAAAAGGAATAGAAGATTACGATACTAGAAAAGGTTGGAGAGGACCTATAACTAATAAATTTAAAGATAAAAATTGGGAAAGTAAAATTAAAAAATTTAAATTGGACCCCACCTTAAATTGGAAAATTTGTGAAATTATTCAGGTTTCAGGAGAAGGAATAAAATTTAAAACTATTTTTGATAAAAGAAACTTAGAAGGATTAATAAAAGTAAGAGATCTAAAGTGGACTTTGGCTAAAAAAAAACTTATTTCAGAAAGACATAAAGTTGGTGATATTATATTTGTTCAAAAACAAAAAAATAATGTATGGAAAATCAAACAGTATCCTAAAGTTGACGGAGGTATAGTAGTAATTGATCCATTCACAGGCGACGTAAAAGCCTTAGTTGGAGGATTTAATTTTAAGTCGAGTGAATTTAATAGAGTTACTCAAGCCAAAAGGCAACCAGGTTCTGCATTTAAACCAATTGTTTATGCAGCAGCTTTAGAAAATGGATTTGCACCAAATTCTATAATCTTAGATGCTCCATTCGTCGAAAGCCAAGGAGTAGGATTAAAAAATTGGAAACCAGAAAATTATGGGAAAAAATTTTATGGACCAACAACCCTTAGAAAAGGAATTGAATATTCAAGAAATCTAATGACAATCAGAATCGCCAAAATTCTTGGTTTGGAGTCCATTCTAGATTTGTCAAAAAAATTGGAAATCTATGAGGAAATTCCTGAGCTATTATCAGTTTCTTTGGGAGCAGCTGAAACCACTTTAATGAATTTGACCGCAGCTTATGCTCCTTTTGTTAATGGTGGTAAAAAAATTAAACCAAATTTAATAACAAGAATTCAAGACAGAAGAGGCAAAACAATTTTTAAAGTTGAAAATAGAAAGTGCTCTGGATGTGATAAATTCGATCAATCAAGCGTTTATCCAGTAATTGAAGATCTAAATGAGAGAGTAATAAGTGAAGAAACATCTTATCAAATGGCATCTATTCTTAACGGAGCAGTCCAAAGAGGAACTGCAAAAAAACTTAAAAGCTTACAAGTACCATTAGGGGGAAAAACTGGAACAACTAACGAAAATTATGATGCCTGGTTTATAGGTTTTTCATCTAAATTAGTGATTGGCGTGTATATTGGATTTGACAATCCTAAAACTCTAGGCAAATATGAAACAGGATCAAAAGCAGCCTTACCAATATTTAAAAATTTTGTTGAAAACTCTCTTTTTAAGGAGGATTTTGAAGATTTTAAAATACCATCTAATATTTATCTAACCTCAATAAACTATGATACTGGTTTAAAATCTTCTCCCGGAGATAAAAATACAATAATTGAAGCGCTTAAACAAAAAGATATTAACAATATTAATAATAATAATTTAATTTCAATAAACGAACGTGATAATCTAATTAAATTTAGACAGTTTTATTAATGCGAAATTTTGAAAGTATATACTCCGAGGCCGAAAAGTCCTTAAAAAATATAAGGGGGTACCTTTGATAAAAATAATATTAAATCAAAATTAGAAGATCTAGAAAAAACTCTTCTCAAAGACAACTTTTGGAAAGACAAAGAGTTAGCAAAAAAAACTGTTAAGCAAAAAAAAATCTTTGAAGATTTAATTAACTCATATCAAAAATCATTTTCTGAAATAAATAATTTAAAAGATTTGTATGATCTGGCTTTTCAAGAAAAAAATGAAGAAATATTAGAAGATTGTGAGAAAAAAATTGAATTTTTAGACGCGTTAATTAAAAAAAGTGAAACAAAGTGCTTTCTTTCGGGAGAAAATGATGACTACAATATTTATCTAGAGATTCACGCTGGAGCCGGTGGAACAGAAAGCCAAGATTGGGCAGATATGTTAAGAAGAATGTATCTAAAATGGTTTGATAAAAAAAATTTTAAATATGAAATAATAAGTGAACATAAAGGGGAAGAAGCTGGAATAAAATCCTCAACAATCAAAGTTGATGGTGATTACTTGTATGGATTAATGAGAGCAGAGTCTGGAGTTCATAGACTAGTAAGAATTTCTCCTTTTGATAGTGGCGCTAGAAGACACACAAGTTTTGCAAGTGTATGGGTTTATCCAGCAGTAGATGACGAAATTAATATTAAGATTGACGAGAAGGATTTAAGAATAGACACCTATAGATCAAGTGGAGCAGGAGGACAGCATGTAAACACAACAGATAGTGCCGTAAGAATAACCCACATACCGACAAAAATAGTTGTTCAGTGTCAAAACGAAAGATCACAACATAAAAATAAGGAAACTTGTTTTAAAATGTTAAAAGCCAGGTTGTATGAATTTGAAATGCAAAAAAGAGATGAAAAAAATCAAAAGGAAATTAATTCTAAGACTGATATTGGGTGGGGTCATCAAATAAGGTCTTATGTTTTACAACCATACCAACTTGTTAAAGATTTAAGAAATAAAGCTGAAAATACAAATCCTTCGAGTGTTTTAAATGGAAATATAGACCAGTTTATCGAGGAAGGGATCAAAAACAGATAATGAGCAGATTAGTTTCAAAAATAATTTTTATAATATTAATCATATTATCAATAATTCTTCTATTGCTTTCAACAATTGGGATTGAAACAAGCAAATTTAACTCTTTTATTTCTCAAAAAATAAATCAAAGTAATGAAAATTTAAATTTGGAATTTTCTAAAATAAAATTCAAACTCGATATTAAAGAGGTTAGTTTATATTTAGAAACAAATAATCCTAGAATAATATATAGAAAAGAAAGTATCCCAGTTGAAAATATAAAGGTTTATGCAAATTTCTTATCACTAATAAAATCTGAACCTAAAATAGAAAAAGTTTATATAGGTTTAAATGAAATCGATGCTGAGAATTTAAAGAAAATATCTTTAAAATTTAAACCATCTAATTTAACAAGTTTTATTAAAAACAAAGTCGTTCAGGGAAAATTAAAAGCTGAGATTGAAATATATTTTGATAATCAAAATATGATAGACAATTTTATTTCTCGTGGCTCAGTTACTAACTTAGAAGCTGAAATTTTAGATAACTTAAATATTTCAAAAGGAAAATTTAAATTTTTTGCTGATAAATCGGATGTATTAATTCAAAATTTTTTCGGTAGATCAGATTTTTTTAGAATTTCAGATGGCGATGTAAAGGTAAGTTTATCATCAGAAATTAATCTTGCTTCAAATTTTAAAACAATTTTTGAACTGAAATCTAAAAATGAAAATTTAAAAAATTTGATGAAAAAAATATTTCTTGCAGAAAATCTAGATTCTTTTGAGGCAGAATTTAATAATAATTTTGTTATAAATTTAGATAAAACCTACAAAGTAAAAGACTTTAATTATAAAAATTCTGGAAAAATTAAAAAAGCTAATTTTAGATTTAAAGAAGGAATAAAGAATATTTTTTCAGATAAAAATATCTCCGAGTTGGGTATTGTAAATTCTGATATAAATATGAATATTAGTCCAAAAAAAAATAAAATAATTTTATCTGGAGAATACTCATTAGATGATGGAAATTTTCTAACATTCTCAAGTGATTGCCTGATTAAGGATGGGGTTTCAAAAATTAAGTTCAGTGGAGATTATGACAAGTCAATAAAGTTTGACATAATTAATTATACAAAACCCCTAAATAAGAATGCTAATATTTTTATCGATTTAGAAAAGCAAAAAGATAATTTTAAAATAGACAAAATAAGTTTTAAAGAGGGTAAAAATTTAATAGATTTTAAAAATATTTATCTAAAAAAAAATAAATTTATTTCATTAGAGAAAGTTTCAATTAAAACATTTAAAGAAAAGGTGATTAACAATGACTTTAGCATTACTTATGGGAAAGAAATTTTAATAAAAGGAAAAAAGTTTGACGCAAGTAATTTACCAAAAATTTTAAATAAAAAAAATGATAATAAAATATTTGAAAACATATCAAAAGAAATTAAAATTGATTTTACAAATATCGTCGTACCATTATCGGAAAAGATTAAAAATTTTAAATTAATTGGTAAAATTGAAAAAGGTAAGTTTACAAAAATTTCATCAAAAGGGGATTTTGGAAATAATAATTTTTTAGATATTACTATGAAAAATGATAAAACTAACAAAAAAAAATATTTAGAAATATACTCAGATATCACTAAGCCTCTCTTAACTGAATTTAATTTTTTTAAAGGTCTTACAGGTGGAAAATTGCTATATTCATCTGTAATAGATAAAAACTCTACTATTTCAAAATTAAAAATAGAAAATTTTAAAGTTGTTAATGCACCGGGCATGGTTAAGTTGCTATCATTAGCAGACCTAGGTGGTTTAGCAGATTTAGCTGAAGGAGAGGGCATAACATTTGATTTCTTAGAAATTAATATGGAAAAAAAATATGAGAATTTAATTTTAAATGAAATTCTAGCTCTTGGTCCAAGTATTTCAGTACTAATGGAAGGTTATCAGAACCCAGAGGTTACAAGTTTAAGAGGCACTTTAGTTCCTGCTAAAACTTTAAATAAGTTTATATCTAAAATACCTGTAATAGGGGATATAGTTATACCAAAAGAGCTTGGAGAAGGATTGTTTGGTATTAGCTTCAAAATGAAGGGACCTCCTGGTAAAATAAAGACTACTATTAATCCTATAAGAACTATTACTCCAAGATTTATTCAAAAAATAATTGATAAGAATAAAAAACTTAAATAATTTTTACTTGATAGTGTTTCTTTTTTCCATAAGAAATTTTTAAAATTTTATTTTTAAAATCATTAACAAATAACTTCTTTCTTTCATCACTCACTAATAAATTATTTATTTTTAAACCCTTGTTAGCGATGACTCTTCTAGCTTCACTCTTTGATGACATAATTTTATTTTTTGATAAAAAATCGATAAGATCAAGACCTTTCTCTATCTCTTTAATATGAACATTAATTTCAGGCAAACCTACGCCTAAACCTTGACCTTCAAAAGTTGCTTTTGCAGTTTTTTCTGCATTTTTTGATGCAATTTTTCCATGAAGAATCTTGGTTGCTTCGTTAGCTAAAATTACTTTAAGATTATTAATATTTTTTTCTTCTTTGCAAATCTTATTCAACTCATGTGTATCTAGCTCTGTAAAAAAACTTAAAAATTTTTTAACATCACGGTCATCTGTATTTCTCCAGAATTGCCAGTATTCATAATGTGAAAATAAATCCTCATTTAACCAAACTGCACCCTTTTCAGTTTTTCCCATTTTTGCTCCTGAGGCGAGTGTAATTAAAGGCGTAGTTAAGCCAAATGACTCTTTTTTAGTCATTCTTCTAATAAGTTCTACACCGTTAACTATATTTCCCCACTGATCAGATCCACCAATTTGTAAAATACAATTTTTTTTAATAAATAATTGATAAAAATCATACGATTGTAAAATCATATAGTTGAATTCCATATAACTCAGAGATTGTTCACGTTCTAATCTCAACTTAACACTATCGAATGTTAACATTTTATTTATTGTGAAATGAACACCTATATCTCTCAAAAATTTTATATAATTTAACTTTGTAAGCCAGTCTGCATTATTTACAAATACGGGTTTTGTTTTTTCATTGGAGGTATCTAAAATTTTATTAAAAACTTTTTTTATACTTGAAATATTTTTTTTTATTTCTATTTCATTCAAAATTTTACGTGTTGAATCTTTTCCAGATGGATCACCAATTAACGTAGTGCCCCCGCCTAACAGAATTATCGGTCTATGACCATGTTTCTGCATTAATTTTAAGATCATAATTTGTAATAAACTGCCAACATGTAGACTACGGGCAGTGCAATCAAAACCAATATAGCCCGAAATTGATTTTTTACTACAAATTTGATCTAATTTTTTTAAATCTGTACATTGGCTCAAATAACCACGAGTCTGCATTTCAAGTAAAAATTTATTTTTCATAGCACATTTTGTTTAAACTACTATTATACATAAATAATTATAAATATATAAAATTATGCAAAGAAAATATACATCTTTGGGTTTAATGAGCGGCACATCTGGTGATGGTATAGATGCATCTATTATACGTTCTAACGGTATTGATCATTTTGAAGTTATTAAGGACAAATATTTTGAATACGATAATAAATTGTATGAAGAAATCCATATTTTAAAAGAAAAAATATTTGATCATCGAGATCTACTTAAACTTTCAGAAGAACTTAAAGATGTTGAGAGAAAATTAACTCTTTTTCATGCAAAAGTTATAAAAGAATTAGATAAAAATAATGACGATTTTCTAGTTGGATTTCATGGGCAGACAATTTACCATAACCCTGAAAAAAAAATTTCGTATCAATTAGGTGATGGAAGACTGCTAAACCAATTAACAAAAAAAAAAATAGTTTTTAATTTTAGGCAAAATGATATCTTAAATGGTGGTGAGGGAGCACCACTAACTCCTTTATTTCATCAATTAATAGCTACTCAAAAAAAAATAAGTTTACCTATTTGCATTCTGAATATTGGAGGAATATCAAATATCACTATAGTGAATGAACCTACAGGCTCACTAAATTTAATAAGTAAAGATATTGGACCTGGAAATTGTTTAATAGACTCGTGGGTTCGAAAAAATTCAAATAAAAAATTTGATGATGATGGTAAATTAGCATCAAGTGGAAAAAATAATGAAATTATTTTTGAGCAGGCGCAAGAACTTTATGCAAATAGAGAGAGTAAAGAAAAAAATTCTTTTGACACGAGCGATTTTGATATTTCATTCTCAAGAGGTTTGTCTCTTGAGGACGGAGCTGCTACTCTAACAGAATTTACAGCTAGTATAATTGGTGAGTCAATATCATCATTAACTAGTAACAATCTAAAGGTTAAGAAAGTTTTAATTTGTGGAGGTGGAAGAAAAAATAAAGTTTTGATTAATAGAATAATGAAATACATAACATCAGATATAAATGTAAAATTGATAGATGAATTTGGATTAGATGGAGATTTTATAGAGTCCCAAGCTTTTGCCTTTCTTGCTATTAGAACTCTAAAAAAGCTTCCTATAACTTTTCCTAATACCACCAATTGTAAGAAACCATGTATCGGGGGAGAGATTATTGATATTTAAATTAAAGCAGTTTTTTCTTTTAGATACTTTTCAATTTCAACTTGAAGTTCTTTTTCTTTATTCTTAAAAAAATGATTTGAGTTCTTAATTTTTGAAAACAAAACTTCCACACCCTTTTGACTTTTAATTCTATTATCTAGTTCAATAATACTTTCTTTGGTAACAAGTTCATCGTTATCGCTGTAAATTACTTGTCCAGATGTAGGACATGGAGCCAAAAAGGAAAAATCATATACATTTGGCTGTGGTGAAACAGCAATAAAATTATTTACCTCTGGTCTTCTCATAATCAGCTGCATACATATAAGTGATCCAAAAGAAAAGCCGGATACCCAACACTGACTATAATCTAGGTTTTGTCTTTCTATCCAATCCAGTGCAGCCGCTGCATCAGATAATTCTCCTTGACCATTATCAAAAACACCGTCACTTTTACCAACACCTCTAAAGTTTACCTTTATTACTGAGAAACCATTTTCTAAAAAAACATTATACATTAGCTGAACTATTCGATTATTCATTGTTCCGCCGTATTGTGGATGAGGATGTAAAACGATTGCCACTGGAGATCCAAACTTTGGATTTTTATAATACTTTGCCTCCAGTCTTCCAGCAGGGCCAGGGATGAAAGTTTCTAAACTTTTCTGTTTCATACTTGATAATGATTACTATTAAAAAAAAAAGTACAGATTTATAACACGTTTTTATGCGACAAATATTTTTTTTTAATCCTGACTAAATAAGTAGGAATTGACACAAAACTGTTGTAATACAACGTTAAATTATGAAGTTAACAAATAAAGGTAGATACGCAGTAATGGCAATGGCCGATTTAGCATCTAATGCAAAAGATGGACCTATTAGTCTTACAGAAATTTCCTTAAGGCAAAATATTTCATTAGCTTATTTAGAACAAATTTTCATTAAGCTTAAAAATAATAAATTAGTAAAAAGTTCTAGAGGTGCAAACGGTGGTTATGTTTTAGAGAAACCAGCATCAGAAATAAAACTATCAAATATAATTTACGCTGTAGATGAGGAAGTAAGAACACTTAATTGTAAAAAAAATTCAAAAAGAGGCTGTAACAACAAATCTACAAAATGCATTACTCATAATTTATGGGATCAACTAGACCAACATATAAATGGATTTTTTGAAAAAGTAAAATTGCAAGATCTAACAAAATTTAATTAAAATTATGAAAAGTGAAGAAATAAAAAATCAAGAATACAAATACGGTTTTACGACTGATATTGAAAACATAAAAGCTCCGAAAGGTCTTTCAGAAGAAACTATAAAATTTATTTCTAAGATAAAGAAAGAACCAAAGTGGATGTTAGATTGGAGATTGAAGGCTTTTAACAGGCTAAAAGTACTTAAGGAGCCTAATTGGCAAAAACCAAAGTATCCAAAAATTGATTATCAAAACCTATATTATTATTCAGCACCTAAAAGTATGAAAAATAAACCAAAAAGTTTGGATGAGGTAGATCCCAAACTTATTGAGACTTATAACAAACTTGGGATTCCTCTTAACGAGCAAAAAAAGTTAAGCGGAGTAGCGGTAGACGCTGTTTTTGACTCTGTATCCGTAGCAACAACTTTTAAAGGTGAACTTGATAAAAAGGGAATAATTTTTTGTCCAATATCAGAAGCTATACAAAAACACCCTAATTTAGTAAAAAAATATTTAGGCTCTGTTATACCAATCAGCGATCATTATTTTGCGACTCTTAACTCCGCAGTTTTTACCGACGGATCTTTTGTTTATATTCCTCCAAATACTAGATGTCCGATGGAATTATCTACATATTTTAGAATTAATGCCTCAGAAACAGGTCAGTTTGAACGAACTTTAATTATTGCAGATAAAGGTAGTTATGTCAGTTATCTAGAAGGCTGCACAGCCCCAATGAGAGATGAAAATCAATTACACGCTGCTAATGTTGAATTAGTAGCTTTAGATGATGCAGAAATAAAATATTCGACGGTTCAAAATTGGTATCCGGGAGATAAAGATGGTGTTGGTGGTATTTATAATTTTGTGACTAAAAGAGGTGCCTGTAAGGGAAAAAACTCTAAAATCTCATGGACACAAGTCGAGACAGGATCCGCAATAACTTGGAAATATCCAAGTTGTATTTTACAAGGAGAAAACTCCGTGGGTGAATTTTACTCTATTGCAATTACTAACAATCATCAAAAAGCAGATACTGGCACTAAAATGATCCATTTAGGCAAAAATACAAAAAGTAAAATAATTTCAAAAGGAATTTCTGCAGGTCAAGCCGATAACACATACAGAGGACTAGTAGACATTGGCGCTAAAGCAAAAAACTCAAGAAATTATACACAATGTGACTCACTTTTAATGGGTAATAAATGTGGTGCACATACGGTTCCTTATATAAAAAATAAAAATTCATCGTCGACTGTAGAACACGAGGCTACCACATCTAAAATTAACGAGGATCAATTATTTTATTGTAATCAGAGAGGACTAAATCAAGAGGAGGCGGTAAGTCTTATAGTAAATGGATTTTGTAAAGAAGTTTTACAACAACTACCCATGGAGTTTGCAGTTGAGGCACAAAAATTAGTTTCAATTAGTTTAGAAGGGAGCGTGGGATAATGTTACAATTGCAAAATTTAAAAGCTTCAGTTAATGAAAAGTCAATTTTAAATGGATTAAATCTTGAGATTAAACCAGGGGAAGTTCATGCAATTATGGGTCCAAACGGATCTGGAAAAAGTACTCTAGCAAATATTTTATCTGGCAAAAATGGGTATAAGGTCAGTGGGAGTTTAAAGTACGAAGGTAAAAATTTGCAAGATATTCCAATTGAAGAACGAGCGCAGAAAGGAATATTCTTAGCATTCCAATATCCTTTAGAAATTCCAGGCGTAAATACTACAAATTTTCTTAAAACATCATTAAATACAATTAGGAAAGCAAAAGGTGAAAAAGAATTAGATACTCTTACTCTTTTAAAATTAATAAAAGAAAAGGCTTCCGAGTTAAATATTGATGAAAAGTTTTTATCTAGACAGTTAAATGTTGGTTTTTCAGGAGGCGAAAAAAAGAAAAATGAAATTCTTCAAATGAAATTGTTAGAACCAAAACTAGCTATTTTGGATGAGACAGACTCAGGTTTAGATATAGATGCTTTAAGGATTGTCGCCGATGGAGTTAATTCACATAAAAATAAACATAATGCATTTTTAATTATTACTCATTATCAAAGGTTACTTGACTACATTAAACCAGATTTTATTCATGTGTTATCAAAAGGTAAAATCATAAAAACTGGATGTGCTGAATTAGGTCAAGAATTAGAGAAGACAGGTTACGAAAATTTAATATAATGCAACAATTATTTAACATTGATTTAAAAAAAATATCTACTTCTTCGAAAAAAGAGGCGCTTGACAGAAAAAAAAATTTTGAATTATTTTTAAAAAATGGTTTACCAAATAAAAAAGATGAAAATTGGAAATTTACTGATCTAAATTTCATAATAAGTAAAAACTTTGCAAAAATTAAAAATAATGAAGAATTCGATTTTGACAAAAAAATTGAATTAATTGATGAATTTGAACATAACCACATCCTTATTGTTAATGGAATTTTTAAATCCTGCGATATAGAATTTGAAGATAAAGAAAAAGTAAAAATAGAAAGTTTGAATTCGTTTGAAAGTTTTGGTGATCAATCAAGAAATAATCTTCATTTTCTGAATAAAGCTTTATCTTTAGGTGGATTTAACTTAGAAATACAAGATAATTATAAGTGTAAAAAGCCAATTGTAATTTACAATTATTTTACAACAAATTTAGATAATAAAATTATTAATAACTCAAACAAGGTTAAACTCAATCAAAACACCGAATTGACTTTAATAGAGTATAATATCGGTGAAAAATGCAAATTCTTTAAAAACACATTTGAAAAAATAGATATTGGTAAAGGCTCAGTACTTAAAAGTTTAATCATTCAGAAAACAAAAAGTAATGGTTACTGTTATAAAAATATATCAGGGTCACAAGATTATAACTCTAGCTATCAAAACTTTATATTAAGCTCTGGGCTAAAATTCAATAAATTAGATATTGATTTTAATTTAGAAAAAGAAAATAGTAATTGCTATATTTTATCTGGATTAAATTTAGGCAAGGGAGAACATCAGGAAATCAAAACTCAAATAAATCATTTGGCACCAAATTGTAAAAGTTACCAAAAAATTAAGAATGTTTTAGAAAATAACAGTAAAGGAATTTATCAAGGAAAAATATTTGTCAAAGAAATTGCTCAAAAAACAGATGCATATCAATTAAGTAAAGCTCTTATTTTAGACGACCAAGCAGAATTTAATGCTAAGCCAGAGTTAGAAATTTATGCTGATGATGTAAAATGTTCGCATGGATCAACGTCTGGTAGCATTGATGAGGATGCCATTCATTATTTAATGACTAGGGGAATTGAATTACCAATAGCAAAAAAACTTTTAATAAGTGGTTTTCTTAATGAAATTCTTGAAAACTTTACAGATGAAAAATTAAAGGGTTTTCTTGAAAAAAGTATAAAGGATCAGATTGATGGAATTTAAAAATATAAAATCAAAATTTCCAATTTTTAAACAAAAAATAAAAGGAAAACCCTTAATATACTTAGATAGTGCTAACTCTTCACAAAAACCAAAAACCGTCATCGATGAGATATCACGATTTTATGAAACTGAGTTTTCAAATGTTGGAAGAAGCGTGCATACCTTAGCAGTTAAAGCCACAAACAAATTTGAAGAAACAAGAGATATAGTAAAATCCTACATTAATGCCAAACATAGAGAGGAAATAATTTTTACAAAAGGAGCCACAGAAGCAATTAATTTAGTAGCTAGTACTTATGGAGAAAAATTCATAAAATCTGGAGACGAAATTCTTGTCACAGAGTTAGAGCATCATTCAAATTATGTTCCGTGGCATTATATAAGAAAAAAAAAAGGTGCTGTAATTAAATTTGCTTCTGTAAATCAAAATGGAGAAATTGATGTTGACGAATTCAAAAAGCATATCACCGATAAAACTAAAATGATTGCTTTCACACATATTTCAAATGTTACAGGCACTATCATGCCTATAAAAAAAATAATTGATTTAGCGAATTCAAAAAATATCCCTGTATTAATAGATGGGACTCAGGGAGCTCCTCATTCTACTCTTGACGTACAAGATTTAGGGTGTGATTTTTATGCTATTTCTTGCCATAAAATGTATGGTCCAAATGGCCTTGGCATACTTTATGCAAAAAAAAAATGGGTTGATGAACTGCCTCCTTACCAAGGCGGCGGAGGGATGATAAGTGAAGTAAAAAAAGATGAAATATCATACGCAGACTCCCCAACAAAGTTTGAGGCAGGCACTATGCAAACTGCCGAAGTGGTTGCTTTTGCAAAATCTATAAAGTTTATTCAGGATCTAGGAATTAAAAATATTGAAAAACATGAAAGCCAAATTCTTGAGTACGGTCTAGAAAAACTAAGAAAAGATAATTCCATAAATATTATAGGCAATCCTAAAAATAGAGCTTCAATAATGTCATTCACAATTAAAGGAATTCACCCGCATGATATTGCAACAATTTTAGATGACGATGGCGTGGCCATAAGAGCGGGTCATCATTGTTGTCAAATTTTACATGATAAACTTGGAATTCCGGCTTCTGCTAGAGCTTCTATTGGAGTTTATAATAGCAAAGAAGATATTGATGTTTTAAGTGAGTCAATAAAAAAATGTAAGAAAGTATTTCAGATTTAAATGGAACTTAAAGAGCTATACCAAGAAATAATATTAGATCATGCAAAGAATCCTAGGAATAAAGGAAAATGTGAGGGATATAATCGTGATGCAAAAGCGCATAATCCGCTTTGCGGAGATAAAGTTCACATTTATTTAAAACTAGATAAAGATAAAAATATTTCTAGTCTAAGTTTTGAAGGTGAAGGATGTGCAATTTCTTTAGCATCTGCATCAATTCTTACTGATACCTTAAAAGGTAGAGATTTACAATTCTCAAAGAAAGTTACTGATGATTTTTTGAATATGTTAAAAAATAAATCAAAAATCACGTTGAACAGTTTATCAGAAGATCAAATTACAACTATTTCCTCGTTGTCAGGAGTTCAAGAATTTCCAATGCGAATAAAATGTGCAACTATGGCATGGCATACACTTTTGTCAGCTTTAGAAAAAAAGGTTTAATATGAATGATGTTAAAGAAAAAATAATAACTGAAATAAAGAAAATTTATGATCCAGAAATTCCAGTTAATATTTACGAATTAGGCCTGATATATAAAATAGAAGTTGATGATAAAAAAAAAGTGCTAATAGAAATGACTTTAACTTCACCAAATTGTCCCGTAGCTGAAAGTTTGCCTAATTCGGTGAAAGAGAATATACTAAAGATTGATGAAATAAAGGATGTAGACTTAAAATTAGTTTGGGATCCTCCTTGGACAAAAGATAAAATGTCAGAGGCAGCAAAATTAGAATTGAATTTATGAGAGATCAAGTAATCAAGTTAAGTAATAACGCAGCTAAAAGAATTAAAGAAATTATGTCTAAAGCAGAAGACTCTGCTGTAGGCGTTCGAATAGGAGTAAAGTCAGGGGGCTGTGCAGGTATGTCTTATGTAATGGAATATGCTAAAGAAATTAAACCTAATGAGGAAGTAATAACAGATAAAGGAGTAAAAGTTTTTATAGATCCGAAAGCTATAATGTATTTACTTGGAACTGAAATGGACTACAAACAAGAGAAGTTCTCATCACAATTTATTTTCAAAAATCCTAATGAAACTGAAAGATGTGGATGCGGGGAATCTTTTAAAGTTTAACCGCTGTAATACATCTCAAACTCTATTGGATGAGGCGTATGTTCAAAATTGTAGATTTCTTGAAATTTTAATTCAATGTAAGCATCAATTTGATCATCTGTAAAGACCCCACCCTGAGTTAAGAATTTTCTATCTTTATCTAAGTTCTGCATCGCTTCTCTCAATGAGCCACAAACTGTTGGCAATTTTTTAACCTCGTCTTCAGACAATGAGTATAAGTCTTGGTCAAAAGGTTTACCTGGATCAATTTTATTTTTAATTCCATCAATTCCTGCCATTAGCATTGAGGCAAAAGTTAAATAAGGGTTTCCAGCAGCATCGGGAAATCTTATTTCCATTCTTGCAGCTTTAGGATTCATTATGACTGGTATTCTGCATGATGCAGATCTATTTCTAGCAGAGTAAGCTAAGATTACTGGAGCTTCAAATCCCGGAATTAATCTCTTGTAACTATTAGTTGTAGCATTAGCGAAGGCATTAATTGCTCTCGCGTGCTTTAAGATACCTCCAATGTAATATAATGCTTCTTTTGAGAGACCGGCATACTCTTTACCCATAAAAAGTGGAGTGCTACCTTTCCATATTGATTGGTGGCAGTGCATTCCTGAACCGTTATCACCTTTAACAGGTTTTGGCATAAAAGTTGCAGTTTTTCCAAAAGAATTAGTCACCATTTGAACTGCATATTTGTATAATTGAACATTATCTGCTTGATTTGTTAATGTACCAAAATACATTCCTAATTCATGCTGACTTGGAGCTACCTCATGGTGATGTTTTTCAACTTTAACACCCATATCTTTTAATGCTTTTAAAT